>OJKW01000069.1_pt1 | contig 99245 bp, 95 predicted proteins | sample 1596591 | NCBI WGS metagenome assembly OJKW01 (sample SAMEA4350166, study PRJEB24818) | metagenome | biome: human; feature: gut; material: faeces | place: Denmark | collected 2013-09 | reverse complement strand
AATATAGTTTTGAACTTGATAGCCAGGGTAAAATTAAAAGCATGTGGGTATCTAATGGAACATATTGTATATCTACAAATAAAGATTATACTAAAATAACAAGGAATGATATAAGTGATAAATGTTCTTATGAAAAACTACATAATATTGTTGGAACACTTACTAAAAACTTTTATGAAAAATCATCTTACAGGGATAGATTAACTGTAAGTTCAATAGAATTTTCTAATGATAAAAACATGGTGGTAAGTGGTATAGAACCAATAGATGTTTCTGAAGAGGGGAACAATTCTATAAAAATGTATATAAAACCAGTTTCAGATACATCATCTTTGCTGTCTATTACTATAGTTGCTGATGGAAATATTGCTTTTCCTGAAGATTCATCGTCTTTGCTTAGCTTTGGTAGGCCACATAGTGGTGGCGGTTATTACGGAGCATTAAAAAGTATTAAATTTAATAACTCCATTGATACGAGCAAAGTAAAAAATATGTCTAAGATCTTTTATGGAAATAATCAATTAGAATCACTTGATTTAAGTGGCTTTAATACTTCAAATGTAACTAATATGAAAGAAATGTTTATGGGAATTGGTGTTGAAGAATTAGATGTAAGCAGTTTTGATACATCTAATGTGACTGATATGAGTCAAATGTTTTATTTTCCTTTTGATAAAAGCAAATTAGTAAGTATAAAGGGTTTAAACAAGTTTAACACTTCAAACGTAACTGATATGAATCAAATGTTTTTTGGCAGTCAAGTAAGAACATTAGATTTAAGCAGTTTTGATATATCAAAAGTAACTGATATGGATTCAATGTTTATGCTGAGTGCTGCAACAACTGGATATGCTAGAACGCAAGCTGATGCTAATAAATTTAATAATAGTTCTAATAAACCATCTAGTCTTACATTTGTAGTTAAATAGAGAGAAATCTCTATTTTTAATTAGTAAAGTTATTGTAAAAAGTAATAATTGATTTGAAAATAATTTAATAATTTAAAATTACTTATTGATAGGTGAGTGTTTCTGTGTTAAAATTAATATAGATGACTATAAGGAGGGATTGTTAATGGCTTTAAAGGGATTAAGTGATATATTTAAACCTGAGGATAGTGATATTGAAGAATATGAAGAAAAAGAAACTTCAAAGGGAAGTAAAGGATATAAAAATAAAACAATTTTAGTTGAACCAAGAGCATTTTCTGAGGCACAACAAATTGCTGATTATTTAAAGGGACAAAATCAAGTAGTTGTAAACTTCAAGAGAGTCACATCAGATGTATCTAAAAGAATTATGGATTTTTTAAATGGTATTATCTATGCTATTGAAGGAAGTATGCAAAAGCTTGGTCCTGGCATTGTTATTTGTGCTCCTAAGGGATTTGAAATTGAAGGAACAATAACAGAAGATGAAAGAAAAAAGAGCACTAAAAAAGACGATTTAGGAGAATGGTAGAATAAAATATATTTAGAGGTGAAGCATGAAAAAGTTCGATGTGGTTTTTCGTGGTTATGATAAGGATCAAGTACATAAGTGCTTAGACGATATTATTAGAAATTACGAACTCTTACTTAAAAAGAGTCAAAAAACTGAAGAAAATAATAAAAAATTAACTGAACAGCTTCTTCATTATCAAAAAATTGAAGAAACTATGAATAGAGCAATATATACTGCAGAAAGCGCAGGAGATCAAATTAAAAGTTCTGCACGTAAAGAAGCAGAATCTCTTGTTAATGAAGCTAGGCGTAACGCTAGTAGAATTATAAATGATGCTTTATTAAAAGCAGAAAAAGCTCAAAATCGCGCTGACATGCTTAAGAGAAATACCAATGTCCTAAAAAGAAGATTAAGACAAATTATTGAAAATCAACTTGAAGTTATTGAAGAAATGGATAGAGTTGACTTTGATAGATATGATGATAAGTATTAAATTATAAATTTAATAAAACTATTGATGAAAAAAGTCAGTAGTTTTTTTATTTGCAAAGATAGAATAACTATATAAAGAGAAAAATCTTTATTTTTTTGTAAAAAAAGAAGTGTTTTTTATTTTTATAGCTAATTATTATAATAGAGGGATAACCTCTAGAAGGGAGGAAAAATATGAATGAATTAAAAGAATATACTGAAAGACTATTTGAAGATATAAAACATATCGATGAAAATGGAAGTGAATTTTGGTATGCTCGTGAATTGCAAGTATCTTTAGATTATAAAAGATGGCAAAAATTTTTAAATGTAATTGAAGGTGCAAAAAATGCTTGTAAACAAAGTAATAATTTATTATTAGATCATTTTACCCAAGTGGGTAAAATGATAAAACTAGGGAAAGGCGGAAATAGAAATGTTATAGATTATAAGTTATCACGTTATGCTTGCTATTTAATCGCACAAAATGGTGACTCTAGAAAGAAAGTAATAGCACTCGCTCAAACTTATTTTGCAATACAAACAAGGCGTCAAGAGCTAAGTGAAAAAGGGTATAATACTCTTACTGAAGATGAAAAAAGATTATATCAAAGAAACCTAACAAGAAAAGGAAACTATTCATTAAACATTGCTGCTAAAAACGCAGGAGTTAAGAATTTTGATAAGTTTCATAATAGTGGATATAAAGGCCTATATAACGGAGAAACAGCAAATGATATTGCTAAAAGAAAAGGACTTAGATATAGAGAAGATATACTTGATAACATGGGTAGTGATGAATTAATAGCAAACTTATTTAGAATATCTCAAACAGAACAAAAAATAAAAAAAGACAATGTAAGATTAGAAAAAACTGCTAATGAAACGCATTATGAAGTGGGGAAAGAAATAAGAAGAACAATAAAAAAACTTGGTGGAACCATGCCTGAAGAATTACCAACACCAGACAAGAGTTTAAAAGAAATAGAAAAAGAAAATTTAAAAATAAAAAATAAGATTGAATAATTATTTACCTATCACAACTATAGAAAGTTATTTCTAATTTTAACTAACTATTATATTAAGTAGGCTTTCCTACTTTTTCTTTTTATTTAAATATTGTATAATAAAGCTGAGGTATTTATGAAGTATATTCCACTTAATGTAAAAACTGAATATGATCTTATGAATAGTCTAATTAAAATAGATGAACTCATTTTATATGCCAAAAAGTTTAATATTAGTAGTGTAGGTATAACTGATGAGAATATGTTTGGTACGATGGAGTTTATTAATAAATGCAAAGATAATCAAATTAAACCAATTATAGGAATAGAGGTATTTATAGATGATATTAATTTTCTCTTATATGCTAAAAACTACAATGGATACATTTCATTATGTGAGATAGTTACAATTAAAAATATAGAAAATTTAAGTTTTGATAGAATTAAAAACTATAATGATATTATATGTGTATGTAATTACAAAAATTATTTAAAATTAAAAGAATATTTTGATGAAATATATATTGGATATAGAGATAAGAATGAAAAAAACGAATCAATTAAATTAAGTAAATCTATAATATACATTCCATGTATTAGATATTTCAATGCTGAAGATAAAGAGTATTTTAAATACATTAGATTAATAGAAGAAGGTAAAACAGTTGATGATGAAGTTAATGTTAGTGATGAATATATTAAAGATAATTATGATGAATCTGATATTAAAACCACTATTGAGTTTTCAAAATTAATTGATATTGAGTTACCTAAACGAGAAGTACATATACCTAAATATAAAGAAAATTCAACTGAATTTTTAAGAGCATTATCTAAAAAAGGGCTTGATAAAAGACTTAATGGAAATATTCCACCAATATATAAAAATAGATTAATGTATGAATTATCTGTTATTGAGAAAATGAACTTTGTTGATTATTTTCTTATCGTATATGACTTTGTATTATTTGCTAAGAAAAGTGGGATAAGAGTTGGACCAGGTAGGGGTAGTGGTGCGGCTTCTCTTGTTAATTATTCTCTTGGTATTATTAATATTGATCCATTGAAATATGATTTAATATTTGAAAGATTTTTAAATCCAGATAGAGTTACTATGCCCGATATAGATATTGATTTTGATAATATGAGAAGAGAAGAAGTAATAGACTATGTATCTAATAAATATGGAAAATATAATACAGCAAGAATAATATCATTTAATACAATGCTTCCTAAACAAATTATTAGAGACACAGCAAGAGTTATGAATATTGACATAAGAGTGGTAGATAATATTTGTAAAACTATTAAAGATGAAAAAACATTTGATGAGTTAAAAAATAATAAAGATTTTATAAATGTTATTAATAGAAGTACTATTGTAAAAAAATTAATAAATATATGTAATAGACTTTGTGGATTAAAAAAGAATACTGCGATGCATGCAGCTGGTGTTGTTATAAGTGATGAGAAACTTACTAATATTATGCCTTTATATAAAAATAATGATGTTATACTTACATGTTATAGTATGGAATATATAGAAAGCTTAGGACTACTTAAAATGGACTTTTTATCAATTAAAAATTTAAATACTATATCAAATATACTTAATGACATCGGTGGTAATATTGATATAGATAATATACCACTTGATGATACAAAAACATTAAATTTATTTAAGAATGCTTACACATCAGGTATATTTCAATTTGAAAGTAATGGTATGAGAAGTTTTTTAAAGTCATTAGAAGTGGATAACTTTAATACCTTAGTAGACGCGATTGCACTATATAGACCTGGCCCTCGTGATAATATAGATGAGTATATCAAAAGAAAAAAAGGTATTAAAAAAGTAGATTATTTAGTTAAAGAATTAGAACCAATATTGAAAAGTACTTATGGAATAATTATATATCAAGAACAAGTATTAGAAATATTAAGAACTATAGGTGGATTTAGTTACTCACAAGCAGATAATATAAGAAGAGCAATGTCTAAAAAGAAATATGATTTAATACTAAAAGAAAAAGATAAGATAATTAATGGTGTTATAAATAAAGGATATGATAAGAATGTTGCTACTAAACTATATGATTTAATAGTTAAATTTTCTTCATATGGCTTTAATAAATCACACTCAGTAGTTTATTCTAAAGTAGCATATCAAATGGCATACTTAAAGAGTCATTATACTAAGTATTTTATGAAAAACTTACTTAATATGAATAAAGGCTCAGAGAAACTAAAAGAATATATGGATGAGGCTAAAATACTTGGACTTTTATTTAGTAAAGTAGATATAAATAAATCAGGAAAAGAATTTATAATAGAAGATAATAATCTTGTAATACCATTTACTATTATCAATAGTATTGCCTTTTCAGTAAGCGATGAGATAATTAATGAAAGAAATAAAGGATTATTTAAATCATTCTATGACTTTATGATAAGATGTTATGGTAAAAGTATTAATAAAAGAGTAGTTATCTCTTTAATAGAATGTGGTGCTTTTGATAAATTTAATATAAATAAAAAGAATTATATCGATAATATAGATGAAGTATTAAATTATGTAAGTCTATGTAAAGATTTAAATATGGTGCTTGATAGTGAACCAGTATTTGAGAATACTAGTGATTACAGTGATAAAGAGTTGATAGAACTTGAAATAAAGAATTATGGATTTTATTTATCTCATCATCCGATTACTAAATATGATAGAACTTCATATATAACACTTGAAAACTACAAAAAGTATTTTAATAGAGTTATTACTTGCCTGTTGTATGTTGAAAGCATTAAAAATATTAAAACTAAAAATAATGATAAGATGGCATTTATTAAATTCAGTGATGAATATGCAACAGTAGAAGGAGTATTATTTCCAAGTGCATATTTAAAAGTAGGCGATGTTAGTAGAAATAATATTTATAAAGTAAATGCTAAAGTAGAAAGAAGGGAGAATACTTATCAATTAATAATTTATAATATGATAAGAATAGATTAATATGAAAAAGAAGTATGATAGTGATATTAAAAATAATGTTAATAAACTATTAGATAGAATTATTATTGTTTTAATAGTATTGATTGTTATAAGTGGTGTGTTCTTACTTATTAGAAAAGAAGAATATAATAAAACAATTATAGAAATAAATGATAGTAAATTAAGTGTAGGCGCTATAGAAAAAGAAATTAGTGTTAAAGAAGAAATAGATTCTTTAAAGAAAAAATATAATAATAATGATGTAATAGGTATCCTTAGCATAGATAATGAAATTAATACTCCAATTGCTCAAACAAAAGATAACCAATTTTATTTAAAAAAATCATTATCATTACAAAAAAGTGTATTAGGCGCTGTATTTATGGATTATAGAGTCAATAAAGATTCAAAACAAATAAATATATATGGACATAATAGTACTAAATATAAACCTCCTTTTAATGCATTAGAAGGATATTTAAAAAAAGAATACTATAATGAACATAAAAGTATTTTATTAAAAATAGATAATGAAATAAAACAATATGAAATATTTAGTATAGTTCTTGCTGATAAAAAAAGTACTGAAGAACATATGAATCTAAATTATAAAAAAGATTCTGATTGGTTAAAACACTTTAATAGACTAAAGAAAAGAAGTATTTATAAAACAAATATTGAATTAAATGAAAATGATAAAGTACTTGTACTTCAAACTTGTTTATTTGGTAAATATAAAGGTAAACTAATGGTAGTGGCTGCTAGATTAGTAGAAGAATAACTTGCGTATGCAAGTTTTTTTAATGGAAACATATACTATAATTAATATTATTAAGAGGTTACTTCAATTTAACTAAAGGACAGGAACTACTGCTTATTGGTGGCTTTGCTGTGCTTATTTAACTATAGTGATTATTTCTATGGGGTGAGCTCTAATGGCGGTTAGGGCGGCGGTAGTGCTATTTATATGCACGGTGTTTCTCCAGCTTTCCGAATTGGATAAAATAATATGCAAATAAAAAACCCATTCAATAGAGTGGGTATTTTTTTATATTAATTGAATCTTTTCTTTAATAGAATTGTTCCTGCTAGTAATAGAGAACTTAATGAGAATATTACTTCTGGTAAGTTACTATCTTCAACACCTGTTTTAGGGAAGGCAGGATCAATTATATCTCCTCCCATACCACCAACAAATGAATAAATATAAATAACTTCTTGGTTATCTAAAGTATATTTACCAGTTTTATTTCCTTTTACTTCTATTAATTCATAGTATTCAAATTCTTTTTCTGATGAAGTATATTCACTATCAACTTTACCTCTTAAAATGATATTTTCTGAAAGTTCTTTTCCTTCATCATCAATATATTTTACAGTTACATTTCCATATAATCCATGTGCTGCTTTTAAGGTTAATTTATTTGTATAATTTCCTGATGCTTTTTCTAATACATATAAATTATCTCTGTTTTCATCATGTGAATTATATCTTTTTTCTTCGTTATCATCATACCAACCATCTATTTTGTCAGTACAATCTTTTTCTGTTTTATCTTTATCTTTATAACCACCGTTTAATTCCCAATCATCATGAGTATTACCAAATGTGATATTTGCATTTTCATCATTATAAATATCATCTGATGATACTTCTGCGTGATTATTATTTATAATAACACTATTATCTATAGTAAGATTACCAGCATTATGAATACCACCACCGATTTGTAGTTTTTCAGCAAAATTATTAATAATTGTTCCTGCTTCAAGCTTTAAATCACCAGTTTTATGTACATAAATACCTGAACCATTATTATTTTGAATAGTTAATTTAGTAGTTTTATCAATTATTGAATCTTTACCTGCAACATATAATGCTCCTGGTATTGTCCATTTACTTGATATACTACATTTGTTATTTTCAATGTATACAATTGAATTATTTTGAACTTTTAATGTATTACTAACATGTATTCCATTAGCGCCATTATTATTAGCATTAACAGTTGAATTATCAATTGTTAATAAACCTGCTGATAGACCATGACTACCATTATTATTAAAGTTTACTTTTGAATCATGAAATTCAAAGTGTGATCCGTTAGATCCATTACCTCTACTATTGATTACATCTACATTACTGTTATATGTTTTTACAGTGAATGTTCCTGTAAATCCTGAACGATTGTGATCAGAAACAAATGTTGAATTTTCTAATATAACATTATATCCAGTGTCAAATTCTTCGAAACCTTTTCTTTTATCATCCCATTCTAATGCGTCTTGTTTGTAGTTTTTGATTGTAAGAGTTGAGTTCTTTAAACTAAGTACATTATTACCACAAAAGTAGATTGCATGAGTGTTATTTTTTGACTTACCAGTAGCATCAATTGTCATATTAGTATTTTCTAATATTAGCTTTGCATTAGTTGATGCTGCGATTGCCATCCAATTCCATTCTGCTGTATATGGTGTAGAAGTAATTCCATTCATACTAACTGTCATATTTTTGAAAGTTAGAGAGTACTTCCACATTGCAATACCTTTATTAGTAAATGTTAAGGTATACTTTTTACCATCAATAGTTAAGTTATGCTTAAGATTAATACCTTCTGTAGTTGCATTACTTAATAAAATGATAGTATCATCATTTTTACTAGCAGCATATGCTTCATCAAATGTTTCATATTTTGTATCATTGATTTGTGCTACATAGTTTTTAACTTCTTGTTCTTCATTTGTTGTATCTTCATTTTGTGTAGTAGTTTCGTCTACTTGAGTATTTTCTTCTACTACAGCTTTAACTTCATTATCATTTTCAAGTACAGGCATTTCTTCTGCATTTAGTGTATTTAAAAGAAATGTACTTGATAACAATACAGTTAAAAATTTCTTCATTTTCCAAAACCTCCATAATATTTTATGACATATATCACTTGTCGGGACGTTATTATAAAGATGGTTTTAATAATTGTCAAGTTTTTCTAATAAATTATTAATATTAATTAAAAAGTATTAACTTAAAGTTTGTTGAAATTTTTTCTCAAAAATGATATATTTATATTAATGGAAAATAGGTGTTTAATATGAGTATGTCAGATAAAATATTTGGAACATATACACAGAGAAATAGAACTAGAGTAAATGACACTGTTAAAAAGATTTGTGCGCTTGAAAGCAAATACAAATCTATGTCTGATAGTGAACTTTCATCTCAAACAGATATGTTTAGAAAAAGACTTAAAAATGGAGAAACTGAAGAAGATATTATGGTTGAGGCTTTTGCAGTTTGTAGAGAAGCAACAAGAAGATGTCTTGGTATGTTTCATTATGAGGTTCAGCTAGCTTCAGCAGTAGCAATGCAAGATAATTGCATTAGTGAGATGAAAACCGGTGAAGGAAAAACGTTGGTACAAATATTAGTGGCGTATTTAAATGCTATTAGTGGTAAGGGTGTTCATGTTATGACATCAAATGATTACTTGACAGAAAGAGACTGTAAAGAAAATAGCAAAGTATATGAATTTCTTGGACTTTCTTGTGGCTTTGTGCCTGAGAATAGAACTAGAAAAATAACTCGTGAAGAGAAACAAAAACTTTATTCTTGCGATATAGTTTATGCTAAAGCATCAACAATTGGTTTTGATTATTTAAATGATAATTTAGTTAAAAAAGAAAGTGATAGATATATTAAAAGACCATTTCATTTTGCTATAGTTGATGAGGTTGATAGTATACTTCTTGATGAGGCAAGTACAGCAATGATTTTAAGTAGTAGTAAAACAGATTCAGCAGATCCACTTGATAATAGAAACTTATGTGAGTGGGCAAGGGATTTTATTAAAAAATATGATTGTAAGGTAGTTGCTCAAAAAACTAATATAGAGGGTATGACATACACAGGGAGTATACTTTTTCTTGATGAGAAAGAGGTAATGTTATCTACAAGAATGATAAGTGATATGGAAAAATATATACCTGATTTTGATATTAATAATCATGATGACTTATTTGAACTAGGGATAAGACAAAATGCAGTTAATAATGCAATACTTGCTGAGTATGCTTATCATAAAGATGTTGACTATATAATTGAAAATGGAAAAGAAATTAGTATTATAGATAAAAATACTGGTAGAGTTGCGACTGGTAAAAGATTATCTAATGGGCTTCATGAAGCAATTGAGGCTAAGGAAAGAGTACCTATTAAAGCAAGTAATATTGTAACAGCTAGATGTACATTTCCTGATTTCTTCTCAATGTATGAAGCTGGGGTATGTGGTATGACTGGTACTAGTAATATAGAAGCTTTCAAAGATTTATATCATTTAGAAACATATGAAGTACCAAGTAGAAAACCAAATATTAGAATAGATTATGAAGATGAAGTATATTTAACTAAGGAAGCTAAATATAAGGCTATAATAAATGAAATAATATCTTGTCATGAAAGACTTGAACCTGTACTTATTGGTACTGATTCAATAGAAGAAAGTGAAACTATAAGCAGACTTTTAAGTGAAGCAGGAATTAGGCATCAATTATTAAATGCAGTTAGAAATGAAAATGAAAATGGAATCATTAAAAACGCTGGTCTTCTTGGCAAAGTAACTGTAACAACAAATATGGCTGGCCGTGGTACTGATATAAAACTAGGGCCTGGTGTTTTAGAAGTGGGAGGCCTTCATGTTATTAGTACAACTTATAATAAGAGTGAAAGAATAGATAATCAATTAAGAGGTAGAGCAGCAAGGCAAGGAGATCCCGGAAGTAGTAAATGTTTTGTGTCTCTTGAAGATGAAATAGTTGCTGAAAATGATTCTTTACTTGCTATTAGTCCAAAAGTTGCAATGTTAAAGGCTACCCATCCTTATGATAGAGTAACAAGTGAATCTATTTGTAAAAGAGTTAAAGCATGTCAATCTAAGAGGGAAAGTAAAGATGCTGAGGCAAGAAAAACAGAAGAAGAGTTTGGTAAAATAATAACTGAACAAAAGAATATATTCTATCGTCAAAGAGATGAAGTGTTAAAAAGTAAAAATATAAGTGAGGTACTTAATGGAATAATAGATGGGTATACTACTTATTTATCTTCTAAAAGTCCTGAGGATATAGTGACTTTAATTGGACAGTTTGTACCTTCACAAATGATATATTCTTGTGATTTTACAAGTCCTTTAAAACTAAAAGAAAGTCTTAGTAAATTATTTAGTGGAAGAATTTCATATTTAGAAAATTCTGGTTCTATTGCTAATTATTCTGATAAAGTTAGAAGTAAATTATTAAGCGTTATTGATGAATACTATGTAAATATTTTAAATCAATTAACACAGGATAGAGTTGGTGCTGGACTTACTGCTTATTCTGGTAAAAATATATTTGATGAATATAGGAGTTATGCTTATGAACTTTTAAATACTATAACACCTTATATTCAAAATGAATTTCTTGCTTACGCTATGAGACCTGCATTAAGATATGGAAGTTATATACCTAACTTTGCAGGGGTTAGTGAAGAAAAAGGAGTTGTATTATAATGAAAACATTTGTAAATATTATAAGAGGAATTATTATTTCATATTTAGTTATTTTTGCATTAATTCAAGTAGTTTTATTTACTAAAAGAAAAATATATAAAGAACCACTTCCAACTATAATAGATGGTTACTCATACATAATAGTTAAAGGAAATGGACTTTCTCCTGAGATTAAAAGTGGTAAACTAGTTATATTCGAAAAAAAAGATAATTATGAAAAAGATGATTATATTATATATCAAGATGGTGAAAAATATTTAGTAGCAAAAGTTCTTGATAACGATTTATATAAATATAAAGTGTTAAATGAGAATAATGAAACTATTTCTCTTGAAGATAAAGATTTACTTGCTAAGGTTATATATAATAATGATTTATTTAGTTCAATAATTAAAATACTTATTAATCCTATAATGCTTGTTATTTTACTATTTATTGGGACTATATTTCCTGAATTTATATTTAATAAATAGACACAAGTCTATTTTTTTTGTAATAAAATGTGCGTTATTTCATAAATATTACTATAAGTTAGAAAGAGGGTAATTATGGATAAAACACAGATAATAAAAAGTCTTGATAAAAAGTCTGGTGGTGAGATATATTTAGGCGTAGTAGGTGCTGTTAGAACTGGAAAGAGTACTTTTATAAAGAAATGTATTGAAACATTGATACTTCCATATATTGATGATCCTATGGAGAAAAAAAGATGTATGGATGAGATACCACAAACTGCTCAGGGTAAAACTATTATGACAATTGAGCCTAAATTTGTACCAAGTAGTGGTGCTAATATTAAAATAGATGAAATGACTACTAATATTAAATTAGTTGATTGTGTTGGATTTGTTACTCCTGATGCACTTGGTTATCAAGATGAGATAGGTAATCCTAGAATGGTAAAAACGCCATGGTTTACAGAAGAACTACCATTTATGGAAGCAGCTGAGATTGGTACTGAAAAAGTAATTAAAGATCATGCAACTATTGGTATTGTTGTAACTACTGATGGCTCTATTGGAGAATTATCTAGAAGTAATTATGTATCTGCTGAAGAAAAGGTTATCACTGAGTTAAAAAGCATTAATAAACCATTTATAGTAGTTCTTAATTCTACTCATCCAGGAAGTACTGAGACTAAGTCTTTAGCAGAAAAATTACATGAGAAATATAATATACCAGTAATACCTGTGAGTGTACTAGATATGACTGAAAACGATATTACTAATATATTAAAAGAAGCATTATATGAGTTTAATGTTGATCATATTGAGTTTAATATTCCAGATTGGGTAGCTATCTTAAATAGCAATCATCCTGTTAAACAAAAATTTATTGAAAAAATGAAGACATCTATTGTTAATGTAGATAAATTAAGAGATGTAGAAAATATTAATATTAATTTAGAAGATGCTCCTGAGATAAGTAAAGCATACGTATCTAATTTAGATACTGATAATTCGGAGGTTACTATTACACTTGAAGCAGACGAATCTTTATTTAATGATATATTAAAAGAGTTAGTGGGTGCATCTGTTAATACCAAGGGAGACTTATTAAAAGTATTCCAAGATTTGAGTGATGGGAGAAGTGAATATGATTCTATTAAGGGCGCTTTAAAACAAGTTTATCAAACAGGATATGGTATAGTACTTCCAAGACTAAAAGATATGAAACTTGATAAACCTGAAATAATTAAACAAGGTGGTAGATTTGGTATTAAACTTAAAGCTAAAGCTAGTTCTATTCATTTAATAAAAGTAGATGTTGAGAGTAGTTTTGAACCTATAATAGGAAGTGAACTTCAAAGTAAAGAATTAATTGATTATATAATGAAAGATAATAAAGATCCAGAAAGTATTTGGCAAAGTGAGATATTTGGAAGAAGTCTCGATGAGATAGTACAAGAAGGTATACAAGCTAAGTTATCACTACTTCCGGACTCTGCTAAATATAAACTATCGCAAACTATAACTAAGATGGTTAATAAAGGAAGTAATAACTTAATAGCAATAGTCTTATAAAAAAGACTATTTTTTGTAGTGTTTTTTCTTTTTATAGCTAATTATTATAATAGGAGGAATAGTATGTATAAATATATAAGAGCACTTGTTTTAGGATATGAAGAAGGCTTAAAAGTAAAACAAAAAATTAAAATTAAAAATTATGATAAGAAAAAAATATTGTCTAAATTATATGATATTGGCTATATTGAAGGGGTTAGAAAAAATAACACTTTAAAAAAATAGAAATATATTGTATAATTTATAATAGGTGAAGTATATGAAAAATGGTTTTACTTTAATGGAAGTTTTACTTGTTATAACAATTGCATCTATAGTAGGTGTAAGTAGTGTTGTTATGTATGAAACAACTACTAATGTTACTAAGGAAGAAAAATTAAAAAGTACTTATGTTGATATACAAAAGGCAGCTTCTCTTTATATGGATATTGATTCTAATGCACTTGAATCTTTTCGTGAAAATAAATATTTAAATGTTCCATTAAGTACTCTAGAATCAAATAATTATGTAGAGGATGAACTTAAGAATCCTGTTGATAATAGTGATATACCTTCAGATTATGTAGTTAGAATGTATATTGCTAGCTACAATAGTAAAAATTATTTAGATAGTTGTATTATTAAAAGAAATGGTGCAAAACCAATATGTATATCTAATAGTAAGGGCGGGTCTTGTGGCTGCTGCGATTTTGAGATAAATGATAATAATAAGAGTTGTAAATAGTTTCAAATAAATGAAACTTTTTAATTGTTTTTCTTTACAAACAAATGTACTTATTATATAATTGTTTTGGCAATTATATTATATTTGTAGTATAATATGCTTGCTTTTAGTGATTACTAATATTAGAGGTGTGTTATGGATAAAATTATTATTAAGAATGCAAGAGAAAATAATTTAAAAAATATAAATTTAGAATTACCTAAAAATAAATTAATAGTTATGACTGGAGTATCAGGAAGTGGTAAGAGTAGTTTGGCTTTTGATACTATATATGCTGAAGGGCAAAGAAGATATGTTGAAAGTTTAAGTGCATATGCAAGACAATTCTTAGGCAATATGAATAAAGCTAAAGTTGATTCAATAGAAGGACTTAGTCCCAGTATAAGTATTGATCAAAAATCAACTAATAAGAATCCAAGAAGTACTGTTGGTACCATTACTGAGATATATGATTATCTTAGACTTTTATATGCAAGAATAGGTATTCCTTATTGTCCTAAACATAATATACCTGTCACTACTCAAAGCATTGAAGAAATGACTAATAAAGTATTAGAGTATGAAGCAGGTACTAAAATAGAAATAATGTCACCAGTAGTGCATGGAGAAAAAGGAACACAAAAAGAATTATTAGATTCACTTGTTAAAGACGGTTATGTAAGAGCAAGAATAGATGGTGAAGTAAAAGATTTAAATGAAGAAATAAATCTTGAAAAAAATATTAAACATAGAATAGAAGTTATTATAGATAGATTAGTTATAAAAGAAGAATCAAGAAGTAGAATATTTGAAGCAATAGAGACCTCTGTTAAATTATCTAAAGGTAAAGTAGTAATAAATATTATTGGAGATAAGGAAATAGTGTTTAGTGAAAACTATGCTTGTCCTTTATGTGACTTTAGTTTGCCTGAGCTTGAACCAAGATTATTTTCATTTAATAGTCCATATGGAGCATGTCCTGATTGTAAAGGACTTGGAGTTAAAAAGCATATAGATGAAGATATATTAATACCAGATAAAAGCCTTTCTATTATGGATGGAGCGGTAACATCTTTTCAAAGTGGAGAAACATTAAATATCTATTTTAAGAAGCTGGGCATAGTAGCTAAACATTATAATATAGATTTATATAAACCAGTTAAAGATTTAACAAGAAAAGAACTTGATATAATACTTTATGGTAGTAGTGAAAAGCTTGATTTATCAATTACTACTCGTAGTGGTAGTATTTTAAAAAGCTATGATTATTTTGAAGGAATCATTTCTAATTTAGAAAGAAGATATGTAGAAACAGTATCACCATCTATTAGAGAATGGATAGAAAGATATATGACTGAACTTCCTTGCCCTAGTTGTCATACTGCTAGACTTAAGAGTGAGGTATTGACTGTTAAAATTAAAAATAAAAATATATTTGAAATTACTAATATGAGTATTAAAGACTTAATAGAGTTTTTAGATAAATTAAAACTTAATGAACATGAACTTGAAATATCATCATTAATAATTAAAGAAATTAAGGAAAGATTATTATTTTTAAAGAATGTTGGTCTTGAATATTTAACTCTTTCTAGAAATGCATCTACATTAAGTGGTGGAGAGGCACAAAGGATTAGACTTGCTACTCAAATAGGAAGTAGATTATCAGGTATTCTTTATGTACTTGATGAGCCTTCAATTGGACTTCATCAAAGAGATAATGAAAAACTAATTGAATCATTAAAAGAAATGAGAGATCTTGGTAATACTCTAATAGTAGTAGAGCATGATACGGATACTATGCTTGCTGCTGATTATATCGTTGATATCGGACCACATGCTGGGAGTGATGGTGGATATTTAGTATGCGAAGGTACAGTTAAAGATATAATGAATTGTGATGAGTCTATTACAGGAAAATACTTAAGCGGTAAAGAAAAAATAGAAATACCAAAGAAAAGAAGAAAAGGAAATGGTAAGAGTATAAAACTTACTGGATGCACAGAAAACAATCTTAAAAATATAAAAGTTGATTTTCCTCTTGGTAAATTTATTTGTGTAACTGGAGTATCAGGAAGTGGTAAGAGTACACTTGTAAATGAAATACTTGGTAAAACATTATTTAATAAAATATATAATTCTAAAGATAAACCAGGTAAGTATAAAACAATTAAAGGACTTGAAAATGTAGATAAAGTTGTAAATATAAGCCAAGATCCAATTGGTAGAACGCCTAGAAGTAATCCAGCAACATATGTAGGAGTATTTGATTCAATAAGAGATGTTTTTGCACAAACAAAAGAAGCTAAAATAAGAGGATATGATAAGAGTAGATTTAGTTTTAATGTAAAAGGTGGAAGATGTGAAGCGTGCAATGGAGATGGCCTTAAAAAGATTGAAATGCACTTCTTACCTGATGTTTATGTGCCATGTGATGTATGTAATGCTACTAGATATAATAAAGAAACATTAAAAATTAAATTTAAAGGATATAATATATCAGAAGTACTTGATTTAACTGTAAGTGATGCATTAAAAGTATTTGAAAATGTGCCTAAAGTCTATAAGACACTTAAAATAATGGAAGAAGTTGGTCTTGGTTATGTTAAACTTGGACAAAACGCAGTTACTTTAAGTGGTGGAGAAGCATCAAGAGTAAAACTTGCTAAGGAACTTCAAAAGAAACCTACTGGTAAAAGTATATTCATATTAGATGAGCCATCAACTGGTCTTCATCAAGATGATATAAAAAGATTGCTTATAATACTTAATAGAATAGTTGATAATGGAGACACTGTTATTGTAATTGAACATAATTTAGATATAATTGCTCAAGCAGATTACTTAATAGATTTAGGTCCAGAAGGTGGAGATGGTGGAGGTACTATAGTTGCTTGTGGTACACCTGAAGAAGTAAGTAAATGCAAAGAATCATATACAGGTTATTATTTAAATAAAATGCTTTAATACTTATGTATTAGAGTTTTTATGTAAATTTAAAAAATATAAAACACGATATTATTTCTAATAGAATAGAGAGTGAAATAAAGAATAATATTAATAAAGTATTTCTTAATATATATTTTATATAGATTAAATATAGAATAAAGTACTTATATATTATATAATAGTTTTATGAATGAATGGAGAATTTTATGAACTACAAAGAATATTTAACTGAATTAATTAATAATTTAGGAATAGATAAAGATTTAATTGAAATATCTATATCACCTAAAGAAGGAATGGGAGATTATTGTTTACCATGTTTTAAAGTTAAAGTTAATGATTTAAAAGACCCACATGAAAAAGCACAATATATTTTAAATAAATTAAATATTGATAATGAAGTAATATCAAATGCTTTTGTAATCGGACCATATTTAAATTTTAATATTAATAAACAAACTCTAAGTAAATCAATTTTAGAAAGAATAGAGTCTCTAAAAGAAAAATATGGGAGTACCAATGAAGGTATTGGAAAAAGTTTATTAATCGAACATACTTCTATTAACCCTAATGCATCCCCACATATAGGTAGAAGTAGAAATAGTATAATAGGAGACTTCTTGGTTAGATTATATAAATTTAATGGGTATGAAATAGATAGAGAATATTTTATTAATGATATAGGCAAACAAATTGCAATGTTATTAATTGCTGTTAAAAAGTATTCTGATATTAATAGTGTGACGTTTGATGAAATGTTAAGCCTATATATTAAAATAAACGATGAAGCTAAAAAAAATGAAAACATTGAAAAGGAAGCATTTAAATACTTAAATGAATTAGAAAATGGAAATGATATAGTAAGAAATGAATTTAAAAGTATAACTGATATTTGTGTTAAAGGTCAAAAGAAAATATTTGATAAGATGGACATACACTGGGATACATTTACTCATGAAAGTGATTTTGTATTTGGTCATATTACTAAAACTATATTAGATAAAATAAATGAAAAAGGAAGATTAAAGGAAGATGAAAATGGTAGACTTTATGTTGATCTAGTTGGTTATAATATTCCAACTAAAACTCCTGTTTTGGTACTTACTCGTGAAGACAAAACAAGTTTATACCCATTAAGGGATATCGCTTACACGATATATAAAATGAATAAAAATAAGGATGTTAATTTAATAGTGCTAGGTGAAGATCAGAAAGTATATATGGAACAAATCAGCGCTGTCATGGATATCTTGGGTTATACTAGTCCTAAATTAATTTCTTACTCATTTGTACTTTTAAATGGGGATAAGATGGCGACAAGGGAAGGTAAAGTTGTATTATTAGAAGATTTTATTGATGCGACTATATCTAAATTAAAGTCTAATTTTAATCAAAGAGGTACTGAGTTAAGCGATAATGAATATTTATCTTTAGCATCATCTTGTATTAAATATAATATGTTAAATATTAATCGTGGTAAAAATATTAATTTTAATTTAGATGATGCGACTAATTTTACTGGAAATTCTGCGATTTATATTTTATACAATTATGTTAGAATTAAATCTATTTTGAAAAAAGATAATTTTAAGAAAGACTATAAGAATCTTATTTTAAACACTAAAACTGAAGAACAAATAGTCAAAAAATTATATGATTTTGAAGATGCAGTTAAAGAAACGGTTAAAACAAGTGAATCATCTATCATAACTAAATATTTAAATGATTTATGTGGATTATTTAGTAAATATTATGAAGAAACTAATATTTTAAAGGAAGAAAATAGTGATTTAAAAAATTCTAGGCTTTTATTACTTGATTCAGTAAGAATAGTTATTGAAAATGGTACAAAAATATTGGGTATAAAAACAGTTGATAAATTATAAAAATGAGCACATTAATTTGTGCTTTTTAAGTAATATAAAAAAAGTTCATTAATTGTCTTATCTATTAAAAGACTAAATGCAACTATGATATTTTTATAACTTTAAAGTTGTATTATTATATTTAAATAACACACAAATGCTAAATTTGTTGCTTTTTTACCCAACATATGGTAAAATATAGTCCAATTCCAAAGGTAGTTATTAAAAAGAATATGGGGTTAGGAGAATAAAATGAATAAAGAAAATTTTGAGGAAAGATTAAGTCTAATCAAAGAGAAAATAGATTATTTAATCATTATGAATATTGAATTTAAAAGCTATAAAAATATTGTTGATTCTTTAGAAAAAGACATAGAAAAAAAATATAAAGAAATCATAGATACTTATACATCACCACTATTAGAATTAATGATTGATAATTTATATAAAAATGCTTTATATAGACTTAAATTTATTGAGTGTGACTTTCTTCCATACAATGATTATTTAAATACTTGTTTATTAGTTAAAAACATATCTATTTCTATTGATAAAAATGATTTGTCAGAGAAAGAATTAAATGAATTAATAGATAATATTATTAATATACTTAATACATCTAGTAAATTAGATAGTAGCACTCTTAATATGATTTATTCTGTTTGTTATAAATTAATGCAGTTAGAAATAAATAAAACTTCTACAAGTAGAATAATAGAATATTCTAAGAATAATATTGGACTTAGAAATTATCTTAAAGATAGACTTGAGAAAGATGTTTTAACTAGTGATAAAATGTCTCCAAATGAATGTGATATTGCTTATGAATGTACATCATCTCTTGATGATAAAATAATAAAAGAAGAAATAGTTATGGATGTCACAAGCGATAATATCAAAGATGAAGTAATGGCTGAACTAAAAGGATTTTTAGAAAAAATAGAGTCTAATAATTTAGAAATGGAAAAACTATCTAACACGAGAAAAAAGACTAATCCAGTAGCAGTTACAATTGCTACATATACATCTATTCTAGCAGTAGCATTCGCAGTTGTAAAAGTTGCTCATGATAACTCAACTACACATGAATATTTAACAACTAAAACAACTATTACTTCAACTGATAGCGTTGAAAGTAAAAAATATATGCCTGAAATTAAAAATGGATATCAAGAATTAGTTGTTGAGTCATTTCCTTGGTCTGATTTAGGAAATGGAACCGCAGTTAAAAAAGTGATATCTTATGATGTTACTGCTTCAGATGTGAATAAAGATAATTATGAAGATTCAGATCTTTCTGATTATAAAAAAGAAACAAGTGTGAGAAAATCAGCAAGTGAAAACTTTAATATTAATTTTAATGGTGATGTAGAAAGAAACTTTGTTACTTTAACTCAAGACCTAACTAATGAACAAACTAGATTTGATGGACTTACATTCTATATTTATATGTTTTTAGGTTCTTTATGCGGAATATTTACTCTTTTATTAGCAGGTGGTTTATATGAGAATGCTAGTGGAGAATATATTAAAGATCTAATTCATGAAGCACATAGAAGAATTAAAAATGGTGAAATGAGTGTTTCCGAACAAGAAAGAATAAATAAATATACAAAGAAATACTTAAAACTAATGAAAGAAAATGAAGAAGTTAAAAATAGATTTATGGAACTATATAATAAATATTTAGAGATATTAGACCTAGATGAATTAAAAAAAGAATATAATAGAATAATTAAATAAACAAAGTGAAATTTGTTTATTTTTTTGTTAAAAAAGAAGCATATAATAATGTAGAAATAGTTAATAAATACAAACCATTAATAATATTAACACTAGATAGAAAAGAAGATCAAAGAAAGACTGAGAATACTTTAAGAAATATTGTTAATGAACAATTTCAAAAACTAAAAGAGCAAAACTAAAAGTTAGAAAAACAAACTCAAAAGTTATTAAACATCAAAGCCGATACAGCTAGAAAACTTAAAGAGAAAAATGTAGATATTAAAATAATATTTGAAACAACAGGTTTAAGTATTGAAGAGATACAAACTTTATAGAAGTGACTATTTACTTCTATTTTTAATATGTCAAACATTTGTAAATTGACTAGGGAGGGGGTGAGTATGCTATAATTTAACTATATTAAGTAAAGTAAGAGTAAAGGAGTAAGAATATGAAAAATAAGGGATTTACATTAGTAGAATTACTAGCAGTAATAGCAATATTAGCAATACTTGTTATAATAGCAATTCCAAATGTACTTAAAATGTTTAACGATTCAAAAAAGAATGCATTTATGGTACAAGCAAGAAAAACAGCAAATGTTGCTCAAGAACATACAATATTTTCTAATGATAAAACATTTGACTGTAATAGTCTTTTAACAGGACAAAAGTTTAAAGATTGTACTGCCACAGTAGATAAAAACAATCAAGTATCAGTAGATGTACTAGGTAGTGGTGCATATGAAAACTTTTTAATGGTAGACGTAACACCAAACGCTAACTCTGGTACATTTGTTGACTTATCAAAGTTAAATACAATAGATATAGGAACAGAAAAAGAATTTAAAAAAACATTAGTAAAAGACAATAAAATAAATGAGCCAACTTTCAAACAAATGACAGCTGATGAAGCAGTTACTTTTGTTTCTAAACTTGAAAAGAGAACTCCAATTGAAGCAGAAAAACAAGAGTTAAAAGATGAATATAACGCCTCATTAAAAGATATTAAAATAGAAAATAACTTAATTAAAAATACTTCTTCAGAGTCTGCGTGGTTCGCAGCAGCTATGACGTTGCCTTCTGGAACATATAAAATTGTGTATAAATTAAATGATTACGCCTATGATGAATTTCCTTTATTGAACGATAATTTAATTAATAATAAGGAAAATATAAAAGAAAATAATGATATGTTTAATTATTTATATTTTACAGATTATGATATCACTGAAGATGAGAATAATAATGATATTTTAACGGGAACAATAAATGTTTTAAAAAATGCAGAGTATTATATATCGGGATATATATACTCAAATTGGATAGGCCCTGAAATAACAATAGAAACGATATCAAATTTTAATGGATATGATGATATTACATTATCATTAACAGAAGCTTTAAACTATAAGGATGCAGGTGTGTTATACAAAGGTAAAACTTTAACCGGTAATGATGTATATACATATACTAATTTAAAAGATAAACTGGGAGAGTATAAATATAATTATATAATTAAAACAAATCAAGGAGTTAAAGTATTAAGAAGATATATTACAGTAGTTAATTATACGAGTGAAAAATGTTTTAAATTTAACAAAGAAACACAAGAAATAGAACAATATTATTATTTTGAAAATAATGAATCAAGTGGTAAAAAATGTCCAATGGATGTTGTAATACCTAAAAAAATATCAGGAGTACAAGTTAAATCTATAGGCTCTAAAGCTTTTAGAAATGTTGGTATTAACTCTGCTATATTGCCAGAAGGATTAGAAATTATTTGGCCTAATGCATTTAGATATAATAACCTAAAAACAGTAACAATACCATCTACTGTTACCACTATATATTGGTGGGCTTTTGCTAATAATCAATTACAATCAGTTCTATTCAAAGGTAACAAGAAAAAAATGATAGTTAATTGTAGTGCATTTTATGGGGAAAAACATTCTGATAGTGTTAATAACGATTTGAAGACATTTTGTATCGATGACTGATGATACAAAATATATTAAATAATTAAAGAGTGGTCTTTAATTATTTTTGTTTTTATGATAAAATCTTACTTATGAAACAGGAAAATATTAGAAATTTTTGTATAATAGCACATATAGATCATGGGAAGAGTACTCTTGCAGATAGAATACTTGATATTTGTAATGCAGTAACAGAAAGAGAAAAGAAAGCGCAAATACTTGATTCAATGGATCTTGAACGTGAACGTGGAATAACTATCAAATTAAATGCAGTTGAGTTAAAATATAAAGATCATATTTTACATTTAATAGATACGCCAGGGCATGTAGACTTTAGTTATGAAGTAAGCCGTAGTCTTGCTGCATGTGAGGGGGCAATACTTGTAGTAGATGCTACTCAGGGAATAGAGGCTCAAACTCTTGCTAACTTATATTTAGCTCTTGATGCTAATCTTAAAATAATACCAGTTATTAATAAAATAGATTTACCAAATGCAGACCCTGAAAGGGTTAAAGATGAACTTGTAAATACTATTGGATTTGAAAGAGATGAAATAATATTATGTTCTGGTAAGACGGGTGAAGGAGTAGTTGAATTACTTGATGCAGTAATTGAAAGAATACCAGCACCTAAAAGTGAAAGTAATGATTTAAGGGCATTAATATTTGATAGTTATTTTGATCCATATAAAGGTGTAATAATACTTGTAAGGGTATTTGATGGTTCGTTAAAAATAGGAGATAAAATACATTTTATAAATAGTAAAGCTGATTATGAAGTTCTTGAACTTGGTAAGCACACACCACATGAAGTTAAAAAAGATAAATTATGTGCTGGGGAAGTTGGCTTTATATCTGCATCAATTAAAAGCATTGAAGAGGTTGAGGTTGGTGACACTATTTGTCTTACTAATAAAATAGTAGAGCCATTGCCTGGCTATAAGCCAATGAAACCTATGGTATTTTCAGGTATTTACCCAATTGATAGTACTAAATATAATGCTCTTAAAGAAGCATTATTAAAGCTTAAACTTAGTGATGCAGCTTTAACATTTGAACCAGAAACTTCTATAGCATTAGGTTTTGGATTTAGATGTGGTTTTTTAGGACTGCTTCATATGGAAATAATACAAGAGAGAATAGAACGTGAATTTAATATAGATATAATCGCAACTAGCCCTTCTGTTATATACGAGGTTATACTTAGCGATGGTTCTACTATTATGGTAGACTCTCCATCAAAGATGCCAGATCCTGGTAAAATAAGTAAAGTATTAGAACCTTTTGTTAAAGCAAATATATATGTTCCTTCTGAATATGTAGGTTCTATAATGGAACTATGTCAGGATAAAAGAGGTATTTATAAAAATATATCATATTTAGATGAAACTAGAGTTAATGTTATGTATGAACTTCCGCTAAGTGAAATAGTTTATGATTTCTTTGATAAATTAAAAAGTTACACTAAGGGATATGCATCATTTGACTATGATTTTATAGGAAATAGAGAGAGTAAACTAGTTAAAATGGATATATTATTAAATGGTGAAATAGTTGATGCTTTAAGCGTAATTGTACATAAAGATTTTGCATACAAAAGAGGAAAAGTTATATGTGAAAACCTAAAGAAAATAATACCTAGACAAATGTTTCAAGTACCTATTCAAGCGTGTATAGGAGCTAAAGTAATCGCAAGGGAAGATATATCCGCGATGAAAAAAAATGTACTTGCTAAATGTTATGGTGGAGATGTTTCGAGAAAAAGAAAATTATTAGAGAAACAAAAAGAGGGTAAGAAAAGAATGAAACAAGTTGGTTCTGTTTCTATACCTCAGGAAGCATTCTTAACAATATTAAGTACTGATTCTAAAGAATAATTATTGAAAGAAAGTTAAGTTATCATTATTATAAGTAATTTCTTTATTGACTTTTAATGGCTTACTTTCTTTTATTTCGTCTATTAATTTATTTTTTGGCTTTTTAAATAGAGATTTTTCATGATTAAAATATGGTCTTACTTCTTTATATACTGGAATACTTTTTTTAATAATGTTAAGTGTTTTATTAGTATTAGAAGCAATACTTGATATATTAATTGTTTTTAAAAGACTTGATATATTTAAACTCATATAATTCACCTATAAATAGTATATGTAAATAAAATTAAAATAGTTAAAAAGTGTTTTTATTTTAAAAATAGTATGCTATAATTTATATATAGAATAGTAAGAGGGTGATTTTATATGGCTGAAAATCAAAATACTAATGGCGAAATATCACAAGTTAATAATACGGTTCAACCTATAAACGGGGTTGTTCAAACACCTATGGCAGCTCAAACTAATACTTCACAAACTAATGCTCAAAGTAATGAACCTACTGTAGAATCTAAAGAAAAAAAGCCTAAAAAAAATAAAAAAAGTAAGATAGATGAAAGCATGCTTGTTGAAATAAAAATTGATCCAGATGGACCTGATGCGGTAAAAAGTGATAAGAAACAAGCGTATAGATATTTAGCAAGGAATAAAGAAGGTGTGCTTGTCAAAGATTATTTTTCTGCTTATTCTAAATACGATGTATATTCTTATTTAGTTGATCAAGGAATGACAGTTTATAATATTGAGACTAATTCGATGATTAATTTCTTTAGAAAAGAAGCTCCAGTTGGTTCAGTTAAAATGAAAACTAAAGATTTGATATTTTGGTTAACTCAATTATCTACATATATTAAAGCGGGAATACCTCTTGCTGATGCGGTAAAAATCTTAGCTCAACAAGATAAGAGAAAGAAATATAAGCCTATATATGATTCATTAATATATGAACTTACTATGGGTGAGAGTTTTTCTGATGCTCTTGGTAAACAAGGTGCTGCGTTTCCACAGTTACTTGTTAATATGATTAAATCGGCTGAAATGATAGGTAAAATAGAAGATACTCTTGATGAGATGGCTGATTATTATCAAGATATTGAGGATACTAAAAAAGCTGTTATTAGTGCGATTACATACCCTACTATAGTTCTTATTTTTGCAATAACAGTTATTACATTTATGCTTGTATATATTATTCCAAAATTTAAAGATGTATTTGTATCTATGGGAGCTGAAATACCTGCTATAACTCAATTTGCACTTAATTTATCAGCATTTTTAACTAATAATTATATCTATATAATTTCTGCAATAATAATATTTATTGTTGTATTTATATTTTCTTATAAAAAAATTAAATCATTTAAAGTATTAATACAAAAATTTAATATGAGGTTACCTGTTATTGGTAAACTTATTATTGCAAAAGAAATGAGTATGTTTGCAAGTACGTTTGCAACTCTTACTAAAAATAGTGTAATGCTTACTGATTGTATGGAAATATTAAGTAAAATAACTTCAAATGAAATATACAAAGATATAATGAATAGAACTATGGATAACCTAATCAAGGGTGATAAAATGAGTGAAACATTTAAAGATAATTGGGCTATTCCTGATTTAGCATTTTATATGATACTTACTGGTGAAAATACTGGTGAACTTGGTAATATGCTTGATAAGGTAGGAGAATACTATTTAAAAGAAGAGAAAAACTTAGTTGGACAAATTAAGACATTTATAGAACCTGCGATGATTTTATTCTTAGCAGTTGCTGTTGGATTTATTGTTATTTCTGTTCTCGTTCCAATGTTTGGTATGTATCAAACAGTTGCGGCAGGATAATATTTAAGGGGGAAATTATGTTAATTACAATTATATTTATAACTATTCTTGGTGCGATAATGGGTAGTTTCTTAGGATGTATGGGATATAGAATACCAAACAAAATAAAAACTACCTATCCGAGTAGTTTTTGTGAATCATGCCATCATCCATTAAAGTGGTATATGAATATTCCAATTTTATCATATATAATCTTAAAAGGAAAATGTGCTTATTGTGGTAAACAAATAGAATTTATTTATCCATTTGTAGAAATTGCTGGTGCTTTGTTATTTTTATGTAATTACTTATTATTTGGTTTTACATATAATTTCTTTATTTGCACAATAATTACATGTATGCTTTTAGTAACTATCGTTAGTGATTTTATGTATTATTATATATCTGATAGAGTATTAGTAATTGGAAGTTTAGCTCTTTTAGCGGTTAATTATTACTTTTTAACTATTAATCAAGTTTTTTATAATATTATTGCTGCTGTTATAATATTTGGAATTATGTACTTTATTAAAATATGTGGAAACATTACATTTAAGAAAGAATCTCTTGGCGATGGAGATATTAAATTAATGGGAGTTATAGCTCTTGGACTTGGTCTTATTAATAGTTTTGTTACATTATTTTTTGGATCGTTAATTGGTCTTATATTTTCTGTATTTTCAATTAAAAAGAATAAGGATGGTATTATTCCTTTTGGACCATTTTTACTTATTGGAGCTTTAGTAGCATTATACTTTTCTAATTTAATAACACCACTTATTGATAAATTTATAATAGGATGACAAATCCTATTTTTTCATACAATTTTTACTTTATTGTTTAATATTTTAGTGTTATAATTAATGTATGAATAAGGTAATAGAAAAATATTTAAACAAAAGAAATGTTTGGTTTATCATTATGTTAGTGTGTGTGTCTTTGATATCTATAGGATATTCTGCTTTAAACACGACTTTAAGTATCTCTGGTACTGCGACTGCTAGGGCTAAAAGTGACATTAGAATAAGTAATTTTGTTTATAAATCATCTTCTAATGGAGGTAGTGAAGTATATGCAAGCAAATATACTAAAGATACATCTACTACTATAGTGTCATTACCAAATGATAATTCTGTTGTAAGATATACAATAACAATACATAATTATTCTAAAATAATATATTCTCTTGAAAATATAGAAATTTTACAAGATACTAATAATAGTATTACATTTGAATATTCTAATGATGTTATAGGAGATGCAATAGCACCTGGGGAAGATTTTACGTTTGATATAATATTTAGTAGGTCTTCTTCTATTGAAGATAATACAAAAACATTAATACTTAAATATGTGTTTAGTCAATATAATAAATATTTATTCCATGAAAGAATATTGATAGACAATACCATTAATAATAGTACACCTAATTTTTTAAGTAGTGTTCCAGAGTCTGCAATGCACAGTACAACAGATAATTTAGGAACTACATATTATTTTAGAGGTAATGTAACTAATAATTATGTTTTATTTGGAGGATTTTATTGGAGAATACTTAGAATTAATGGTAATAATTCAGTAAGACTTATATATCAAGGCACATCTCCTTCAGGCAATGGTAGTATTTCAACAGGCCATTATGAAGATGAAAATAAAAATGCAGTTAATAAAGTTAGAACTCATTCTTATGTAAGATACTATTATAAATCTGGAAATAGTGAATATTCAACAATGAGACAAGCAATAGATTCTTGGTATAATAATAACTTAGCAAGTTATTCTAAATTTTTAGATTTTAATGTAGGTTATTGTAATGATTATAGTACTTCTGGTGGTACATATGTAGATGGAAATAGTAATACGAGTTTAACATTTAATGCTCCTGGTAGATTAACATCAGGTAATCCAACTGTATCTTGTGATGACAAATACTATATTACACCTACTGTATCAAATAAGGGAACAAAAGAACTTTTATATCCAATTGGAACTATATCAATGGATGAGGTTATGTTATCTGGTGGTAATGGAAATGCAAATACTAATTATTTTCTTCATACTGGTACATCATATTTTACTATATCGCCATATGAATTTGAATATAAGAAAGTAGGTGTATTATATTACTATTATCCTAGAGTTATTTATGTTAATGATAGAGGAAAACTTTTAGAAACCGATGTTTATACTAAACATGGCTATAGACCCGTTATTAACATAGCTAGTAGTATTTATTATGATAAAGGTACTGGCACTAGTAGTGATCCTTATATATTAAGATATGATGAAGAACCAAGTTATAAATTTACATTAACGCCTACACCTAGCGATGCTAAGGTTGTTATAAACGTTAATGGAACAACTGTATTTGATGGTAATGGAAGTGCTACTATTGAAGTTAAATATAAAGATGTTATTCAATATACTATAAGTAAAAATACTTATTTAACATATTCAAATACTTATGTAATGGGTAAACGTGATTATAATTTAAAATATACTTTATTAAGAAAATCTACAGTACTTGCAACATATATTAAAGGACTTTATGATAATGAACCAAATAAGGAAGATTTTAATGTTGGAGATACATATTATACTTATGCTTCTGGTGTAAAATTAATTGATGATAGAAAAGCAGGTGATGTAATTAGCGGTGGAAATATTAGATATGTAGGGTCCGATCCAAATAATTATGTATATTTTAACTGCTATGACTATTCAAATCAAACTGCTAATACATGTGAGGTATGGAGAGTTATTGGTGTATTTGATGGTAAAGCTAAATTAGTTCGTCAAACTCCAATTGGTAAATTGTCATGGGCAAGTAATACAGGTATTACTAAAAACAAATGGGATGCAGATTCTAGTATAAATTATAATGGTGCGGCATTAATGAATTTATTAAATCCTGGATATGATAGTTTATCTGTTAATAATAGTTTATATTGGAATGCTTCTTCTGGAAAATGTTACAATGGTGAAAATCTTTTAAAGACAGATTGCGATTTTACAACTATTGGTCTTAGAAATCAAGAAACAAGAAATTTAATAAGTACAACAAGATATTATTTATATGCTCCAAATTCTGGTTTGATTTATTCTAATCAAGTATATAAACAGGAACGAGGAAAAGATGGTGGCAGCCTTTATGATTCAAGTGAAACATATGATACTTTGCGAAGAAGTGGTTATTGGGATGGTAAAATAGCTCTTATATATCCATCTGACCATGCATATGCAGGTGAACCAGGCAGTTGTACACAATATATATATAGTTATCCAACCGCATGTCTTAAGAAAAATTGGCTTGCATATTCTGATCAAGAAAGATTATTTACTCCGTCATTTGCATCAAATAAAGTATGGCATGCTAATAAAATAGGCACAATTGAAGGGCATATAAATGTATCAGATGGAGCTATAGCTGAAAATATAAGACCAGTATTATATTTAAATGAAACTCAAGAATTTAAAGATGGAAATGGTTCTTTAGAAAGCCCTTTTCAACTAACTGTAAACTAAAAAGCTTTCAAACGAAAGCTTTTTAATTATGTACCAAAACCATTGTACCAGTATCTACATTTTCATATATTTCTTTAGCAGCGTTATGAGGAAGATTGACACATCCATGAGAGCCATTATTAATATAAATATCTCCTCCGAATGTATCTCTCCATGAAGCATCATGAAGACCTATACCACCATCAAAAGGCATCCAGTAATATACATGCGAATTATATCCAGGACCAGTTAAATAAGTATCATAAGTCTTATAACTAATAGGGAAGTATCCAATTCTTGTTGGACTACTAGTTTTACCTGTAACTGTAAGAGTAGTTAATATTACTTCATTATCTTTATACATTTTAACTGTTTGATCACTAATATCAACTTCTACAAATAAATCAGGTAATATTTCTAAATCATCATTATAAATATAACCATTTTGAAGAGATTCTGTTTGAACAAAAGCAACATTAGAATTACTACTTATTCTAAGTACCTTTTGACACCTTTCAACTACTTCAATAACATTACCATATTCATCATATAGATTAGTATTTTTAAGTACAGTGGCGAAGTCATTATTTTGATAAAATACATCAGGAGTAGGAGTTTGTTCTATAGTAGGTATAACTTCTTCTATGACTTCTTTTGTTTCTCTTACATCTTCTTCATTTTTATTATTATTTTTAATTTGGCAACCACTAGTAAGTACTAGAGTTAATGCAAGCCCTAGTGATAAAATATTTTCTTTTTTCATATATCTCCTTTGGAATGTATTATATCATTTTAATTTATTAAATCAATATTTTTGATTAAAATGGTTTACAAACTATATTGAAGGTGTTATAATCGTTTTATTAAATCAAATGACGAAGACGATAAATAATAGACTTTATAGAGAGTTAGTGGTTGGTGGAAACTAATAAAGAAAGTTATTTATAGATCACTTCTGATGAAGCTTATGGATAAGATAAGCTCGCTACTATAGCGTTATTTAAATAAAGTTAACAAAAGGATGGTACCGTCATTATGACTCCTTGTACTGTTCTTTTTTATTTTGGAGGAGAAAGATATGGAATTTAAAAACAATTATGATTTTGTTAAAAATGAAGAAGATGTTTTAAAATATTGGGAAGATGATAAAACATTTAAAAAGCTTCTAGAGCAAAACAAAAATGGAAAGAAATTTAGATTTATTGATGGGCCTATTACTGCTAATAACAGAATGCATGTAGGTCATGCATGGGGTAGAACATTAAAGGATACTTTTATTAGATATAAAGGTATGAATGGTTATACTAGCCACTATAGAAATGGCTTTGATGGACAAGGTTTATGGGTTGAAGTAGAAGTAGAAAAAGAATTAGGCTTTAAGACTAAGAAAGATATAGAAGAATATGGGCTTGATAATTTTACTAAAGCATGTGTTGCAAGAGTTAAAAAATTCTCTAAGATTATAACTGATCAATCTATTAGATTAGGCCAATGGATGGATTGGGATAATTCATATTACACATTGACTGATGAAAATATCACTAGCATTTGGTACTTCTTAAAAAAATGTAATGAAAAAGGTATGATTAAAGAAACATTTAAACCAATGCCTTGGTGTTCAAGATGTGGTACTTCATTATCAGAGCATGAAATGACTGGTAGTTATCATGAAGTAGAACATGAAGTAGTATTTTTTAAGTTACCAATTATAGGTAAAGATTATAAAGCACTTGTATGGACAACAACTCCATGGACACTATCTGCGAATGTAGCACTTGCTGTTAATCCCGAATTTGACTATGTAGTAGTTAAAATGCCTAAAGATGAAGATAAGTTATTATTATGTAAAACAATATTTGAAAAGAAATTCAAAGGTGAAGGAGAAATATTTGAAGAGTTTAAAGGTAAAGAACTTGAAGGACTTGAATTTGAAACTTGTTTCCCTGAATTAGACGCTCAAAAGGACGTTAAACATCCAGTAGTATGTTGGGATATGGTTGATGATACTGAAGGATCTGGTATCGTTCATATCGCACCTGGTTGTGGAGCTGAAGACTTTGAGCTTGGAGAAAGTATTGGACTTGCTAAAATTATGCCTATAGATGAAAATGGTATATTCTATGATGGATTTGGATTCTTTAGTAAAAAGAATGCTAAAGAAATATCAAATGAAGTATTTGAAGAATTAAAGAAAAGAAACAAATTATTCTTAGTACATAAATATAAACATAGTTATCCTTATTGTTGGAGATGTAAAGAAGATATATTATTCAGACTTGCTAAAGAATGGGCTATTGATGTTGATGTAGTAAGAGATGACTTAATTCGTAATGCTAAAACTGTTAAATATAGTCCTGAACATCAAGGAAAGAGAATGCTAGATTGGTTGCAAAACATGGGCAATTGGAATATTAGTAGAAGAAGATTCTATGGTTTACCACTTCCATTCTATCACTGTGATTGTGGTCATTTAGAAGTAATTGGCTCTAAAGAAGAATTAAGAGAAAAAGCAATAGATAAAGATTTAGTAGATTCATTACCCGAATTACATAGACCATGGATAGATGATGTTAAAATTAAATGTCCAAAGTGTGGTCATGAAGTATCAAGAGTTCCACAAGTAGGAGATGTATGGTTAGATGCAGGAATTGTTCCATTCTCTACATTAAAATATTTTACTGATAGAGAGTATTGGAAAGAATATTTTCCAGCAGAATATGTAATTGAGATGCATGAACAAATAAGATTATGGTTCTATTCAATGTTATTCATGTCTACTGTACTTGAAAATAAAGCACCATATGAATTTATCAAAACTAGTGGTATGGTTGTTAAAGAAGATGGATCTAAATTTAGTAAATCTGATAATAACTCACTTTCATTATATGATGTTATGAATACAATAGGTAGTGATGCATTAAGATATAATTATCTTGGTACTAATACTGCTAATGATGTAAGATTTGGTTATAAGTTAGGAGAAGATGCTCAAAAGAAACTACTTGCTTACTATAATATGGTAGTATTCTTTAATACATATGCATCTATAGATAAAGTAGATTTAACTGGCTTTAAACCTAATAAAAAAGATTTAACTTTATCTGATAAATGGCTAATTTGCTTAACTGATAAATTTATTCGTGAAGCAAGAGAATCAATGGATAAATATGAAACTAAGTTAGTAGTAGATGATTTTGAAAAATATGTAGATCAAGTAAGTAACTTCTACATTAGAATTAATAGAAGAAGATTTTGGAAGAGTGAGGATGATAGCGATAAAAAAACTGCATACTTTGTATTATTTGACTCAATTAAGAAATGTACTCAATTAATGGCACCAATGATTCCATTTATGACTGAATATATTTGGCAATGCGTTATAACTAAATATGACTCATCAGTCTCAACATCTGTACATTTAAGTACATATCCAGTAGTTAGCGATTATAAAATAGATGAAAGCATTTTAGAAGAAACAGATAAATTAAGAGAATTAATTTCTATGGGATTAAGAGCTAGAAATGAAAAAAATATTAAAGTAAGACAACCATTAAATAAATTATATGTTTCAAGCGAACTTAAAAGTAAAGAATATATTAATATCCTTAAAAATGAAGTAAATGTTAAAGAAATAGAAGTTGTTAATGACTTTGATAGTCTTAAAGATGAATATTTAACTCTTAACTTTAAAAATGCTGGTAGAGTACTTAAAGATAAAGTAAATGATGTTAAAGAATTATTAAATAGTGTTAAAGAAAATAAAGAACTAATTAATAACATTAAAGAAGGTAAAAATATTACTTTAGGTGAATATGATCTTGAAAGTGATTTATTCAATATAGAATTTAAAGAAAAAGATGATATTAAAGTAATATGTGAAAATAATATAACAGTAGCACTTGATGTTAATGTAACAGATGAATTAAAAAATGAAGGTATACTAAGAGATATTATAAGACAATGTCAAGTATATAGAAAAGAAGCTTTATTTAATGTTGATGATAGAATAACTATTTATTTTGAAAGTGATGATAAAGATATAATGGATATTCTTAATAAAAATGAAGAATTAATTAAATCTGAATTACTTGCTAAGGTTGAAAAACTTGATAAGTATGACTTTGAAAGTAAGTTTGAAGATATTAATCTAACAGTTAAAATGAAGAAAAATAGTTAGGAGTAATTATGAAAAACAAGGTATTATTTATAAAAAATATAAATGAATTTAATGAATTAAGAAATATTAATGGGGATACTAGAGTTACAGCAATATTATTAGATGATTTAGACTTTAAAGGAGAAAATTTTGAGCCAATAGAGTTTAATGGAAAAGTAGATCTTATATTAAGAGGATTTGGTATGAATATTAAGAATATGAATATTATTAGTGAAAAAGATGACACTGGTATATTCAGAAAATTAAATAATTTAAATATTAAGGATGTTAATTTCTTTAATATTCATACTTATGGAAAAAGTAATTCTGGAAGTATAGTAGGTCGTGTTGATAATAAACTCACATTAATACATTCTAAGATTATTAGTGAAGTTAATGGTAATGCAATGGTTGGTGGTATTTGTGGACTTGCCAAGAAAGTTAAATTAATAGATTCATTAATAGCCACTAGAGTAAGCGCATTAGGTGGTAATGGTCTAGCTTTAGGAGCGTGTGAAACATTTATAGATCACAATAATACTTTTGTTAAACTCGGTAAAAATAAAAATCATGAAGAAACTAATGAAAATAAGACTGGTATTATATTATCTTTAAAATAGAAAAGAGCGTTTTAATTAATGCTCTTTTTTTGATATAATCATAATAGGAGGAAGGTCATATGGACGCAGTAATACGAACATCAGAATTGAAAGATACGAAAGAAGCAAATAATTTACTAACTTTGCTTATAAGGGATGAGAAACAATATGATCCTAGTATAAATGAAAAGTGTGTAATTAGTGGATTTTATGAAAATATGATTTCTAATGATTCTAATATTCTTTTGGTCGCAGAAATTGATAATAAAATCATTGGGTATTTATTTGGCTATATAGTAGATAATGGAAACACATATTTAGATAAAGTATCTAAGTTAGATGCATTATATATTACTAAAGAATATAGAAAGAATAAAATTGCAACTAAATTAATAAATGAATTTAAATCTTGGTCATTAAAAAAAGGAGTTAAATATATTGAAGTTCAAGTTTTAAATGATAATACAAATGCAGTTAATTTATATAAAAAAGAAGGATTTGGATCATTTAAATCGACTTTAATAAACAAAATACAATAAACTTATGATGAATATAAAAAAATAAAGGAGTTGAAGTTATAAAAGCATATATTGATATTGAAAATTCAAGAACACAAAGTGTTGATACAATTTGCGTTGACGTGATAAAGTATAAGTATGATAGTGAGGTTATATTTGATATTTCTAATTTAGATAAAAGAGAATTGTCATTATTGTATGATGCGATTGATGATAATAAACAATATATTGATATTGAAATGTTTTTTATAGATGATAGTAATATTCCTAATTTTGGACCTGACTATAATTATATTGTAAATGATAATAAATTAATACTAAAATATATTTTTTAAAAAAAGTAGAGAGAATGTCTTTCAAAAACTATGATTGGACACTAAACTATAAAGAAGGAAAAGATTGAACTTAATTGTTTATTATCTATATATATGATGATAGAGCAATTAGAATTAAGTGAGCAAAAAGAAAAAACTTTAAGTTTGAAAATTAAATAACTAATTATTATTCTTTATAAACTCACGGAGCATTTTAATTAATGCTCTTTTTTCTATTCTTGAAACATAACTTCTTGAAATACCTAATTTTTTAGCAATTTCTTTTTGTGTTTTTTCATTGGTATTTAAAAGACCATAGCGCATTTTAATTATTTCTAATTCTCTTTTATTAAGTACAGTCAAATATTTACTTAAATGTGCTATATTATCATTATATTCTATTGTTTTAATAGGGCTTTCTGTTTCTTCTTTTAATACATCTATTAAAGTAATATCGCCACCATCTTTATCATGACCTATAACGTCATTTAAACTAATATTGTTATTATATTTCTTATTACTTCTAAAATACATTAATATTTCATTTTCTGCACATTTAGCGGCATATGTAGTTAATTTTACTTTCTTTTGAGGTCTATATGAATCTATTCCTTTTATAAGACCGATAGTTCCAATACTTATTAAATCATCAGTATTTCCCTTAGATTCGTACTTTTTAACTATATGAGCAACTAATCTTAAATTGTGTTCAATAAGTTTATTTCTTGCATCTTTGTCTCCTTTTAAGTGCCTTTCAATATACATTTGTTCATCTTCTTTAGAAAGGGGAGAGTCAAATACATTAAGAGAATAACTGGTAGTAAATATTTTTATTTTCTTTAAATAATTTATAATTTTATTTAACACATAAATCACCTAATATATTTTATTATTTGAGAGTGTAAATTATGTAAATATTGTTTTTTGCCTTAAATACAGGGAATGTTTTTTATTAAAATTTAAATTTGAAATCTTTATATTTAACATTATACGTGATATAATAATAAAAAATGTATATTATCGGGGTGTTATATGAAAAAATTAATAAATTAATAATATTTTTTATAATAATGATAATTAAGCAATTTTATGTGGTTTATTAATTTATGAATAAGGAGAATACATTATGGCAAAATTGGAAAAAGAAATTAAAATATTGAATATTGATGTAGAGAGTACAAAAGAAAAACTTGATAATATAGGTGCAACTTTTAAAACTAAAAAAGAACAAAAAATATATACTTATGATATTATGACTATAAATTACAGATTTGAAGAAGCAATTTTATTATTAAAATCTGATAATGAATTATTAAAAACAACTGCAACTAAAAAGCTTGCGATTGTATTAGATGAATTTGAAGATTTGGTTAATGATAAAAAACTTAATTTGATATTGAATGATTTAAATGTTAACAGTTTTTCAGATTTATTATTAAACGACGCTTCAATTATTCTTAAAAAAATATTGAGTTCAAGTTTATTATTAAATGAGATTAAAAAATTTGAAATAAATCCAAATAAATGGGTAAGGCTTAGAAAAAGTAATGATAAAGTAGAACTTACAGTAAAACATATTTATGATAAAAATAATGATAAAATACAAAAGGTAAAAGAATTTGAGATACAAGTTTCAGATTTAGATGAGACTAATAAATTATTAGAAGAATTAGGCCTTGTTAGAAGAAATTATCAAGAAAAAATAAGATATAGTTATGTGTATAAATCAGCTGAAATTGAATTAGATATATGGCCTAATTTAGAGCCTTATATGGAAATAGAATGTGATGATGCAACAGTTATTGATGAAATTGTTTCTTTACTTGAATTTAATGATAAAAGAATAGTTTCTATGAATACTGAAGGTTTATATAAAGAAAAAGGAATTGACATTTTAAAAATTTCAGATCTAAAATTTTAATATATATTTTTATTGGTATATACAAAAAAGTTTTGGAACAAATATATTTAATTTAATGATTATCAAAATCAATTATTTAAAGAGTTTGGATGCGAATATAGTATAAATCTAAATTCTTTTTTTGTTCATTTAGCAATACCCAATTATGAAGAATAATTTATGAATATTTTATAGAATATATTTTATTATTTGAGAGTGTAAATTATGTAAATATTGTTTTTTGCCTTAAATACAAGGAATGTTTTTTATTGACATTTTTATTAAAAAGTGCATTGAGATTATTTTGTAAAAAAATAAAAAAATGCTTTAAAAAACATTTACTTTATATACGTGTTTGTGATATGATTTAATTAAGTTAGAGAGTAACCTAACTTGAAGGCGAGGTAATAATGGAAAAGGATTTTTTTGATGAAATCGTTGTTGTCAAAAGAAGTGGTCAAAGAGTTAATTTCAATGACGCTAAAGTTGCAATAGCAGTAAAGAAGGGTTTTGATAGTGTATATGAAGAGTATGATGAGAAACTAGTAAATAAAGTTAAAGAAAAGGTACTTTCATATATTAAAAAGAATTACAAAGATAGAAAGACTATTAATGTTGAAGATGTACAAGATGCGATAGAAAAAGTACTTCAAGATATGAAATATGATGATGTATATACTTCATTTAAAGAATATAGAGAAAGAAGAGCAGCATCTAGAGAAGCGTTTGTAGTAAAACAACAGCATAAGTTTGTTAAAGCTATTGAGTCTTTAGGTCTTAAAACTTCATCAGAAGAGAATGCTAAAAGAGAAAATGCTAATGTTGATGGAGATGGACCTATGGGAACTATGCTTCATTTTGGCTCTACTGTATCAAGAGAATTTGCTAAGGCATATTTAATGGATAATAAATATGCAAGAGCACATGATGAGGGATTAATTCATATTCATGATTTAGATTTCTGGGCTATGGGAACTACTACTTGTACTCAAATAGATTTACATAAATTATTTAAAAATGGTTTTTCAACTGGACATGGATATTTAAGAACACCTAATAGTATTGGTAGTTATTCAGCACTTGCTGCGATAGCTATTCAAGCTAATCAAAATGAACAACATGGAGGACAAAGCATTCCTGCATTTGATTATTATATGGCACCTGGTGTACTTAAAACATTTAAAAAAGAATTTAAACAAGCTTTATATAATTTAATAGATTTTGAAGGCTTTAGTGAATTTGTTAATTTTAATAAAGTAATTGAAATAATAGATAAACTTGAAAGTATTGAATTTAATATGGCTTTATTTGATGAATTTACATCAAAGAGTAAGAAATTAAAAGAAATATTTGATAATGCTTATGATGAAGCAATCGCAAAAACAGATAGAAGTACATATCAAGCAATGGAAGCATTCATTCATAACTTAAATACAATGCATTCAAGAGCAGGTGCTCAAGTACCATTTAGTTCAGTAAATTTTGGTACTGATACTAGTCCTGAAGGTAGAATGGTTATTAAAAACTACTTACTAGCAACAGATGCTGGATTAGGGCATGGTGAGACTCCAATATTCCCAATATCAATATTTAAGGTAAAAGAGGGAATTAATTATAATAAAGAAGATCCAAGTTATGATTTATTTAGACTTGCATGTAGAGTTTCTGCTAAAAGACTATTTCCTAATTTCTCATTCTTAGATGCATCATTTAATAAAAAGTTTTTAGTAGAAGGAGATTACAATACTGAGGTAGGTTATATGGGTTGTAGAACAAGAGTTCTTGCTAATGTTTGTGGACCTGCTGTTACACCGGGACGTGGTAATTTAAGTTTTACATCAATTAACTTACCAAGAATAGGTATTCACCATGGTATATGTTTAGGTGAAAGAGATAAGGCAGATATGAAAGGGTTCTATGAAGAACTTGATGAAACAATTGAACTTGTAAAAGGACAATTATTACAAAGATTTGAGTGTCAATGTTCTAAGACAAGAGCAAACTTTAAATTCTTATTAGGATCAGGCGTATGGATTAATAGTGAGAAAATGGATTATAAAACTAAACTTAGAACTGTTTTAAAACATGGTACATTATCAATCGGATTTATTGGTCTTGCTGAAACATTAAAAGCATTAACTGGAGAACATCATGGTGAGAGTGAAAAAGCACAAAAGCTTGGACTTGAAATTATTGGTCATATTCGTAAAAAATGCGATGAATATTGTGAAGAATATAATTTAAACTTTACTTGTCTTGCTACTCCTGCTGAAGGTCTTTCTGGTAGATTTGTAGCAATAGATAGATCAATCTATGGAAAAATTAAAGGTGTAACTGATAGAGATTACTATACTAATTCATTCCATGTACCAGTTTATTATAAAACTAGTGTTAAACATAAAATGGAAGTTGAAGGTAAATATCATACTCTTACAAATGCAGGACATATTTCATATATTGAACTTGATGGAGATACAGTAAATAATGTAGATGCATTTGAATCAGTAGTTAGAATTATGCATGATTCAGATATAGGATATGGTGCGATTAACCATCCAGTAGATAGAGACCCTGTATGTGGTTATGTTGGTGTCATAAAAGATGTTTGCCCAAGATGTGGTAGACATGAATGTGAAGGCGTTGAGATGGAAAAAATAACTTGTCTTGAATGCCAAGGAAGATAATAATAGGAAAGAGGTAATAATTATGGATAAAGAAGTTAAAAATAAAAAAGTTGTTGGTGAAGGAGTAAAATTCGATAGAATTAGAAGAATAACTGGTTATCTTGTTGGTACTTTAGATAGATTTAATAATGCTAAAAAAGCAGAAGTAAATGATAGAGTAACTCATGCCACAAAGTAAGGAATATATAAGACTTGCTGCTGATTTACAAACAGATAGCATAGTAGATGGTCCTGGCCTAAGAGCAGTTATATGGACTCAAGGATGTCATCATAATTGTAAAGGATGTCATAATCCTACCACTCATGATTTTAATGGTGGAGGGTTAGTCCCTGTGTCTCTTGTATGTGAAGCGATTGATGAACTTGAATATCATACAGGAATAACTTTTAGTGGTGGAGATCCTATGTATCAACCAGTTGCTTGTAATGAGATCGCAGCATATGCTAAAAGTAAGGGATACAATATATGGGTATATACTGGCTTTACATTTGAAGAACTAATGAAAATGTCTAAAACTATGCCTATATATAAAGAATTCTTAGAGAAGATTGATATCCTTGTAGATGGAAGATTTATTTTAGAGCAAAGAGACTTGAGTTTATTATTTAGGGGTTCAAGAAATCAAAGATTAATTGATGTTAAAAAAACTCTTAAAAATAAAGAAATAACTCTACTTAATGAATATGAGTACAAAGAAGAAAAAATGTTTGAGAAAAGACCTATGTTTGTATAGGTCTTTTATAATAAATTAAAAATACATTGCTTCTTAAATAATTAAAATTTAATTTTTGTAAAATATAATAATTTTTCTATTTATTTTAATAAAAGTATGATATAATTTACAAAAAGATAGGAGGAATAAATGAAAAAGCAAAATATTTTAATAATTGGTTTGATATTATTAGCGGTTATATCATTTATAATATTTATATTAGTATCAGGTAGTCATAATAAAGGTAATCATGAAACATCAAAAGATATTAATAACATTATAAATACTATAAATAAAAATAATAAAGATCTTTTACCTGAACTTGAAACTATGAAAATAGATGTAAAAAATATTGATGAGGTAACTAGTTATACGGGTTTAAAAACAAATGATGATATTGAATCAATTACTGTATCAGCGCCAATGATAACAGCACAAGCTTATTCAGTAGCTATTGTTAAGGTTAAAGATAGTGCTGATGTAGAAAAAATAAAACAAGAAATGTTAGACAATATTGATATGAGACGTTGGATTTGCGTTTCTGCAGAACAATTATATATCACTAATAGTGGTAATTTAATATTCTCTGTAATGGCTGATAAAGATATTGCTGAAACTGTATATAATGATTTTAAGAAATATGTAAATAATAATATCGGAAAAGAATTAGAAAAATCAAATGATGAGGAAGATATAGAACTTCCACCTGAAATGCCAGCAGAAGAATAATGAAGCACCTTTTAAGGTGCCTTTTTAAAAGGAGGATGAAATGTTATTTACTAGTATTAGTTTTTTATATTATTTTTTACCAGCGTTAATAATTATATATTTTTTAACTCCAAAGAAATATAAAAATATTGTTTTATTAATTGCATCTTTATTATTTTATTTTTATGGAGAGCCTAAATATGTCTTTTTAATGATAACAGAAATTATTATTGCTTATATAGGAGCTATTTTAATTGATAAATATAAAAATCAAAGTAAAAATATATTAATAATAACTTTATTTATACATATATTTTTATTAATTATATTTAAATATACTGATTTTATTATACAAACAATTAATGATGTATCTAATGCTAATATTAAATTATTAAATATTGCATTACCAATAGGAATATCATTTTATACATTTCAAATTATAAGTTACATTGTTGATGTATATAATGGTAAAGTTAAAGTTCAAAAAAATATTATAAATTTAGCTACTTATGTATCTTTATTTCCACAATTAGTCGCAGGGCCTATTGTTAGATATCAGACAGTAGAAAAAGAATTAGATGATAGAGTGCATAGCTTTAATAATTTTGCATATGGTATAAGAAGATTTTCTATTGGGCTAGCTAAAAAAGTATTAATAGCTAATGCATTGGGAGAACTTTGTACTAAAGCATTTGCTCTAAATGAAACAACAGTGATATTTTATTGGATATTTGGTATAAGTTATATGCTACAGTTGTATTTTGATTTTTCTGCTTATAGTGATATGGCTATTGGTCTTGGAAGAATATTTGGATTTCATTTTCCTGAAAACTTTAATTACCCATATATATCAAAAAGTATAACTGAGTTTTGGAGAAGATGGCACATTTCTTTAAGTACCTGGTTTAAAGATTACGTTTATATTCCACTTGGGGGTAATAGAGATGGTAAATATAAACAAATAAGAAATATTTTAATAGTATGGTTATTAACTGGAGTATGGCATGGCGCTAATTTTACTTTTATAATATGGGGATTATTGTTTGGCATTATTCTTATAATAGAAAAAATATTCCTTAATAAATTTATGGAAAAATTACCTTCTTTTATAAGAAGAATATATGTATTATTTATTGTTATGATATTATTTATTATATTTAATTCTGACAATATGTCAGTGGCTTATACTAATATTAAAGGATTATTTGGTATGAATGGGGAACTTTTTATTAATGGTTATACACTTCATTACTTAAAGAGTTATTTACCATTATTAATTATTGCTTTATTTGGATCTACTCCTTGCATTAAAATATTAATAGATAAATTAAGAAAAAATAAATATATAAATAACATAATTAATATTTTAGAACCAATTTTAATAGTTATGATATTATTTGTTGTTACTTCTTATTTAATAGATAATTCATATAATCCATTTTTATATTTTAGATTTTAAGGAGGTTATACATGGGTGATAAAATTAAAGATATAGTTGTAACTTTAGTATTTCTTTTTACTATAATTATTTTGTTTTTAATTAACGTTATAAAAAAAGATACTGATATTTCTATAGCAGAGAGAAGAAAACTTGCTACTATGCCAAAATTAACTACTAAAAGCTTATTTGATGGGACATATTTTAAAAAATTTGATTCTTATGTTACGGATCAATTTATAGAAAGAGATGCTTTTAGAAAAATTAAAATAGATATAGAGTTATCTACCAAAGGTGAATATAATAATTTATATATGCATGATGATTATATTATTGAAGAAATATTTCCTTTAAATAGTAATTCTATTAATAATTTAACTAATAAGATTAATTATATAAAAAACACATATTTAAATAATAATAGTAACATTTATTATACTATTATTCCTGATAAAAATTATTTTGTTAATAAAGGTAATTTAAAACTTGATTATAATAAATTACAAGATATAATGAAAAGTAATTTAACAAATATTAATTATATAAATATATTTGATAAATTAACTCTTGATAATTATTATAAGACCGATACTCATTGGAAACAAGAAGATTTATATAATGTCGCACATACCATTGCTAATCAAATGAATTTTTCTATAACAAATGATAATGTTATAAATACTGTTACTACTTTTAAGGGTAGTTATGCTAGTAGACTATCAGTAACTAAAGATATTGATACTATAAAAACTATATCTAATTTATCTATTCTTAATAGTAGTGTGTATAATTATGATACTAAAAAATATACAAAAATATATGATTATAATAAACTTAAATCATTAGATAAATATGATATATATTTATCAGGGGCATCTTCTATTATAGATATTGTTAATCCGACCTCAATTAGTAATAAAGAATTAATTGTTTTTCGTGATTCTTATGGCAGTAGTTTAATTCCTCTATTAATAGATGGTTATAAGAAAATTACTGTTGTTGATATTAGATATGTTTCTTCAAGAATTTTGGATAAATATATAAAATTTAATAATCAAGATATTCTTTTTATGTATAGTGTATTAACTATAAATAATAGTTTTTCTATTAGATAAGAAATATCATATTGATAGCATTGGTATCAAGCTTTTTTTGAACTTTTTATGTATTTCATAATTTAAAAATATTACGTAGAAAAGAATAGAAATATTCTTTTTTTTATATGAAATTCTTGATATAATAATAAACGAGGAGTGAATTATGGTAGAAAAGTTTATGCCTGATATATATCAAAAAAGTATTTATTATATTAATTATGATAAATTATATAAAAAGGGGGTTAGATGTATTATATTTGATCTTGATAATACAATAACACCTTCATATATAAAAGAGCCTACTAAGAGGCTTAAAAAACTATTTGAGGAGTTAAAAGACAAGGGATTTAAATTAATAATAATGTCTAATAGTCCTAAGTACAGAATAGAACCATTTAAAACATATTTAGGAGTAGATGCTTGCGCTTTTTCTTTAAAACCAAGAAAAGATAAATATATAAAAATAATGGAAAGATTTAAATATAAACCTACAGAGATAGCATGTATAGGAGATCAGTTAATTACCGATGTTTTAGGCGCTAATAGAATGGACTTTACGAGTGTTCTTGTTCATCCATTATCAAGTAGAGATCACACAGTTACATTATTTAATAGGATATGTGAAAGTTTTATATTTAGTAGCTTAGAGAGAAAAGATTTATTTAAGAAAGGAAAATATTATGACTAAGGAATGCTTAGGATGTGGTAGTGTTTTACAAACAATAGCCCCAAAAGAAGAAGGCTTTGTAAAATCATCAGTTCTATCAAAAGCAGATTATTGTGAAAGATGTTTCAAAATAAAACATTATGGTGAATATAGTGTACTTGATAAGAAAATAGATACAGATGGTATTATTAGAAATATTAATAGTGATAATTTAGCCTCTGTTGCGATACTTATTGATGCTCTTAATATAAATGATAATATTAAAAAATATATAAAGAGATTTAAAAATAAAAAGTATATTCTTATTACTAAAAAAGATATCTTACCAAAAAGTTTAAAAGAAAAGAAACTTATAGAATATATTAAAAATAATGTTTGTGATACAGAAAATATAATGTGTATTAGTTCAGTTAAAAATTATAATATAGATAATTTCTTAAATAAAATAAAAGAAGATAATGTTAAAAGGCTTTATATAGTAGGATTTACTAATAGTGGTAAAAGTACATTTATAAATCATTTACTTACTAGTCAAATGAAGAATCCTACGATCACTACTAGTGCAATACCTAATACAACCGCATCATATATAACTATTAAACTTGATAATAAAATAACTATAGTGGATACTCCTGGTTTTATAGACTCTAATGCTGTATATAATTTTATTGATTATAATAAAACTATAAAATTATATCCTAAAAAAGAAATAAGAGTGAAAACATTTCAAATTAGAAGTGGTTATAGTATAGTCATTAATGATATACTTAGGATAGATAATTTAGGTAAATGTAATAGCTTTAGTTTCTATATGAGTGATAAATTAAGATATGAAAAAGTAAAGTTTAAGAATGAAAAATTAAAGATACTACCTAGCATATCTATTGAAACAAATGAATGTACTGATGTTTTAGTAAATGGTCTTGGTTTTATTAGAATTACAAAACCTGGTGAATTTAAAATATACGCACTTGATGAAAAAATGATATCTATTAGAAAGAGTATGATTTAAATGAATAAAATAAATATAATGAGTGAAAACTTAGCAAATAAGATTGCTGCTGGAGAAGTAGTAGAAAGAATTGCTAATGTAATAAAAGAATTAGTTGAAAATAGTATAGATGCTGGAAGTAAAAATATTAAAATAGAACTTACTGGTGCCGGAAGTAAATTAATCAAAATAGTTGATGATGGTTGTGGTATGAGTCGTGAAGATGCTAAATTATGTTTTCAAAGGCATGCTACATCTAAAATTAAAAATGAAAATGATTTATATTTCATTAGTTCTCTTGGTTTTAGAGGAGAAGCTTTAGCGGCAATATCTAGCGTAAGCAAAGTAATACTAGATACATATGATGGAACTGAATCTACATACTTAGTGCTTAAAAATGGTAAGTTTATAGAAGAAAAAACAGGAAGTATGAGGGTGGGTACTATTATTGAAGTATCTGAGTTATTCTATAATACTCCTGCTAGGCTTAAATTTATGAAAAGTGAATATTCTGAGCTTGCACTTAGTGTTTCATTTGTTGAAAAGATTGCATTATCACACCCAGATATATCATTTACATTAATTAATGATGAAAAAGAGTTAATACATACTACTGCTAGTAATGATTTATATAAAACTATACATGAGATATATGGATACACAACCAGTAAAAATATGATTCAAATCAAGGGTGAAAACTATGATTATGAAGTAAACGGATACATAAGCAACTTAAATATAAGTAAATCTAATCGTAATAATATGATAACTCTAGTTAATGGAAGAGTAGTGTCAAATAAAGACATAAACCGTACTATTAAAGATGCATATCATACAGTACTTGCAGAAAATAAGTTTCCAATAGTAGTTATCAATATAATAACAGATCCAACTTTAGTAGATGTAAACATTCATCCAACTAAACAAGATATTAAATTCTCTAAGTTAGATAGTCTTAATGAACTATTATTTGATTTAATTAAGTCTGCTCTTAATGAAACCGATAATACTTTTAAAGCGTATGAACAAACAACTATTTCTAATAATGAAGTAGATGTAAGTGAAAGAAAATATGAAAATATAAGAATGGCATTTAATACAGATGAAGAAACAGTTAAGTATGAAAATGTTAAAAAAGAAGATAATATGCTTATTAAACCAGTTGGTTTAGCACTTGGAACGTATTTAATTGCACAAGATGAAGATGTTATGTATATGATAGATATTCATGCTGCGAATGAAAGAATTAATTATGAAAGATATATGGATGCTCTTACTAAAAGAGATGTATATACAACATCCATGTTATTCCCAATTCAACTTGAATACTCTAAAAATGAATATATGAATATACTTCATAATATAGATGAAATAAGAAATCTTGGTTTTAAAGTAGAAGAGTTTGGTACTAATACTTTTAGAGTAATTGAACATCCTTCATGGTTAAAAGAAGGCTATGAGGAAGAAAGTATTAGAAGAATATTTGAACTTATTGGTGAGTTTAAAGATACTTTTGATAGAGTTAAATTTAATGAAAAAGCAGCTATAAGGCTTGCTTGTAAAATGAGTGTTAAAGCTAATACAAGTATTACACATCTAGAGCAAGAAGAACTATTAAATAGATTATTTAAATGCAAGTTTCCTTATACATGCCCTCATGGAAGACCAACCATTATTAAATATCCAATATATGAGCTTGAAAAACTATTTAAAAGAGTTAATTAGGAGGAAAATATGAGTTTTTTTGAATTTTTAGAAGAAGCAGAAAAAGAGTTTTTTGATTATTTAGAATATTTAGAAGCAAATAATCTATCTTATGATGAAAATGGTAATATAGTAGAAAAAGGTTCATCTTTAACATTAAAGCCTGGAAATAACAGTGATAAACATGAGTAAGATAATAGTAATAGTAGGTCCAACCGGAGTAGGTAAAACTGCCTGTTCAATTTATCTTGCTCATAAATATAATGCAGAGGTAATAAATGCTGATTCAACTGGTGTATATAAAGAACCATTAATCGCAACAGCTAAAGTAACAGAAGAAGAAAAAGATGGAGTTATTCATCATATGCTTGATCTTGTTAGTCTTGATGATGATTTTACTCTTTATGATTACCAAGTAAAGGGAAGAAAAGTATTAGATGACTTAATTAGTCAAAATAAAAACGTTATTATAGTCGGAGGTAGTGGTCTTTATATAAAAGCATTGCTTTACGATTATAAACTAGATAAAACTGATAATATAAGAGTAGATTATAGCAAATATACTAATCAAGAATTAAAAAACATGGCAGACAAAATAGATAAAAGTAATAATATTCATGTTAATAATAGACAAAGATTAGAAAGATATATTACTTATTATAAACAAACAGGTAAAACTATTAAAAAGACAAATGATATTAATAAAAAACTATATAATTTTGATATTATTGGTCTTAAGTCAGATAAAGAAACATTATATAAAAGAATGAATGATAGAGTAGATATTATGTTTAAAAATGGCCTTTTAGATGAGGCAAAAAAATTAAAAGATAAAAAGAATTTTAATAATATAATTGGTTATAAAGAATTAAATCAATATTTCAATGGTTCAATATCACTTGATGAAGCAATTGATTTAATAAAACAAAATACTAGAAGATATTCTAAAAGACAATTTACATGGTTTAATAACCAAATGAAAGATATTAAATGGTTTGATGTAAACTATAATGACTTCAATGAAACTATTAAAGAAATAGATATTTATTTACAAGAAAAAAGATAACGATTGTTATCTTTTTTAATACAATTCTTTATAAAAAGCAATATTAAAGTCATGATCTTTTTTATCTTTTTTTAATAGCGTATCTGTATTAATCATGAAGAAGTTAGTATTATTATTTTTATTTATTTCATCATCATCCCATGTAACATCGATATGATACCATGCATTATTATAGTAAATTACATTCCATATATGCTCTTTGCTTGATACTTTAAAGTTAGGTATATTAAGTATGTCCATCGCTATGGCAAAAGCGTCCGTATATCCCCCACATATAGCTTTCTTTGCTGTAATCGCACCATAAGCTGTAGTTGAATTTTCATTTTGAGTCTTTGTATAATCATCATCATATGTAATATTATTTATCAAATAATGATGGATACTTTTTATATTTTCTTTTGTGATGTTTTTTCTATCTATTTTTAAACTATTAATTAAATTATTAAAATAATTAGTTAAATATTCAGTTTGTTCTTTAGTATAAGTTTTATCTATTGAAAGATATATTTCTTTATCACCAGTAACTAATGTATTATATTTTTTATATGAATTAAATGGACTAACATAATTATTAATTAATGATACATATTCACTGTCATCAGCAACTGTTCTAACATCATTTGCGCAGTCTTCATATTCACTTCTACAATAGAAAGTAAATTCATCCCATCCTTCATTTAAAACAGTGTAATAAATAGCTTTAATATCATCTATATTCTTTGGCTCAAAATTATTTGTTTCTTTAAATGATTTATAATTATAATTTCTTTTATTTTTAGTTTGTTCTTTTGGAATAACAACTTCATAACCACTTACTTTGTCTATAAATCTATTTATCTTATGTATAGTAGTATCATAATTAGTAATAAATAAATAAAATACAAATAATGTTATTAAAGAAAATAAAATATTTAATAATTTTTTTGTTCTATTCATAATATCCACCATAAAAATTATAACAAAAAAAGTAGATAATATCTACTTATTTTTCATTAACTATTTTATTTAATCTAGATTTATATCTATCTCTAGTATTGCTTTTAATAACTCCTTTTTGAGCAGCGATATCGATTCTCTTAATTGCTGTAGCTAATAAAGTTGTTGCTTCTTCTTTAGAAGCAGCTTTTTCTACCTTTTTAATAGCTGTTTTCATACTAGACTTAATATCATTGTTTAGTACTGATTCTTTCTTTGTAATTAATACTCTTTTTTTAGCACTTTTAATATTAGGCATTATTCCACCTCCCTTAAAACTTATTTAATCATAGCAAAAAAAAACTTAAAAATCAATAATTTTGATAAATAAAATACTTTTTAGACAAATTTTTAATTATTTATTTTATTCTACATTTTTTTTAACTTTAATATTATATATTAAATATGGTGAAGCATATGAATAAGTTTAAAACTAAAAATAATAGATTTATAAAACTATTTTATATTTTAATAATACTTTTTATATTACTCATTATTTTCTTTAAAAACTTGGATATAAATTATATTTTACTAAAGTCAGTAAAAAGTAAGTTTGATAATCACATAATAAATACAAATAATATCAATACTAAACTTGTTTATAACTCTTTGAATAAAATAATTGATTATAAAGATATGGTGAATATACAAAAAAATGAAGTAATAGATACTAATAATAAAACAGATAATACTATTATTGAAAAAGATCCAATTGTATACATATATAACTCACATCAAACAGAGAATTATACATTAAGAGTCACTAATGATTATTCAATATCACCAACTGTATATCATGCATCATATATATTAAAAGAACATTTGAAAAATAATGGTGTTTCTTCTTTAGTTGAAGATTCTTCAGTAAAAAAATATTTAAGCAAGAATAAATTATCTTATTATTACTGCTACGACGCAACTAGAAGTTTTATTAAAGAACGTAAAAAGAAATATAATTTTAAATATATTATAGACTTACATAGAGATTCAGTTGGTTACAAAAAAACGACATGTGAAATTAATAATAAAAAATATGCTAAAATTATGTTTGTTGTTTCTATTAAACATAAAAATCATGAGAAAAATTTATCTTTTGTTCGTGACATATATAAAAGATTAAATAAAGAATATAAAGGTATAACAAGAGGAATATATGAAAGGAAAGATGTAATATTCAATCAAGACTTATATGATAATGCTATATTAATAGAAGTCGGAGGAGTTGATAATACAATAGATGAAATAAATAATACATTAGAAGTTTTTGCTAAAGTACTTTCTTCTTATATTAAAGAGAAGGGGGACTAGATGAAAAAGAAAAAAAATTATTTTATGACATTTGTCTTATTCATATTTTTAGTATTTTTTGTACTTTATATTTCTAAAGAAACAGGCTACTACGAATACAAGGCACATTCAAAAGCAGCATTGACTCAAAAACAAATTGAAAAGTTTGAAACTGATTTAAGCAATGGTAAAAATGTAACTATAGATGATTATATAGTCAATGATAAAGTAGATTATACATCTAAAGTAGGTGATATTGGATATAAGTTTGGTAATTTAGTAGAAGGATTCATGAATGAGGGACTTAAAAAAACACTAAAGTTTCTTAGTGCTCTATTTTATGAATAATTCACTTGCTACCTTAGTATATGTACGAGTTAATGGGCCACTACCAAGAAGAGTACCGCCAAAATATCTAACAACAACTACTAATGTATTATCAAGGTTTTTTCTATGAATTATATCAATAAGACCTCTAGTTGTGCCACTTGGTTCCTTATCAGAATAATTCTTTTCAAGTGATCCTATTTTATATGCATAAACAATATGTCTTGCTTTCTTATGTTCGCTTTTTAAAGCATTAATAATATCATCTACTTCATCAGTAGAACTAACTTCATATAAAATACCTATGAATTTTGATTTTTTAATTTCTAAATAACTTTCTTTTAATTTTTTCATATTTAAATTATATAATATATTTAATATTATTGCTAGTGTGTTATAATTAAAGTGAGGTGTACCATGAGATTTAAAGAAGAGCTTAGAGAAGTACCTAAAAAAAGTGGTTGTTATCTTATGTATAATAAAGATAATATTGTTATATATGTAGGTAAAGCAAAAATACTTTTTAATAGATTACATAGTTATTTTAATAGAGAACATACTGGTAAGACCAAAAAAATGGTTAGTGAGATAGATCATTTTGAATATATAGTTACTAATAGTGAAACAGAAGCATTCATACTTGAAATAAATCTTATTAAAAAGTATGATCCTAAATATAATATATTACTTAGAGATGATAAAAGTTATCCATACATAGAACTTACTGATGAAAAATATCCTAGGCTTAGAGTGAAAAGACAAATAAATATTTCAAAGAAAAGTTCTCATTTGTTTGGACCTTATCCTAATGTATATGCAGCAAGAAGAATGGTTAATTTACTTAATAGATTATATCCTCTTAGAAAATGTGATACCATGCCTAAGAAGGTATGTCTTTATTATCATATTAATGAATGCCTTGGTTATTGTGAACATAAAGATATAAATTGTGATATATACTTAAAAGAAATACTTAGTATATTAAACGGAAATAATAAATTATTAATAGATAAAATTAATGAAAAAATAAAAATTAATTCAGATAGTTTAAACTATGAAGTATGTAAAGAACTAGTAGATGAATTAGGTTATATTAAAACAATATTAAATAGTGAAATTGTTGTAGAACTTGATGATAATCTAAATAGAGATATAGTAAACTATTATTATGATAATTCATTTATAAGTATAGTTATATTCTTTATAAGAGGAGGTAAACTAGTAGGGAACCACTATAAAATAATACCTATTATTGATGAGGTTAAAGAGACACTTGAATATTATATAGTTAATTTTTATAGTAAAAGAAATATAGTTCCACGTGAATTAATCGTACCAGAATTACTTGATAATGAACTACTTAGTGAAATTATTAATACCAAAGTAATTAATGTATTTAGAGGACCTAAAAAGAAATTATTTGACATGGCTTATAATAATGCTAAAACTCAATATGAAAAAGAAATACAATTAATATATAATAATGAAAAATTAACAACGGATGCGAATGAGGAATTAAAATCTTTATTAAATATGCCTTCTTTGCATACAATAGAGGCATTTGATAACTCTAATCTTTTTGGTACATATACAGTTTCTGGAATGGTTGTATTTAAAGATGGAATGCCATCTAAAAAAGACTATAGGAAGTTCAAATTAACTTTTGATAAAAATGATGATGTAGCAGCTATGAAAGAAGTAATATATAGAAGATATTTTAGACTTTTAAATGAACATTTACCTCTACCAGAACTAATAGTAGTAGATGGTGGTTATAATCAAATAATGGCTACTAAAGAAGTGATTTCTTCTCTATATTTACATATAAAAGTTATTGGTGTTAAAAAAGATAGTCATCATAGCCCTACCGCTATTGTTGATGGTGATAATTTAACTGAAATTGCAATAAATAAAAATTCAAATGTATTTAGATTGTTATCAAGAATAGATGAAGAAGTCCATAGATTTACTATTAACTATCATAGAGATATAAGAAGTAAGGGAAGCATTTCTAGTCTACTTGATAATATACCTGGTATTGGTAGTAAAAGAAGAAAAGAACTTATTAAAAAATATGGTTCTATAAATAAAATAAAGGATGCGAGTGTATATGAACTTTCTAAAATAGTCCCACTAAAAGTAGCAGAAGATTTAAAAACATATTTAAATGAAGAAAATGAAAAATAATTATTATTAAGAATATTTCTTTTAAATAATTATTTTTTAATGTATAATATTTATGAGGTACGAACATGAAAAAAGTTTCACTATATCCAGCAGATGTATATCAAGTAATAGATAAAAGTTTACTATCAGAAACAGATAAACTTATTTTAAACATGCTTTATATGCCTATAATAGGTAGTATAGCTATTGCTTTATATTTAAAAATGCAAAATGAAACTAGAAATACATTTATATCTCCAGAATTAACACATCACCATTTAATGACAAGTATGGGAACAACACTTGATAATATAAAAGAAGCAAGATTAAAATTAGAAGGAATAGGGCTTTTAAAAACATATTATCATGAAGGGGAAGTGGGTTCTTATGTCTATGAACTTTATAGCCCTGTCTCAGCTCAAGAGTTCTTCTCACATCCTATATTTAATGTGGTTTTATATAATAATGTAGGTAAAACAGAATATAATCGTTTGCATGATTATTTTAAATTACCACACATATCATTAAAAGAATATGAAGAGATAACAACTTCATTTGATGAGGTATTCAAAAGTAGAAATTATACTGAGTTTGAACTTGATGGTAATGATATATTATCTAAAAATAAACTTATGCTTAAATATGAACTTGATTATGATTTTGATCTTTTAGTTTCTAGTTTACCAAGTGGTATGTTTAATCCAAAGTGTTTAAATAAAACAATGAAAGAATTAATAACAAACCTTTCGTTTCTCTATGAAATAGATCCAGTGTCAATGGCAGATATAATAAGAACAACGCTTAATGAAAAAGGTAATATTGATAAAGAAGAATTAAGACGTAATACAAGAAAATATTATCAATTTAATAATGACAATAGACTTCCTAGTTTATTATTTAAGAGCCAACCAGAATATTTAAAGAATGCTAGTGGAGATAATAGTAAAAAAGGTAGAATTATTAAAGTATTTGAAAATCACTCTCCATATGAATTCTTACAAGCTAAATATAAAGGAGCTAAGCCTACTGAAAGAGATATGAAAATACTAGAGACACTACTTATTGATTTAAAGCTTAATCCAGCAGTAGTAAATGTTCTTATAGATTATGCTCTTAAAACAAATAATAATAAATTAGTAAAAGGATATATTGAAACAATCGCAGGTCAATGGAAAAGAAGTGGTATAGAAACTGCTAGTGAAGCCATGGATATTGCTGAGAAAGAACATAAAAAGAAATACAAAAAAGAAAGCATAACTAAAAAGAAAAAAGAAGTTATCCCATCATGGTTTAATGAGAATATTGAATCTCAAAAAGATGATGAAAGTAATATAGAATTTAAGAGTTTTATAGAGGAGTTTAGAAGATGAAAAGTACAAATAGTTTTATTAAAAAAGGTAAAAAAGCAATACAAGATGATTTAAGAAGAGAGTTTGTTTTATCAAGTAAAGATGAAACTTTTATGAAACTTTGTGCTAGACTTAAAATAGATGAAAAAATTCTTATGAAATATACATCTAAACTAGAAGATACTGTCTGTGAACTTAAAAATTGTTCTAAATGTAAAGGACTTTCGTGCTGCAAAAACCAAGTAGAGGGACATGTATATTATCCTGTTGTTTATAAAGATACATTAGACTTCGTATATAAACCATGTAAATATTTTAAAAATAAAAAAGAAGAAAATAAAACTATATTTTTTGAAACACCTAAAATTCTTATGAATGCATCCTTAAGTGAACTAATATCAGAAAAAGAAAGAAACTCAATACTTAAGTATATAAAAGATTTCTTAAAAAAGAAAATGAAAGGTGAAATAGTTAAAGGAATGTATTTAAGTGGTTCTTTTGGTAGTGGTAAATCTTATATATTAAGTGCTTTATTAAATGAACTTTCTAACAAAGGATTTAAAACAGTTAATGTATATTATCCATCTTTATTAAAAAGATTAAAAGCATCATTTAATGAATATAACTATGATGAAGTATTAGATGAAATAATGACTAGTGATATATTATTAATAGATGATATAGGTGCTGAAAATAATAGCGCTTGGGCAAGAGATGAAGTTTTAGGAACAATTCTTCAATATAGAATGGATAATAATCTAACAACATTCTTCACATCTAATTTTTCAATAAATGAGCTTGAAAATGTACTATCTGAAACTAGTAAAGGAACAGACTCTATTAAATCAAGACGTATAATTGAAAGAATAAAATATTTAACTATAGAAGAAACACTTATAAGTAAGAATAAAAGGCAATGAATAAAAAAGAATTAAGAGATAAATATCGTTTAATAAGAAAAAATATCAAAAATAAAGAATACTTAGATAATATCATATTTAAAAAAGCAATAACTAATGATAATATTTTAAAAAGTGATATTATTTTGATATATGTATCAACTGATGAAGAAATTGATACACTAAATATCATAAACCATCTTCTTAAGACTAAAAAAGTAGCTGTTCCTAAAATAGAAGATGGGGTGATGAACTTTTATTTTATAAAGTCACTTGATGACTTAGAAAAAGGATATTTTAATATATTAGAACCTACTACTAAAGAAAAAGTACAAAGCTTTAATAACTCTGTATGTATAACACCAGGAATATGCTATTCACGTTCAAAATATCGCATAGGCTATGGTAAAGGGTTTTATGATAAATTTTTTAATAAAAATAGAATATATAAAATAGGTCTTTGTTATAAAAAATGTTATATAAAAGAAGAATTTAATGATGAATATGACATCAAAGTAGATGAAGTAATAACTGATTAGTTGTTGCTTTTTTAAATTTTATTTGACAAATCAAATACTTTGTGTTATAATTTAAACACTTATGAAAGGGGTACTAGAAAAAGAGTAAGTCATAATGACTATAGGGGGATTTATGGAAAGAAAAGAATTATTAAAAAAATTAAATGAATTAAAAAGAAGTGTAGTAGCTATTTCTTTAGCATCAACTGTTATTTTAGGAGCAAGTGCATGTTCTAGTGAAGAAAAGCCTTACTTCTCTGAGGAATTATCTATGGAAGATTATTTTAATTCACATGATGAAGAAAATTGCTTTATGACATATTATATAGATAATAATAAAGTAGATGGTAAAACATTTGAGGAATGGAATAGTATTTACAAAGAAGCTAGATGTAGTGCAATATATGATGAAAAAGCAGACAAATATAAACCATCTAGTGAAAACAGTGAAATGGTTATGAATCGTGCTTTATACTCTATGGGATTATTAATTTTAAAAGGACAAATAATTGAATCATTAAATATAATGCCAGGCAATGTTAAAGATATTAAAGTTATATCATCAAGTAAAGAAGCTGACTATAGAGCACATATATCTTATACTACATATGAAACTAAAAAGGCAACAGGAAATATTGATACTAAAGTAATGACTGAAAAAAATATATCTTATAGTTTAACAGGTGCTGGTAAAGATGTTTTAATTACTATCGTTGATGCTGGGGACCAATGTATATCTACATCACATAATTTAAATGATTATGATAATGCATATCAACAAATTTGTGAATTTATGTTATATAAAGGAACACCAGATAAAAACATCTTAGGTGATAATTATATTAAATTTAATTTAGATCCAGTAAAAGTAACTACATTTAATGAAGAACATAATAAAGAATATCAAAAGACTATGAATAAGGGAGAATAAATCTCCTTTTTAATTGTTTCGTTTGACTTTTTATGACTTTTTTGGTATAATATGTTAATCATTAAGAGATGAAAGGACCGGTGGGGGGAATGAATATATTAATAATATACGCTACTGTTCAATTATTAAGTACTGCTTGTATGCTAGCCATTAGTGATAAGATAAGACCAGAAATTAATAGGATTATTGAGAATAATGGTTATAATGTAAACAAAGTAAATACCATGCTAGAGTTTAATGATAAGCTAGGAAAAATACTTAAAGGTTTTATTCCTCTTTATTATGCTTTTTTATCAATATCATTAATTATTAATAAGAATAAAATAGAAAGTTATGCTTTAAATGAAATAAAAACAGGTAAATATGAAAAAACAAATAATATAGATAATATAGATAACGCTACATATGATGAAGAAGAGGAATATATAGATGATTCTGTAATAAATGAAAATTTCAAAGTAAATATTAGACCTCAAAAACAATATAATTGGAATTTACCATTAACTGAAAAATATGTTGCTAGAAGAAATGATAATATTGAGTTTGAAATTAATGAAATACCAAACGAAATAAAAGAGGAAACTATAACTAAGGAATTTAGTGACGAAGAATGTCTTTCTCCATTTACTGAAAGTGCATTTATAAAGCCTGAAATACAGAAAATAGAAGATACTATTGAAGAAAAAACAATTAAACCTGAAATAATAGAAGAAAAAGAAGAAGAAAAAGAAGTTAAAGAAACTATAACTAACAAAGATATTGCTAAAGCTATAGCATCTCTTAATTATAAACAATTAGATGAGTTAGATGCTAAAATAAGATATTTATCTGAGTTAAAGAAAAATAAAAAATTAATTTTAGATAAAGACATTGCATAATTATTATTTTTATGTTATTATGAATTAGTAAATTAATTAAGTGGACGAGATTAATAAATTAAATATTAAAGAGATTTAGTGGCTGGTGTGAACTAAAATATTTATTTATTAGTTACTACCATTTTTATGAGGTTAATAGCCTACGAGTAGTTCTCGTTACAAAACTAATAAGTTAATTAAAGGGATGGTACCGTCATTTTTGACTCCTTGTACTATCTCTTTTTATTTTAACTAAGGGGGAATATATGAAGTATAATAGTATTAGTTTATCAAAATTTTTGGCAAGATTTGGTTCATTACAAGGAGAAGCATTAAGCCATATAACCCATGATGAGGTAAAAGTATTATTTCCACAGTTTGTAAGAACAACATTTGAATATGCAAGAAATAATAAAGAATTAGTCTCAACTGGAAAAATATTAATGGTTGATGATGGTAGAAAAATAATACCATATATATTGCCTGAACTTGATTATGAAAATAACTTTTTACTAGATGTTTTAAGACAAGAAGACGATGTTAAAGAAATAGACTATGGAGAATATGATTATACTTCTATGAGCATTTATGAACTTAAAAAACTACTTGATAGAAAATTTAATTCAACTAATAACAGTAGACATGCTAAAAGGGAACTAGAGAGTAGAGGATTAATTAAGAAGAAATATAAAAGAGAAAAAATTAAAAAACAATTAATGGAGGAATTAAAATGAAAGATATTAAAAATGATGAAAAATTAAATATGTTAAATCATAGCTGTGCTCATCTTTTAGCACATGCTGTGAAACATTTATATCCAGAAGCTAAGTTCTGGGTAGGTCCAGTTATTGAAGATGGATTTTATTATGATATTGATTTGGGAGATAAATCACTAAGTGAAGAAGACTTTCCTAAAATCGAAAAAGAAATGAAGAAAATTTCTAAAGATAATAAACTTATTAAAAGAATTGAATTATCTAAAGAAGAAGCATTAGATATGTTTAAAGATGACCCATATAAAATAGATTTAATAAGCAGAATGGATGAAAATGATACAGTTATATCAGCCTATAAACAAGGAGATTTTATTGATTTGTGTAGAGGACCTCATGTTGAGTCAACTAAATTAATTAAACATTTTAAATTGCTTAAAGTAAGTGGCGCTTATTGGAAAGGTGACTCTAAAAATAAAATGCTTCAAAGAGTGTATGGTATTTGTTTTGAAAATGAAAATGATTTAAATGAATACTTAGAGTTCTTAGAAGAAGCAAAGAAAAGAGATCATAAGAAATTAGGAAAAGAACTTGGGTTATTTATGATGAGTGAATATGGACCGGGATTTCCATTCTTCTTACATAATGGTATGATTCTTAGAAATGAACTAGAAAATTTCTGGTATAAAGAGCATAAAAAAGAAGGTTATCAATTTGTTAAAACGCCTATTATGCTTAATAAAGATTTATGGGAGTTATCTGGACACTGGTTTAACTATAGAGAAAATATGTATACTTCTCAAATAGATGATAAAGTATTTGCAATCAAACCAATGAATTGTCCAGGAGGTATGCTTGTATATAAAAATTCATTATATTCTTATAAAGATTTACCTTTAAGAGTAGGTGAACTTGGTCAAGTGCATAGACATGAAGCAAGTGGTGCTTTAAATGGACTATTTAGAGTTAGAACATTTACCCAAGATGATGCTCATATATTTATGACTCAAGATCAAATTGAAAGTGAAGTTATAAGATTAATTAATTTTATTGATAGAATTTATAGTGTATTTGGACTTTCTTATTCAATAGAATTATCAACTAGACCTGAAGAAAAATATATTGGTGAGTTAGAAATATGGAATAAATCAGAAAAAGCACTTGAAGATGCTTGCCACAAAGCAGGTCATGAATGTAAAATAAATCCAGGAGATGGGGCTTTTTATGGACCTAAATTAGACTTCCATATTAAAGATTCTTTAGGAAGAGTATGGCAGTGTGGTACTATTCAACTTGATATGAATTTACCTGAAAGATTTGATTTAACTTATATTGATAGTGATGGTAGTAAAAAAAGACCAGTTATGTTACATAGAGTAATATTTGGTTCTATTGAAAGATTTATTGGTATATTAATTGAACACTATGCAGGGGCATTCCCACTTTGGTTAAGTCCAAATCAAGTAAATATAATCCCAGTTAATAATTTAATACATATGGATTATGCTAAAAAGATAATGCAAGAACTTGATGATAATGAAATAAGAGTTACGCTTGATGAAAGTGATGAAAAGTTTGGATATAAAATGAGACAAAGTGTTATGTCTAAAGTACCATATACATTAATCTTAGGAGATAATGAGATGAAAGATAATACTATTAGCTATCGTCATCGTGGAAGTACAGAAACTAAGAATATGAAACTAGATGAGTTTATTTCAATGTTAAAAGAAGAAATTAAGACTAAAAAGAATAACTAATATTCTTTTTTTCTTTGTTTTGTGATACAATATGCACTTAATGAGGGATTAATATGATAAGTAATAAAGAAGTAATAAATTGTTTTTTTTACCAGGCTTTAATAAGTATTAAAAATGAGAAAGATGTTCCTAATTTTAACATTGTTTTTAATAGTAATATAAATGATTTAATTAGTGGTATGAATATTGATACATCTTACATAGATATATCTAAAAACAGTGATAAAGCATTTCCTACAATGTATATTGAAGATAGTAATTTATTCTTTGATTATTTAACAAACATAATTAATTCATTAATAGAACTAAGACATTTTTATAGCACTTCATTTGATAATTTATCTTTATGTTATCAAGTACTTACAAGAATATGGATGCGTATGGATAATAATGATTTTAATGATGTTATTTCTTTTTTACAAAAACAATTAGATTTTATATGTGATGATACATTCTTAGGCTATCGTTATCCTAAAAAAGTAGATGAATTCGCCGGAAGAGATATCATTTGTGAAAACAGCCTTAATATGACATGGGATGAGACCGATTCATCACTATATTTCTTTATTAATGATAAAGAAAATATACATAGTTTATCAAATGTATATTATGGAATAAGATATGAAAATAATGAAAAAGTATGCTATATTTATGCAGTACAAAATAAAAATAATGATATAAATAAAAAAATACAAAGAAAGTTATATCACTTAAATAAAGGGATTGATAATCCAAATGTACATCCAAATCAAGTATATACATTAATTCTTTTTATAAATGAATGCATTAAAAATGGTATTACTAAAATAAAAGTACCGAAAATACAAGTACTTAATCATAGATTTCACGATATATTAAGTAAACAATATAAAAAAACATTTCAAGAAAAATGGACATATGATAATATACAGAAAGCCAGTGAGAATAATTTACTATGGTTAGATTTCCAAGAGGATATTAATTGGTATCATCATATTGTAGATTCATCTTCTAAAATAGATTATTTAAAAAGAGATAAATTATTTAATCTAGTAGAAAGAATGAAATATCATTTTGATAATATCGAGTTTATTTATGAAGATGATAATATTAAAGAATATAGTTTAAGGAGAAACATATGAGTAGGGAAGAAAATGTAATTAATTTTTATATTATTTGCAATAGACTTAAAAATACTATTAGAACTGGATGGATAGATTGGAATGTAAAAAGAGATAGACTTGAAAGTGTAGCAGAACATATCTATAGTACACAAATGCTTGCTATTGCAATGAAAAGTGAATATGAATATGATATTGATATTATGAAAGTTATTTATATGCTTGCTATTCATGAACTAGGTGAAACCATTATAGGTGATCTAACTTTGTTTCAAATATCAAAAGAAGAAAAAGAACAAATTGAACACGAAGCTGTATTTAAAATATTAGATGATTTTGTTGATAAAGAATATATTAAAGAACTATTTTTAGAGTTTGACTCTCAAAAAACTAAAGAGTCAATCTTCGCATACCAGTGTGACAAATTAGAATGTGACCTTCAAAGTAAACTTTATGATATCGAAGGATGTATTGACTTAAATAATCAAAAAGAAAATACTACAATGAATAACCCAACAGTTAAAAAATTACTTGATAACGGAAACAGTTTCTCTGATATGTGGCTTAAATTCGGGCAAAAGAAGTATCCATATGATGATAACTTTAGAAGCGTATCTTCGTATATGATAGGTAATAATCTTGAAAATAATATAAATTTTATTCAAAAAAATAAAGACAAATATTAATAGTTTATTATTAATTAATTTTAAAATATATTGAATATAGGATATATAAAATGAAATTAGAAATATGTTAAGTGATTATGATGTATCACTTGGTTATGATAGTAATGAATATGTAAATAAATTTACTATTACTGATATAAATAATTAAATAAACTTACCTCCAGCAAAAAAAGTTTGACAAATGGCCTATTTTATGATATAATCTATGTACAATCATTAAGGGGGTAATGGTTAATATGAAGAATAGGTTTATTTTAGATTATTTAGATGAAAATAATTTTAAAAAATTAGAAAGAAGTTTAAAAAAATATAATATGGTTGCTTATAAGAAATTAATGTTTGATTTCTATCCTAAATTAAGAAGTGGTGAATTCGTTGGTGAATTAGTTTCTATCAATAAACATGAGCAAACTGAAACATATGATTTAAGACTTCCTACTGACTCATTATTTGTTAAAGTATATGGTGAAGTTAAATTAAACTATACTGTTTATAAAAGCAATAATGTCGTTATGTTAAATAATTTAGAGCCAAAAGATATATTATTAGATGGTCATAAATCAGAATTAACTGCCTATAAAGGAATTATGATTTCTAAAGCAAATGCTCAAAAAGAAATGTTTAAAATCGATTTATTATGTAGATTAGAAGGAAGAGAATAATCCTTCTTTTTTATTATTAAAAAGAATTAGCTGTTTGCTAATTCTTTATATTTGTCTTCAAGTAAATATATATCTTTACTACTCATAAATAGAAGTACAGCATTACTATCCTTATAAACTAATAGTTTATCAGCATCATCAAGAGATATATGTTCACCATTTTTTAAATCTTTAATGATATCGTATGCAGTTACATCATCATAACCAACTTCTTTTCTATCTTCACCTATATCCATCACATATGCCTTATCCGCTAGATTTAGTGCATCAGCAAAATCTTTATGGAAATATTTAACTCTTGACTTTGTATGTGCTTTAAATAATGCTATTATAGGTCTATCACTATATTTTTTTCTTGCAGCTTCAATAGTGACTTTTACTTCAGTTGGATGATGAGCATAGTCATCAATTAATATATTATTTCTAAATTTTTCTTCAATAAATCTTCTTTTAGCATGTACTATTTTAGAAATACCAGTTTTTAATAAATTCTTATCTATATTTTCCAAATATCCAACTGTAATAACGCTAAGAGCATTTAAAAGTAAGTGGTCTCCAACAAAAGGGAAAGTGTAAGTGTCATAGTACTTACCTTTAATATAAACATCAGCAGTAGTTACCTCTTCATTATGACTAACATTTTTAACTATAACATCATTATCACTATTAAATCCATAGAATAAAACTTCTTTATCTGTCTTTAATTTTCTAGTGTTTTTATCATCGCCACACATTATTACTGCTTTTCTTGCTTTATTAATAAATGCATTGAATGCATCAATAACATCATCTAAATCTTTATAATAATCTGTGTGATCAAGTTCAACATTAGTAACAACTGCATAATATGGATTATATGAAAGAAAATGTCTTTTAAATTCACAAGCTTCAAGAGCAAAATATTCATTTTTCTTATCAGCAAATCCAGTACCATCACCAATAAGATAATTAATACCAATTGATTTAAATACAGTACTCATCATAGTAGTAGTTGTGGTTTTACCATGGCAACCTGATATTGCGATTAACTTAGTATTATTTGTAAGTTCAGCTATCATTTCCTGATAAGTAAATATTTTAAGGCCTAACTCATGAGCTCTTTTAACTTCAGGATGATCAGCAGTAAACGCATTTCCTTGTACTATAACCATATTTTCCTTAATGTTATCTGGATTAAACGTAGTAAATGGTATACCTTTTTCAATAAGACCTTTTTCTGTAAAGAAATGATCAGGCTTATCACTACCCATAACATTATAGCCAAGACTATGCATTATTTGCGCTAAGGCACTCATTCCACTTCCTTTAATACCAATAAAATAATAAATCATAAAATCACCTAATATAATTATACTATAAACATCAATTAATTTCGATAAATATTATATTTTATTGACATATTTTAATAAAAAAACTATAACTTTTAATAGGGGATTTATGAAAAAATTAATATATAATTCAAATTTAAAAAAAGATATTGAAAATTATAATAAAGAATTAAACATATATGAAGAGATTTTTAAGTATTTGGTTTGTCTTTTGGGAATATGCTTCTTAGCTATTATTATAAATGTTAATTTTTTATTACCGGCAATGATTTGCTATATAACAGTTTCTATTCCAATATTTAAAAGCTATATTAAAAATAAAATCAAAAGAATTAATAATAAAAAGAAAAACTCTTCTAATAAAATAGATAAATTAATAAGTGAACTTTATGATAATAGTATTAATATAAGTAAAAAAGAACTTATTTGTTCTAAAACTATAAGTACTAAAACTAAAAAAATATCAAGAAACAATAATGAAATAATTAAGAATGAAGCAAGTATAAATACAGATTACTACTTAAAAGATATTCAAAATAGACTTAAAATACTCAGAAGAGAAAAGAAAACAACTCTAGAAAATTATAAAATAATTAATGAGTGTAGTTTATATTTAATGGAAGAAAATGAACTTGATTATGAAGTACCTCAAGAATATAAAAGAATCTTAAAATAGATATTTAATAATCTATTTTATTTTGGTATAATAAGTATGAAAAGTATGATTTGGAGGAAATATGAAAAATAAATATATTGGAATATCTAAAGTAGGGGAAAAAGGACAAATCGTTATACCAAAAGAAGCAAGAGAAATGTTTGGTATAAAACCAGGAGACTCTTTAGTGATTCTTTGCGATAAGAAAAAGGGTATTGCTATACTAAAAAGTGACGTTATAGAATCTAACATTGATGATATTATTAAAACTAAGGAGAAATAAATATGAATGCAATTGAACTTACTAATATAGTTAAAAAATATAAAGATAAAACGGTAGTTAATAATATAAATTTAAATATTAAAGAGGGAGAGTTATTTTCTTTATTAGGTACAAATGGTGCTGGTAAAACAACAACAATTAAAATGATTTCAACCCTTATAAAACAAAATAGTGGTACTATTAAAGTACTTGGATATGACACAATAAAAGATTATAAAATAATTAGAAACAAAATCAATGTTTCACCCCAAGAAACCGCAGTTGCGATGAATTTAACTGTATATGAAAATCTTGATTTTATGGCAAATGTTTATCAAATTGAAAATAAAAAAGATAAAATAGATAATCTTATAAAAACATTTAAATTAGAAGAAGTATTAAAACAAAAAGCTAAGACATTATCAGGTGGATATATGAGAAAGTTATCTATCGCAATATCACTTATAAATGATCCAAAAATATTATTTTTAGATGAACCAACACTAGGATTAGATGTATTATCAAGAAAAGAGTTATGGAATACTATTAATACTTTAAAAGGAAAAATTACAATTATACTTACTACACATTATATGGAAGAAGCAGAAAGTTTATCAGATAGGGTAGCTATTATGAATAAAGGTAATATTATTGAAATAGGTACTCCAAAAGAGATAATTAGTAAAACTAAAACTAAAAATATGGAAGATGCTTTTGTCTCTTTAATAACTGGAGGTAAAGATGAATAGAATAATTAATTTTGCAAATAGAAATATCAAAGAAATAGTAAGAGATCCATTAAGTATAGTATTTGCATCAGTGTTACCATTATTTTTATTATTTATATTTAATCAATTTAATATACCAAATGAGGTATACAAATTAGAAAACTTTACACCGGGTATCATAATATTTAGTTTTTCATTTATAACAATGTTTACTGCCACATTAGTTGCTAAAGATAGAACAACTTCATTATTAATAAGATTAGGCATTAGCCCTATGAAGCCATATGAATATATTTTAGGATATATTTTGTCATTAATACCACTCATTATACTTCAAGATGTATTAACTGTTATAGTTGCTTTATTATTAGGCTTAAAGTTCAATAGTGGTATTGTTCTTATGATACTTATTTCATTAATTATATCAATTTTATTTATATCACTTGGTATTTTAATTGGATGTATAACAACAGACAAATCAAGTGCAGGCATATCTAGCATTATAGTACAACTAGTATGTTTTACAAGTGGAATGTATTTTAGCGTAGATATGGTAGGCAAAACTTTTAAAATAATATGTGAAGTTTTACCATTTAAATCATCACTTAATATATTAAAAAACTTTATGAACAGTAATTTAAATTTAATAACGTCTTATGATGCTTTAATATTTAGTATTTATACAATATTAGTAACAATCCTTTCATGTATATTGTTTAAGAAGCATATGAAGGGTGAGTAGTTTTAGTTTATATTGAAACCTCTTTTCATAATAATAAAACAAACAAAACAAAAACGACTTTTTCAAAAAGTCGTTTTAATTTCAATGTTGGTGCAGGTGAAGGGACTTGAACCCCCATGGATTGCTCCGCTAGATCCTAAGTCTAGTGCGTCTGCCAATTTCGCCACACCTGCATTAGTGGTGGACCTTGTAGGACTCGAACCTACGACCGCCCGGTTATGAGCCGGATGCTCTAACCAACTGAGCTAAAGGTCCACTGCCTATTAATAATATCATAAAGATTTATTATTTTCAATATCTTTTTTATAAAAAATGTGTAAAAATTAACTTATTGTGCTATTATATTAATGTAAGTATAAATAAGGAAGGTAGAAAATGATATTATTAAATTATAAAGATAACTTATTTAAATATTTTATATATATATCTATAGTGTTTGTGACATTGTTTGTTATAACTACTTTTATTAACTTAGACTCAAATAAAAATAATAATGAAGTAGAAATGTCAAATATAGTTTTTAATAACGAAACAACTCAAATAAATGTAGAATATCCTAGATATAAAAATGATAAAATAAATAAAATAATAACAGATAGTGTATATAACTATGTAAAAACATTTAAAGAAAGTAAAGAAAATAAAGTACTTAATGTAACTTATAATATATATAACTTTGATAATTATTCAAATATAGTTTTTTATATAGATAATTCATTAAGTAAAGAAAAAAATAAAAATATATTGATAGATCTTTCAAAAAAAGAGATAGTTCATATAAGTAATATATATGACAAAGAATATTTAAATAACGAAATTAATAATTTAGTTTATCATAAATACTTTAGTGGTATATATAATAAAGTGAAAGAATCTAATGTAGATAATCATACATATATAATTGATAAAAATAAAATTGATATATATTTTAATGATATTAATTTTGATAATATTGAGTATATACCATATGTCACTATAAATTTAAATTCAGAAGTTGTAAGTGAAGAAAATATATATGATGAGAATAAAAAATACATAGCTTTCACATATGATGATGGCCCAAGTAATTATACAAGTGAAGTATTAAATACACTTGATGCGAATAATGCTAGTGCAACGTTCTTTATGTTAGGCAATAAAATGAAAAAAAATAGCGAAACAGTAAAATTAATAAACTCATCAAATAGTGAAGTAGGGTCACATACATATTCACATAAGAATTTAGTTAGTTTAAATGAAAAAGAAATCTTTAATGAGATAAATACAGCATCAATTATATTTAATGAGATAACTGGAGACAACATAAAATATGTAAGACCTCCTTATGGAAACTATAATAATAAAGTTAAAAACGCAGGATATCCTTTAGTCCTTTGGAATATAGATCCTAAAGATTGGTTAGTACGTGATAGTGATAAAATATATAATAACATAATTAAAAATGCATGTGATGGATGTATTGTTCTTATGCATGATTGTTATAAAGAGACAGTAGAGGCATCAAAAATGGTTATACCAACATTAAAAGAAATGGGTTATGAGATAGTAAGTATTTCTAAACTAATTGAAATAAAAAAATATAACATAGATCAAAATAAAGCAATTACATCAATTAGATAAAGTATTTTTAAAAAAGTACTTTATTTTTATTTAAATTTATGTTATAATTCATATGTTATGTGGACCACTAGCTCAGTTGGTAGAGCAACTGACTCTTAATCAGTGGGTCTAGGGTTCGAGTCCCTAGTGGTCCACCAATATGATAATGACTCGCAATCGCGAGTTTTATTTTATAAAAAGGAAGTGTATTTATGGAAAAAAGAAATATTATAATCACCTACATTTTATTACTATTTATAATAGCTATATTACTTATAATGGTATTTTATTACAAAGGAAAAGCAAGTAAAACATGTCCTAAATGTGAAGTTAATAATGCAACTACTATAAATAATAATCAAAATAACAATATAAAAAAAGAAGATAATAAAGAAGATATTATAAGTACAGGTAAAACTCTATGGAATAATACTTATAATTTATATTGGAATTTTATGAAAAATATGAAAATTACTGAAATAAGCCTTGGTAAAAATAAAATAAATAATATGAAAGACTTTAATTTTTCAAGTCTTACAAGTAATGCTTTAAATGAAATGTATAACTCCTTAGGAGTTAAAAATGATAATGGAACTTATTATATAGAATCAATAAGAACTAATGCTGACAATACTTATATGATAAGTGAAATAACATTAAAAGAAAATAAAGATAATAAAATAATATACAATGTTGAATCAAAATATTGCGCTAGTGGTGATAAAAGTAACTGTAAAGATATTGCTAGTGTAAACAATGACTTTATATTAATAAAAGGAAACAATAACTATAAAGTTGATTCATTTATATTACCAGACTAAAAAAGAAGCTTAAAAGCTTCTTTTTAACTGAATATCACAGAAAATGCTATTGTAAAGATATAACCAAACATTACAACAAGCATTACCCATGCAAATATTTTTTTCCATATGTTTTTAGTTTTCTTTTTTGCCATTTTTATACCTCAATAAAATTATAATATAAATAGAATAAAAAATAAAGTTTTTAATATAATTTAGTATGAAAATTATAAAAACAAAATTGTTTAAATCATTATTAGTATCTTTTATTATAGGTATATTTATAGGAATAATTTGTTTTATATTATTATCATCAAAAGAAAAAATATCGCTATCTAATAATCTCACTAACTATATTAATTTAATACATGATGGTAATTTTAAATACTTTCCATCACTTATTAAATCATTTATATCTAACTATAAATATCTTGTATTAATATGGATATTTGGTATTATATTTTTTTGTTCTTTATTAATACCATTTATAATTATTTATAGGGGAATATTATTAGGTTTTACTATTTCTAGCATAATATATGTATTTCATATAAAAGGGCTTTTATATAGCTTAATAATGATGATTCCCAGCGCTATTATAAATGAATTTATTTTTATATTAATTAGTTATTATAGTATAACGTTTTCAACTAAATGTTTTAATGTAATTAAGAAAGATAAAACTATTAATTTAAGACAATTTATTAAAAATTATTTTTATATATTTTTAGTATTATCATCGTGTATATTACTTTCAAGCGTATATGAAATATATATAGGTTCAAATATTATTAAATTTGTAGTATAATACTTACGAAAGGAAAGAAGTATTATGAGAGTAGTAGTAGGTATGAGTGGGGGAGTAGACTCAGCAGTATCAGCATATTTATTAAAAAAAGAAGGTTATGATGTTGTTGGTCTTTTTATGAAAAATTGGGACTCTAATATTAATAATGATAAAGAAGGTATAACAGATGGTGTGTGTCCTCAAGAACTTGATTTTAGAGATGCTAAAGCTGTATGTGATGAATTATGTATACCATTATATAGAGTGGACTTTATAAAAGAATATTGGGATGATGTATTTAAATATTTTTTAAGTGAGCTTGAAAAAGGCAGAACGCCAAACCCAGATATTATGTGTAATAAATATATAAAGTTCGATTTATTTAAAAAAGAAGCAAAGAAATTAGGTGCTGATAAAATAGCCACTGGTCATTATGCTCGTATAGAAGGAAATAGACTTTTAAGAGGAGTAGATAATAATAAGGATCAAACATACTTCTTATCCCAAGTATCATCTGAACAATTAAAAGATGTATTGTTTCCGGTAGGTGGACTTACTAAACCAGAAGTTAGAAAAATAGCAGAAGAAAATAATATACCAGTTGCAAAAAAGAAAGATTCTACTGGAATTTGTTTTATTGGTGAAAGACATTATCAAGAATTTATTGCCAATTATTTAAAAGGAAAAAAAGGGGATATTATTGATGTTGAAACAGGAAAGAAAGTTGGTACACACAAAGGTCTTATGAATTATACAATTGGTCAAAGAAGAAATGTAGGACTTTCAGGTGATGAAAAAAGACATTACGTTTGTGGTAAAGACTCTAAAAATAATATTCTTTATATTGCATATGGAGATGATTCAAAATATTTATTATCTGATGAAGCTATTATAGAAGATATGAACTATATTTCTGATAAACACCCTGTATTTGCTACTGCTAAATTTAGATATAGAAGTGAAGATGTACCAGTAACAATAGAGTACTTAGAAAACAATCAAATAAGAGTTAAATATGATAATGTAAAAGCTGTTACTCCAGGACAAGCATGTGTTATTTATTTAGGTGAACAATGCTTAATGGGTGGAATTATAAAACAAGTATTTAAAGATGGAAAAGATATTTGGTATTTAAAATAGAAAATATTAATTTATTATAAGCATAAGTTGTAACCCTATGATACTTTATCTAGACTACAACTTTTTTAATTGTTTTTTAATGTTTATATATTGACAACCTAGTGTAAAGTGTTATACAATTAACATAGTGAGAATAGGAGAAATGATGTATGAAAGAATTGAATGAACTATTAGGTCAAATTGGTATATCTAAAGTTAAACTAGCTAAATATTTAGGTGTATCTAGACAAATGATATATAATTATTTAGAACTTGATTCTTTGAGTAAATGGCCACAAGAAAAAAGATTATTATTATTAAAACTACTTGATATAGAGAATGGTAGTGATAAAGAAATAAAAAAAATCAAAGTAAATAGTGAATACTTAGAAAGTGTAGAGGCAAGACTAAATCAAACAGTTAAAGATTTAAATAGCCAAAACTTTAATTATAAAAATCTAACTAAAGATGAACAAGAATTATTAAATGATATGATATTCTTAATAAGAGAAAAATTTACTGAAGAAAAAACGAAGGATACATATTTTACATTCTTATATTTGTATCATATATTACAATCAATTGATAATGTTCCAGAGATTAAATATTTATTTGCATACTTATCTAAAAAGACTGGATTTACTAATCCAATGGAATTTAAGTTTGATGAGACTAGACAATTTATTTTAGAAAGTATTATATTTACTGCATTTAACTTATATAATAATGGCGGTGCTTCTAAATCAAAATTAGTTGAATCTCATAATAGATTTGTACAAGAAATTGAAAATGACAAAGAAGAAAAATTGAGTCGTACTCAACAATTAAATACAGTTAAATTTCAAGCATTAAAAGAATTAGGTTATACTGAAATAACTAGAGATAATGCTTCTGAAGTATTAAATAGAATGGCTGAAATTGAGTCTAGAAAAGTTTAATTCAAACAAATTTTATAACTGCTAATAACATATATTATGTTAACTTGTATATAAAATTAATATTAAAATATCAATAAATGGACATTAATATGTGTCCGTTTTTGATTGCTTTTATTATATAAAATACTCTATCAATTATAAAACTATAATACATTTTCAATATAATTAAATAAATTTGATTTTTTAAAAACTTGATTTTATAAAGAATACTTATTAACGTTATAACTGTATTCGTATACAATGTATAATATTTATGAATCATTCTCAGCACTTTTTTATTTATTAGATGAATAACTATTCATCTCGATTTCTCATATTTACTATATTATTTTCATAGATATTATAAATAACACTGTTGCCAAGAAAAAACCTATAATCATATGTTTATTATCTCTATAATTTTTAACTTCCCTTAAAATATCATTCAATGAAAGACTTATCATTAAACCAGCAACAAATATTAATACAAATGCAAGGAAAATATCATTGATAAAGTTCTTTAATAAAATATATGCAAGTAAAGCCCCTACTGGCTCAGATAATCCAGAAAGTAGGGTATATAAACATGTTTTTTTCTTCCCCACTCCACTATAATAAAGTGGGATAGAGATAGCTATTCCTTCTGGAATATTATGCAACATTATAGCAAGACATAATTTCAAACCAAGATGAATATTTGTATATGCTCCCATAAATACAGCAATACCTTCAGGAAAGTTATGAAGCATTAATGAAATCATACTAAGTACCCCTATTTTATATAAGGATGAATTATTATTAGTTTTAATCCTATTATTTATTTTTTCTATACTTAAATATCCTAATAAAAATGTAAGTATGATTAACAGTAATCCATACCCCACCCCATAATTATTAATTAATTTTATAGAAGAATCAGGTAGCAAATCAAGCACTGATATTAATGTCATTATAGCAAGTGAAAATGATAAGGAAATAACAATTAAACGATTTATCTTTTTATATTTAAAAAATATTAATATACTCCCAATAACAGTAGAAACTCCAGCAATTAAAGATAATAATAATGGTATTTTCATATTATATTTTATTCATGATAATTATAAGTAGACCAATAATTACCAATTTAAAAATACATTATATTGCCATATTAATACATAATAATATTAGGTGGTGATTATAATGGCAAATGCAAGAAATAATGCTAGAAGCAATGCTAGAAAAAATTCATGCAAAGCAAAAAGTAATGCTAGAAGCAATTCTAGATCAAGAAGTACTTCAAATTCAAGAAGTCGTTAATATATAAAAGATATTCACAAATGATTGAATATCTTTTTTTTATTTGCTATAATTTTAACGTAGGTAGTAAAATGAAAAAAATAAAAATGGGTTTAATTTTTTTTATTATGATATTAGATTTACTTTTATTAATTAGAGTAACTTATTTTAGGTTCTATGAAGTAAGTAGACCTATTGATATAAAGTCTTATATTAAAGATGATAAAATACATATAACATTTTATACTAATGAATATCAATTAAACAATAAAGCCTATTGTATTATAAAAAAAGATAATGAAGTACCTTCTATAAATGATAAAAATTGGAAGTTATCTAATAATAGTAGTTGTGTATATAAAATTGGAAAAGGAACTTATAAAGCATATGTAAAAACTGCTGATAACAAGATAATTTTTGTTGAGGGCTCTGACATGCTTGGAAGTGTTACTGATATTAATACTAATAAAGAAAAAATATATTTGGCAATAAATGAACAATACTCACCTACTATTAATATTGATTATATAGGAAATGCTAAAACAGATATTACGTGGACAAGTGAAAATAATAATATTGCTACTGTTTCTCATGATGGGAAAATTAAAGGTATTTCTAAAGGAGAAACAAAAATTACTGCTACATCAATGGACAAGAGTATACCTATTAAGGTTATTGTAACAGACTTAATAAATACTAGACCAAATCATTTTAGCAATAAAAAACCTTACCTACCCTGTGGTATATATTCTAAAGAAGACAATGATTTATTAGATACAATATTAGAAGATAGAATTAACACAGTAGGTTATCAAACAAGAGCTGGAGCTGTAGAAGCAGCACGATTTATTACATTAGAACTCCCATATAAAATTAGATATTTTTCTGAAAATGGAAGAGGCTCTACTAATGGAGTTCAAGGCGAAGGAAGATATTATAATAAAGGATTATACTTACATAGTAGTAGATTTAAAAACATCAAAAAGAAAGCACATGCCCTAAAACATGGGGATGTAGTTTATATAGTAACCCATCGCATGGGAAAAGAGCAAATGGACTTGATTGTAGTGGCTTTATATCATGGGTATTATTAAACGGAGGATTCGATGTTGGAGACATAGGAGCTGGTCTTGCACCTCATTTAGATTTAACTGATTATGGGCAAAGAATTAAATTTAATTCAAATGTTATAAAATCAGGAAAAGTTAAAGTTGGTGATTTATTAAGTTCTGAAGGAGTTAATGGTGGACATATAGCAATGATAGTTGGCGAAGATAATAATAAATATTATGTAGCAGAAAGTTTATGGACTCCACCCAATGTAAGTGTTGGAATATATGAATACTCTAAGAAAACTATCTTTAATAGATATTACTATGTAATGCTTATGGATAGTTATTATAAAGAAGATGGAAAATTAACAAAATTATGGTATTAGGAAGTGTGAATCATGGATTATATTGAAGAATTTATTGAAGATAATATTAAAATAATAGTTATAACTTTTATAGTTTTATTCGTTGTATTAGCATTATATTTTATATTTAGAGAGAAAAAAACATATGAAATTGTAACTTGTCAAAGTGATGGGGGGTATTTTGAAAGAAGTTTTACAAATAAAAATACAAATGATTCGTGTGATTTAACAATAAATGCAGGAAGTAAACCTACATCACAATACATGCTTAAAATTAAAAGAGTTAAGATTAGTAGAAATAATAATGTAACAATACTAGTAGAAAATGAAAAAATATCTGATGAAACAAAAGAAACGTTTACTAACCCCTATTGTAAAATTAAATTTAATTTTCCTTGTAATGATGTATATGTAAAAGATAATCACAATAGAATATATTCTAAAATAGATAATGTAAACTAAGATACTTTAAATGCTAAGTGTCTTTTTTTTACTTACTTGTTGTGATAAGATTAAATAAAGATGGTGATTATATGGCTAAGAAAAGATATAAAAAAAGAAAATTAAGATATAAAATTAAAATACTTTCTAATTTCTTATTATTAATTTTGATATGTACGTCTGGTTATTATTTATATAACTTAATAATTAATAAGTCCCCTATTCTTTCTATAACAAATAAAAATAATAATCTAATAATTGAGCTTGATAATAATTATGATTGTTTATTTACAGATGAATATATACTTCCAGATGTAGATAGTAATAAATGGGTAGCAAGTGATAAAGAATATAAATGTTATACTAAGTTTGATAATAGTAAATATATATTTTTAAAGAAAAATAATAAAATTGTTTATTCAACTGATGATGTTATATATTTAGAGACATTATCAAATAAAGTATATATGGCTCTTAATGATAAAAAGGATTTACCTATAAAAGTAATTGGGAACATAAATAATTTAGATTTTAAATATAGTAATTCTGCTGTTATTGATATTAATAAAGGTAAAATTATTAGTAATAGTATTGGTAATACATCTATTATAACCAAATATAATGGTACTAAAAATATAATAGATGTTATAGTAAGTGATTTAATAGTTAGTATGCCTCATGAATATGATTTAAAAAAGAAAGGGTTAGAATGTAATAAATACTCAGAAGAAGAAAGTGATATTTTAGACGATATATTAAAGTCAAGAGTTAATGAAGTTGGTGCCTCTACAAGAGCTTCTGCTGTTAGCGTAGCTAGATTTCTTACATTAGAGTTTCCTTATAGAATAAACTATTTTTATGAAAACGGTAGACAAACTACCAATAAAGTAGATGGTGAAGGAAGATACTATCATAAGGGACTTTATCTTACAGAAAGCAAATATAGTTCATTAACTGGAAGCACATCTTCGCCTAAAACATGGGGATGTAAACTCTATAGTAAACCTGTTAGTAGGTATGATAATAATGGCCTTGATTGTAGTGGCTTTGTATCTTGGGTATTATTAAATGCAGGATTTGATCCTAAAGATGTAGGAGCTGGATTTGCTGATTATTTAGATTTAACTGATTATGGAGATGTTAAAAGGATTAATAGTGCTACTATTAATGATATAAAGGTTGGAGATTTACTTCATAGTTATGCAGCAGGTGGACATATTGGAATCATAGTTGGTATTGATAATGACTACTTTTATGTAGCACAAGCACTATGGTATGATGAAGTTGGTGTAATAATAACTAAATATAAAAAAGACTTATTATATAAATCATTCCCACATGTAGTACTTATGGATAAATATTATATTAATGATGGTAAACTTACTAATATGTGGTATTAAATTAAAAAAAGGAATAATTAAATTCCTTTTTAAAATGATTTAAGGTGTATTTTAGGACTATTTAATAATTTTATGATTATTTATATTGAAATACACTTATTCTTCTATATTTGTATTATTTTCATCTGAATTAGCTTCATCAATATTAATAATATTACTATTAATATTTTCATCTATATTATCATTAGTTTTTTTCTTTTTAAATATATTTTTAATGCCAGAAACCCAATTAAATTTTTCTAATATTGAATTAATATATTCATTTCTTTCATTGATTTTTTTCTTCTCTTCTTTTTCAAGTTGTTTTCTTCTTAAAACTAATTTATATAATATATTATTATTTAATAATACAAAACAACTTACTTCATTTGCAACTAATTCAGAATATAATATTGGTTGCAAAGTAGTATCATGAGCATCTAATAATTCATCAATACTATCAACTTTAATAACATTATAATCATCTTCATTAATTGTTGCTATAGATTTCGATGAAACTATTGCCCTATCATATTCTTTAAGTATTTTACTAATAGTAGAATTATATACATCAATTTTAGATCTACCACTAAATAAAGTATATAGGCTTATATATAATAATGCTAAACTTAATATACCAACTATAAAACCTAATACTAATACAAAAGGTTTTTTAATTTGAGATATATAATTTTTGTCTAAAGTACCAGCGTTATTAATACTACTAGTATCAATACCTATATCAATAGTTTGCTCTGATAGCGGTATTGCTAAAGATAATTTATTAACTTTTTCAAAATCATCTTTTAATATTTTGCTTTTAGCCTTAGTACTAATTTCCATAGTAACAACAAGTTTACTCTTTACTGATAATGCATATGTCTTCTTAAATGAATTTACATACGAATTATATTCATCATAATTAATATTAACTGAGTCATTAATTAAAAAGTTGTTAAATTCTCCCTTATTCTTTTTATCACTTCTAAGCACATTAGTTTTCTTATATAGTATTTTATTATTATCATTAGGATCCGTTATTAGTAAATCTGCTTTAATATTATATTTATAATCATAATTAAGATTATTATCTGATTTCATATTAAATTTATAATTAATATTAATTTTATCAATTAAACTTGCTACATATTGCATATCTTTACCAAGATATTTATCATTATAAAATGAATTATCTTTCAAATATACTTTATAATCAATATCACCAGTTTCATTATAATTTACTACAGATTCCTTTTCACTATACATAGAACCCTTTAGTACAAACAATGTAAGAATAAGCATAACAATTGTTGGAATCATCATACATATAAACCATTTTCTCATTGTAAATGGTTTCACTTCTTCAATAATATCATTTTCTGCATTGTTTTCATTCTGAATATTATTCATTTTATCACACCTTTTCATTTAACCATACTGTTGGAACTCCAAGATATGGTATTTTTAAAGTGGCTTTCCCAATAACTAAAGCCTCATCAATAGTCCAACTATCTTCTTCACTATTGTTATCACCTTTAGTATTAAAATATATAACCCCATTATATTCTTTAACCCTAACTATGCGGTGAACTATAACCATATCATTATGTTTATATACAAGTACTTCTCCTTCTTTTAGCTTTCTAATTTCCTTTTCATTTAGTTTTTCAACAACAACTACATCACCTTTATTAATTCTTGGTTCCATAGATTCAGAACCAATTGCAAGAACATAAAATTTAAATATGCCACTAGTCAAAGATATCATTAAGAATATTATTATAACTAGTCCAATAGATAATATTTTTTCAACTTTATTATTATTTCTTATATTTTCGTTAGTTTTTTTCTTTTTAAATTCTGTATAAAGTTTATACATAATAAGAGCTGGAAATAATAAATTAATAACTGTTTGCATATATATATCAATATCAGGTACAATTGGCAATATAAATGTAGGAATTTCCATGAATAATCTATATACTAATGATGGCTTATATCCAAATTTAAGCGACATGTATGTTAAAAGTATATTCTTAGATAATAATGGAATCGTAGTAGCATATAACATTTTAATTATTCCGGAAGTTGTATGTAAATCATATAAATAACTTACAAGTATACTATCTATTGATACAAATAATAAGCAAGTTAATATTATCAAAAATTTATTTTCTTTTCCTTTTTGAATTAATTCATATCTTAAAAATTCACTAGCAAATATAATTATTAATACAGGCGTAATATTTCTAATAATACCAATTAATTTCAAATTGTAACCACTTCTTAAAAAGCCAAGCCATATACCACTAATATAAATTATTAAATAATATAGTATACAATATATTATTAAAGTCATTAACACATCTTTAGTAAATAATTGTCTACTTTTTTCATAGCCTAATAATCCAATTGATATAAGTAAGGCAGTAATAAGAAGTATAGATAGACCTAAATAGCCTATTTTATTTGTTACAAAAATATCTAAAAGAATAATCACTAAAGTAACTATTTCTATAATAGCAACTTTTTTTTCGCTAGATTTCATCACACCACCTCTTTTAAATATTTTTCTAATAAATATAATGATTAGGTATGCCTCACTCATTTCGCGAAATAAGGCACACCTAAATCATTTAGTTTTAAATTACTTTAATTAGCTAGCTTGACTAAATGTTAAAGTAGTTTCTGGAATACTAATATTTACTTGAGCAGCTGGAAGTTCAGATGCATTATTGAAATCTTCATATTCAATAGTATATAAATAATCTTGAGTACCAGTTTTAGCGGTAATAGTATCAGTATTAAGTGTCACTGGACTACCATCTGCTTTAGTAAAGCTAAATTTTAAATGTTTTTTAACATTAGCAGCATCAGCTTCAGCTTTCTCACCAGTTCCAGTAATTGTTAATGTATCTAATGTTGGAATACTACTAGCTGTTAATTTTGCTAAATAGTCTCCTGTATTAGATACAGTAATTTTATATTGTAATTTTTGTCCTGGAGCAGTAAATTTTGCAGTAACTACACCAATTTTAGTATTAGTTTTGTTATCACCAGCAGTTCCGTTTCCAATACTAGGAACAGTTGCTTCTATATCAGCACTACTAGCTTCAGTTTTTTCAACACCTGTAAATAATACGCTCCATGTTTTACCACCAGTGTTAACACTAGCAGTACCATTGATTTGTAATGTTGTACTGAATGCGGCAAAACCTACACCAATTGCTACTACAGAAATTACTAAAGCAGCAATTACTAAAGTTTTCATTTCTCTTTCTCTATTCATGTTTACCATATCTCCTTTTCATATTATTTTTGTCCATAGTATAATGTTATTGAAAGATTATCTACATCAACGGAATTAACCGGCCATATATCACCTTCATACCACATACTAATTTTTAGGGATTGAAGTGAGTTACTCTTCAAAACATCTCCAACTTTAATATCAGTTCCATCCTTATAAGCCAGTTTATACTTGAAATGACTGCAGACAAGATTTGCATCTTTTTGTGCCTCCTCGTCTTTTCCCGTACAAATCGGTTCAGTTTGAACTAGTGAAGTGACTACGGCATCAATACCGCTATTATTAACGACATCTAATGTATATGATGCCGTATCATCCATACTATTAAACTCAACGCGAAATGAACCGATAATAGTTGATTTATCATCAATAGTTGGATCAATAAGTCCCTTAGCCGTTCCTTCATATGTAAAGTTAGATAAGTTAGCAAAATGTACATCCCATTTATGAGAAGTAATTGTTGCATAACCTTTGGTTTTCAGAGCTTTAAATGACGTAGATAATGCCATTAAAGAAACACTAAGACCAAATACTGCAATAAGTAAGGCTACCACTGCAGCAACTAAATCCAAATTTTCCTTCTTCATTAGTTACACAATTACCTCCTTTACATATGTATTGTGGAGTTATTTAAGTTGTAATGCATGTAAAACTAGGGTTTCACAATTCTTCAACTACCCTACATATTAATGATAGCATAAACTATATAAATTGTAAATTATTTTATTAAATTTTTCACATAAAAAATCCACACAAACTATAATTGTGTAGATTATTTTTATATGTGTTTTTTCAATGTAAGAAGGCACTATACAACGCTAACCAATTCGGAAAGCTGGAGAAACGCCATAAGTATTACGAGCAACAGTAGTAATGCTACCACTCCAATTACCATTAATGGCAACGGCATAGAAACCAGTGTTAGTATTAGAATTGGCGCAGCGTAGCCACCACAACGAAGCAGTTCCTGAACTGTTATTTTTAATTGCGCCTGCATAATCACCAGTAGTTACTCCTTTGCTTTTATAATAATCTAATTGTCTAGTTTTACCTCTTGCAGCATCATAATCAATAGTATTAGATGTATCTTGAGCCCATATTTCTGCTGTTGAAAGTAAGTATAATTTATCTGTTGATGTAAAGTTATTTGTATCTTCACTTCCACGGCCTGATACTGTTTCAGTAGTTATGATTACGCCCTTTAAGTCATTTGGCAATGAACTATAAATATCATTATCTACAAATGTTTTCATTTGACTTTTTGGCCATCCATCTTTATTCCAACCATTTGAATATGTTTTACCATTATAATCTCCACTAGGGTTCATATTATGTGTAGTTATTATATCAGTAAACTCTACTACAAATCCACATGCGCTTTGTGAAAATCCATTTTGATTACACTCATCAGGTGTACTCATATTAGCTATTCTAAGAGTATGTTTTCCATATGTACCTAAGTCTACTTCTTTTGTATCTCCTACTTTATATTTTTCTGTTTTTCCTGCTTTGACAGCTTTAGCTATTGTATCCCATGAATCATCTGCAAAGGAAACAGTATTTATTGATTCTTCTACTGGTCCCTCTAATCTAAATGCTGGAGAAACGCCACGAGTAGTATCAGCTGTACCATTGTCCCAACTACCATTAGAGTAGACATTGTAGAAATAATAATCGGAGATAGAAGTGGCACAGCGAAGCCACCAATATGAAGCGGATCCTGTACTATTATTTTTTATTGCGCTAGCATAACTACTTGTAGTCACGCTCTTACTATTATAATAGTCTAATTGTCTTGTATTGTCTCTTGCTGAATCATACTGATTAGACCAATTTGAATATATTTCTTTTGGTGCTAATAAATATAGTTTATCTGATGATGTAAAGTTATCAGTATCTTCACTTCCATGACTTGATACTGTCTTTGTATCAACGATTACATTCTTTAATTCATTCGGTAATGAGTTATAAATATCATTATCCACAAATGTTTTCATTTGACTTTTTGGCCATCCATCTTTATTCCAACCTTTTGAATATGTTTTACCATTATAATCTCCTTTTGGATTCATATTATGTGTAGTTATAATATCAGTAAACTCTACTACAAATCCACATGCGCTTTGTGAAAATCCATTTTGATTACATTCGCTTGGTGTACTCATATTAGATATTCTTACCATATGTTTTCCATATGTACCTAAGTCTACTTCTTTTGTATCTCCCACTTTATATTTTTCTGTTTTCCCTGCTTTGACAGCTTTAGCAATTGTATTCCATGAATCTTCTGCAAAGGAAACAGTATTTATTGGTTCATCTGGTACAACAGGTGTATTTGAACCAATAGTAGGTGTTTTAACCTGTGAATAAGTAAGACTAATCCCTAAACCAGATATTGATACATCATCTTGTGGTTCTTCTATAGTTGCTCCATCCACTGGACTTTTATATTTTAATGTAAGGATCATATCCTTAACATCTCCCGCATTTAATACATCATTTACTTCTATATCGTTAGACATAGAGACATTTAAATTATTATCATTATAATGTTTTTCTTCGTTTGCATATTTTAATGTGTATTCTAAATTAGCACATACATTGTTTGCATCTATAGTAGCCTGTTCACCATTTCCATACCCTTCACAACTAATAGTATCTTTTATAATTTCAGATAATTTAGCATTTATAGTACCATTATTAGCTATTTGAAATGTATATGATATAGAGTCCCCCGGATCTAAAAAATTAACATTATATGACTTTAATTCAGTCTTATCTTCACTTATTACAGGATCTGTTATTTTAACTGCACTTCCAGTTAAAGAGGCTTCACTTAAGTTTTGAAATTCTATTTTAAAAGACATTCCGTCAACATTAGCAACTCCATTTATTTTAAGCGTAGTTGATAAGGCAGAATATCCTATGCTAAGAGCTACACAAGATACTATCAATAATGTAATTAAAGAAATTTTACTATTGTCTTTATTCTTAATTCTAACTTTCATAATTGCTCCTATTCTTATATAAATATAACATAAAAACAATTATTTTTCAATTATAATATTTACTATATTAATACTACATAACTATAATAAATAATAAATATTAAAAGAAATATAATTCCTTCTATTTTAGTAATGTTTTTATCATTAAATGAAAATATAAATAATAATAAAGCAGATATAATCATAATAGTAATATCTATATAACTAAAATTGATACTACTAATACCTCCAAATAATAATATAGGAAGGCCTATAACTATTCCAATATTAAATATATTACTTCCTACTACATTACCTATTGCTATATCATATTGTCCTTTTTTAGTTGCTGAAATACTCGTTACAAGTTCAGGAAGCGATGTGCCAAATGCAACTATTGTTAAAGATATCATTCTTTCACTAACACCAAACATCTTAGCAAGAGTACTAGCACTATCAACAACAAAATTACTACCTATTATTATGGCAGCCAAACCACATACTGTTAATAATATTGACTTTTTCATACTAGGATATGTTTCATCACTATCATCGACTTTATTTTTAGACATACCTATTACATAATACATAAATACACTAAAGAATAATAATAGTATAAGTCCATCTCCTCTAGTAAATGAATTAACAATGTTTTTATCAAAAATACTATCGGTCATAAGAACTGCAAAAGCAATAGTAATCATTAAAGTAATTGGTAATTCCTTTTTAACTGTGTTATCTTTAACTTTTAGTGAATGAATTAAAGCACACACTCCTAATATTAGTAATATATTTAATATATTACTTCCAATCACATTTCCAAGTACTATATCAATATTTCCAGATAATAAAGATTTTACACTAACTGCAAATTCAGGGGCACTTGTTCCAAAAGCTACAATTGTAAGCCCTATTAGCATTTTAGAAACCTTAAAATTACCAGCTATTCCACTTGACCCATCAACAAAATAATCAGCTCCTTTTATTAATATAATAAAGCCGATTATTAATATAAATATTTGTAATACCATAACACACCTATTTTATCTCAAAAGTAGCACTAGAATATATAGTATTGCTATTTTTTGAATCCCTTTCTTCATTAAACTCTTTAATTATCCTATATTTACCAGTATCTAATAAATTAATATATTCATCACTTAAAACGCATGAAACTGTTTGATTACTTTTAATAATATTTAAAATTAAATTGAATGATGGTTCTTCTTTAAATTTAATTTTATACCATTTTTCATTAACATATTTTTCAATAAAATATTCCTCTCCATACTCATAATTATTATTTGTATTATTTTTAATAGTTAAATTCATATGATTATTAGTTTCATTAATATTCATGATAATTGTTTCATTAGATATATTATAATTAGATATATCGCCTAGTGTATATTTTTCTGACATATATTTTAGTATGTCTTTATATTCTGCTTCATTTAATTTAAAAATTTTATTATATGGTTGTTCAATATAAAACTTATCTTTTTTAGAATAAATATATATTTTATATTCTTCTTTATCATTTAATATAAAATTCATTAATGTATAATCATCAACCCCTACTGGTGTATCATAATTACTTTCTTTAGTAGATTTTTTATTTTTAATTATATTATATATATTATTAATATCATTTTTTGATTCAATAGTAAAACTATTGTTTTTATTCTTCAAAATAATTTTTTCTATTTTATTCTCACTCGGTAAATTTATTGTTTTATTGCAAGTAACCCAATATCCAAATATACTAAGAATAATAGCTATCGTTACAAATATAATTATAATTAATACTTCTTTTACATTAATTTTCATAATAATGCCTCCTAAATAATAACACACATCCATATCATTATTTTTCTTATATAATATCACATTTTATTTTATTTGAATAGTTTTTTTACCTTCTTTTAAAAACTCCTTTAAGCTTATTATTATAATTTATAACTTTTCTAACATACAAACGCATTCCACATGTTTTGTTCTTGGAAACATATCACAAATTGAAATATCTTTAAGAGCATAATTACTAAGTAAATCTATATCTCTTTTAAGTGTTTTATAATTACATGATATATATACTAATCTTTTTGAATTAGAGTTATTTATATAATTAATTACTTCTTTAGATAGTCCATTTCTAGGCGGATCTACTATTATAGAATCAAACTTTCCTTTTATTCTTTTAGCATCACTACATATAAATTCAATATTATTTATATTATTTAATTTCTTATTTATATTAGCATTTTTTATACTTGATTCATTTATTTCAACTCCAACAACTTTTCTAAAAATATCACTCATCCATATTCCGATAGTTCCTGTACCACAATATAAATCAAGTAAAGTATCGCCACCCAAAATATACTCTTTTGCTTTATTATAAATAGAAGTCATACCTTCATTATTTATCTGATAAAAACTCAACGGATAAATAGAAAACTTATATTTATTTATTTCATCAATTAAATATTCTTTTCCTTTAATATGTTTATCATTTAAATATAATGAGTCAACATCAATATTTAATAATGGAGTATTTTCTATATCACTAATAATATTAACCATTACTTCATTATTAACGCTTCTAATCATTATTTCATAAACACCAGTTAAATCATATTCTTTTATATTATAAATTGTTTTATTTATTAATGAGTCTAACAAATAACATGTATTAAAAGAACATATATTATGAGTTTTAGAGTCATAAAAACCAATTTTATTATTCTTTATATGTAATACTACTTTATTTCTATAATTTAATGAATTATTAGTGTTTAAATAATTAACTTTTCTTTTAAATAATCTTTCTATTTCATCTTTTTTTATTTTTCTTTCATTTTCATAACTTGTATGAAGAAAATTACACCCTCCACATTTATCATATATTGGGCATATTATTCTATTTCTTTTGGGACTTTTGGTTATTATATTAACTATTTTTCCCTTAGCAAATCTTTTATTTAATTGTGTTATTTTAATCAAAACTTTTTCATTCTTAAGCGCACCAAAAATGAAGATAACAAAATTATCTATTCTAGCAATTCCATTACCTTCCATGTCTTCATTAATAATTGTTACTTCATATATATCATTAATTTTCATTATTATTCATACTTTCAAATATAGAAGTCCCAAGTCCTAAAATATTTCTTATATCAAAATTATCTAATATAGTTGCACCTATATCAGCAAATGTTTCTCTATCTTTTAGTCTCTTACCTTCTTTAAATTTCTTATTATATATTAAGATTGGTACATTCTCCCTTGTATGGTCTGTCCCTCTATATGTAGGATCATTACCATGATCTGCTGTTATGATAAGCAAATCTTTTTCAGTTAGATTCTTTAAAAGAATTGGTAAATAATAATTAAACTCTTCTAATGCTTTTAAATATCCCTCTCTATTTCTTCTATGTCCATATAACATATCAAAGTCATTTAAATTAGCAAATATGAATCCTTTTTTATCACTTTTAGCAAAATCAATTAATTTCATCATGCCATCTATATTATCTTTAGTTCTTACTTTTATAGCAATACTTTTATTATTAAATATATCGGCTATTTTTCCAATCGCAATAGTTGGTACTCTATGTTTATCTAATAAATCAAGCACATTAAGTGGCGGATCTAAAGCATAATCATGCCTTCTTGAAGTTCTAGTAAAACTTCCTGGCTTACCAATATATGGTCTTGCAATTATTCTTGCTATTTTATATTTTTCATCTTTAGTAAGTTCACGTACTTTAGTACATATATCATATAATTCTTCTACTGGTATTATATCTTCATGTGCTGCGATTTGAAGCACTGAGTCTGCAGAAGTGTATATTATTAATGCACCTGTTTCCATCTGCATTTGTCCTAAATCTTCTATTATTTTAGTACCACTAGCAACTATATTACCAATAACATCCCTTCCTGTCACTTTTTTAATTTTACTTATTAATTCAAGAGGAAAACCATTTGGATATGTTTTATATGGTGTTTTTTGTACAACGCACATCATTTCATAATGACCATTTAATGTATCCTTAGCAAGATTAATAGGTTTACCTTTCATATAATATCCTACTGTTTTAGAAACTTCTTTTCCAACCAAAGTAGTAAGCCCCATTCTTTCAAGAACATCTAAATTATAATGATCCCCAATTGTATGCAACAAAGTATTTGAACCAACGTCATTAAATTTATCAGCATCTTTTGCTTCTCCCACTCCTACACTATCCATTACTACTAAAAAAATTCTATCATACATATTAGTTACCTTCTTTCTTACTCCTATTAAAGTATTCATTATAATTATCTTTGATAAAGTTATTTGCAAGATGAGTATATATTTCTGTTGTAACAACATTTTCATGTCCTAAAAGTTCTTGAACACTTCTAATATCCGCACCACACTCAATCATATGAGTTGCAAAACTATGTCTAAGTACATGTGGCGTTATTTCCTTATTAATATTTTTTTCATGAGCAATCTTACCAATTATTTTATAAAGTCCTTGCCTAGTCATTTTAGTTCCATGATTATTTAAAAACAATGCATCAGTATTAGGCTTACCCTTTACAAATAAATCTTCTCTATAATTATTAATATACATATCTAAATAATTAACAGCTATTTTGGACATAGGAACTATTCTTTCTTTACTACCTTTTCCATATACATGAACAACCATATTTAGCGTATCTACATTATTTAGTTCTAAATTAATAAGTTCACTTGCTCTAAGTCCTGTTGAATACATAAGTTCTAATATAGCCTTATTTCTATGATCAAAAGGAGTATTAAGTTCAATATCTAAAAGATTATCAACTTCTTCAATGGATAAATACTTAGGAAGCTTCTTTTTTCTTTGAAGACATTCTACATCCTCAGATATATTAATAAACCCTTTATATACTGCTAGGTACTTATAAAAACTTTTTATACTTGCAATAATTCTATTAATAGAACTTTCATTATAACTAGGGAGTAAATGTAATATATAATTATCTATATCTTTTTTAGTTATATTTAATATTTCTTTATCAGTATATGTTAAAAAATATTTAAGGTCCCTCATATAAGATTCAACTGTATTTTCAGAATAATTCTTATCTATTCTTAAATAATCACTAAAATCATCAACAAACTCTTTATTTTCAATATCTATCATACAATATTAATTATATAATAAAAAAAACTAATTGAATAGTTTTTTTACGCTATTTTTACATTAATCTCTTTTACTATCTCTATAATTGAACAATATTCCACCTACAATACAAGGTAAATAATATGTAATTACTCTATATAAAAGTACCCCAGGTATAACTATCGCTTCACATACAATTAAGCTAAAATAATGAATAAAAGAATACTCTGTGCTTATACTAGAACCTGGTATTGGTATAAAAGATGCAGAAATATAAACAAAACATGATAATATTATCGCATAAAACATATTAATATTAAAAGAAATATTTAATGCTTTTAAAGTAAAGAAAGGTATCATAAAGAATACTGTCATATATATAAAATTAACACACACGCATTTAATAATAAATTTCCTATCTTTAATAAGATTCTTAAATCCATTTTGATATTCAATGCATTTAAAATTCCATTTATTTAAAGTTGTTTCTTTATCTTTAATTATATTAAGTTTATTAAGTAAATTAATTATATTTTTACCAATCTTAGATGCAAACTCAATCTTAACACATATAAGTATTGTTATAACAAAAGAAACAATTGTAATTAATGTTCCTATTAAAGTTAAAATATATAAAAAATTATTAGGTCTTAATTCAAATATATATCCGAATATTAAAGATAAAATAATCATTATACTCATAGTTATTTGTAATATAATAAAATTCTCAACTATAACTAAAATACTCTTAGTCACAGGAACTTTATTTTTACTTAATTCATATACCTGAAGTGGTTGCCCTCCTAATGAAAAGGGTGTTATTCCATTAAAAAACTTAGTCATCATATTAAGTTCAATTACTTTTTTAAATGGATACTTTTTACAAGATTTATCAATTAATATTTTTAAAAGATATGCTTCTATTATAAAATAAACAATATATGTTAAAATTGATAATAAAATTAACCATTTATTACTTGATGCTATCAAATCAATAGATTTAACAAAATTATCTTTTAATATATACCAAAATAAAAATATAGTTATTAATAATATAATAATACTTCTAAATTTTATTTTTTTCATAAATTACCTCTTCATAATTATAACAAAAATATAATATGTATACAATATACTATTATAATGTGACTAGTAAGTGACTAATACTTTTATTTTATTACTAAAACTGATAAAATATGTATGAGGTGACTACTATGGAACTATTACAAAATAAATTAAGGCCAAATACTCTAAAAGATGTCCTTGGTCAAACTCATTTAATCGGTAAAGACAAAGTACTTTCAAATTTAATTAAAAACAAAGTTCTTTTCAATATAATTTTTTATGGAAACAGTGGTTGTGGTAAAACAACTATAGCTCTTAGTTTAATAAATGATTTAAATATGAGATATAGAATGTTAAATGCAACTATCAATAGTAAAAAAGATTTTGAAGTTGTTATAGAAGAAGCAAAAATGTATGGTTCTATGATCTTAATAGTTGATGAGATACATAGAATGAATAAAGATAAACAAGATATATTACTTTCATTTATAGAAAGTGGTCTTATTACATTAATAGGTCTTACTAACTCAAATCCATATCATTCTATTAATCAAGCAATAAGAAGCAGATGTCAATTACTAGAATTAAAGCCACTAGAAGAAGATGATATTGTAAAAGGATTAAAAAGAGTAAAAAATGTACTTAATGATATTGAAATGGATCAAAAGACAATAAAATATATAGCAAAACTTTCTAATGGAGATATTAGATTTGCATATAACCTAGTAGAATTTTCATATTATGGTTTTAATCATAAAGTAACAATAGATAACATAAAAGAAGTTAATAATACTCCATCATTCTTTACTGATAAAAATGAAGATGGTCACTATGACATGCTCTCTGCATTTCAAAAAAGCATAAGAGGAAGTGATGTAGATGCATCATTACATTATTTATCAAGACTAATAGTTAGTGGAGACTATGATTCAATTTATAGAAGAATGCTAGTAATTGCATATGAAGATATTGCTCTTGCAAACCCTTCTCTTCCTCCTAGAGTTTTAGCATCTATTGAAGCAAGTGAAAGAATCGGTTATCCGGAACTCGTAAAGCCACTATCAGTTGCTGTAATAGAAATGGCCTTAAGTCCGAAAAGCAACTCAGCAGATATGGCAATTAATACTGCAATTAACGATGTACAAGCAGGAAACATTGGAAGAATCCCAGAAAACATAAGAACAACATCCCCTAATTATAAATATCCTCATAATTATAAAAATTATTATGTTGAACAACAATATATGCCAGATAAACTAATCGGAAGAAAATATTATTTTCCAAAAAATAACAAGTATGAAACAGAAATGACTAATTTTAATAAAAAGATTAAGGAGGAAAAATGAACTTCGTTATTGAATCCACACCAAATAAAATAGAAATTGATTATGATTTAATATCTCAAATCGAAAATAAATTAGAAGAAAATATTTCATTATCACAAGATGAAGCAAAATATTTTTTAGATTATATAGTATTCACAACAAGAACAAAATTTACAAATGATTTAGATAACTATTCATTTGAATGGAAATGTGATACAGCAATCTCTATAATAGGTAATTATCTAAATAGTTTAAATGTAAATTATAACGTATGTGATACTCAAAAAGTAATAACAAATAACATTAAAGGCCATACATTTATGATAGTAAACTTAAATACTGAAAATGGTACTTTATCATATTTAGTCGATCCAACATATAGACAATTTTTTACCAAAGATACTTGTAATGAAAGTAATTATACATTAATAAATGGTATATATGTAACTACGCCTAACCCTGGTTATTTTATAAAAGAAAAAGATAAAGAAAAAGTAAAAGAATTATTAATAAATGGATACTCTATTCTAACTGGTGACATTGCAAGAATATATGGAGACTCTTTCTACAACACAAAAGTTGGTGAAGATAATACTACTTATAAAAGCATACCGGGTAGTATATATATAAATTCATTCTTAAAAGGCAATTCACCCTTATCAAAAACAAATGATGAACTTCAAGATTTAAAAATAGAAAAACAAAATCAAAAAACATTATAAAACCTACTCAAACAAGTAGGTCTTTTTTTATTAACCGATTCTAAATGCAGGAGAAACTCCTAATTTAAAATCAGGAGTACTACTTAACACTGCTCCAAAGTTACTAGCCACATAAAAGCTATAAGTCGTTTCTGCTGAACGAAGCCAATAATGACGTTCGATTTCCGCACTATCGCTTTTTTTAGTTTTGATTCTGTTTGAGTAATACGAAAGAGGTTTGCTGAAGTTCTTCACTACACATATTATCGAGTATATCTTCTCTATATCTAATCCCTTTTCTTTTAGCAATATCATTTGCAGTTTCGCGCGTTTATAGTCCTTTATATCCACTATTATGAAATCTATCAAAACTATTAACTCCTGCATTTCTAGCAGCAATGTTTAATGAATAGTTTCCTTTTCTTGTTAAGTTTCTTTGATATAATCTTTTTTCATTTTCAGAAAGACTACTATACTCTTTTTCACTTAGTTCTTGTCTTCTTGTTTGTATCGTAAAATAAGTTTAAGCAAGTGCGATTACTTTCTTTACTTGAATTAGCATTTTGAACAATCAAATAACATATATACCTAGATAATTTATAATCTTGTAAGTTAACATAAGCGTTATTATTTCTTTTTGACAAGTTGTTAGCCTCAACAAGTTGTGAATTTATATTAATTTTAGAATTTTTGCATGTTTACTTTGCTCTACTTATAATTTTATTAAAGTTTCTCCATTCTTTGTACTCCAAAACTTTTTGCAATTCACGAGCATACCAAAATTCGCATCCATTTTCATCGATATGTTTTATATCCTCAAATAATCTTTCTGTATATTCTTTTAATTCATTCATATTTTTATCATCTTCTTTTTAATTAATTTAAATCATTTTATTAAATCAATAATTATACTAACACATATTCTCTAACAACAATTCTTTCATCAGAGCAATACTCTATTACAAATTTGTTTTCCCTCTTACATATTAAAATACCTATTGTATTGTTATTAGTTATTTCTTTAATGTTTTTATCTATATAATTCATATACTTTTGTACTTGTGAAATATATTCTACTTTAAATTCACTTACCTTAAGTTCTACTACTACATATGCATTATATTTAATATTAAAAAGTAATAAATCTATCTTATGATATGTATCTCCTATTTTAATTTTATATTCACTCCCAATAAAACTAAAATTATTACCAAGTTCCCTCATAAAAGTTTCAATGTCTTCTAATATTAAGTTATGTAATACTTTTTCTGTTATTATTTCTATATTATTTTTATTCTTTATTAATATTGGATTTGGTACTAAATCTTTTACTTCGAGTTTTTCTTCTTTAATTATTTTATTCTTTGTTTTATCTGGTAATCTTTCATATTCTTTGGATTTGATTTTTTCTCTCAATTCCATTTTAGATAAGTTTTTGGATATACAGGCATTAATATAATACATCAATTTATCTTCATCTTTAATGGATAATACTTCTGAGTAATGACTCCAACTCAATTTGGTCGCCAGTGGCGACCATTTTTGTTTTTTAAAGAGCAAATACAATTGTCTCATTCTTCTGAGTGTTCTTTCATTATATTTTGTGCCAACTTCTATCACTAATTTTTTAGAATATTGCTTAATAATATTTGTTCCATACTTTTTACCTGCTTCATTTAACAATTTACCTATTTCATAATATGTTATTACTCTATGCCTTTCTTTTGAATAATCTTTTACTCTCTCATATGTTTCATTATCAATTATCTTGTTTTTTATTTCTTCATAATAATACATATTTTTATCCTCCTATTATAATAATTAGCCATAAAAATAAAAAACACTTCTTTTTTTGAAATCTTTTTAAATAAATAAAAAAGCAAAGTACAATTTGCTTTATATAAGAACTATTTTATTAATCACTCCGAGATTTGAAAGCATATATTCCGAATTTTATGATTTATTTCAAAATTAAAAGTTCCCTAAGGAACTAATTTAAACTATTTACTACATCTTTTATAATATAATTTGTTATATAAAGACCAGCAACTCCTGGTACAAAAGGACTTGAACCTAACATTTTAGTATTGATAGGTTTCTCATCAGAAACAACTACGGTTACATCTTTCATTATTTCTTTTTTTCTTGAAAACTCTTTTCTTATTTTTTTAGCAAGAGGGTCTGTATCTGTTTTATCAAGAGTAGTAATTCTAAGTTTAGTTGCATCAAGTTTATTAGCAGTACCCATTGATGATATAAGTTTAATACCTCTTTCATGGCACTCTTTTATAAGAGAAACTTTTACCTTAGTTGTATCACAAGCATCAACTATATAATCATATGTATAATCATTACTAAAAATAGAACTTATATTTTCTTCTGTAAGATACATATTTATAATATTAACTACTGCATTTTTATTAATAGATTTAATTCTCTTTTTCCATTCTCTTGTTTTATATTTATTATTGTTTTTAGAGGTTACTACTAGTTGTCTATTAATATTACTTGGTTTTATTATGTCACCATCTACAAGTGTAATATTTTCAACACCACATCTAGTAAGAGATTCAACTACGTACCCTCCGACTCCTCCGAGCCCTAAAACTAATACTTTTAGTTTTTTAATTTTTTCTATACCTTCACTTGTCACTAATGCTTCAAGTCTAGATAAATTCATAAATATCCCTGCTTTCTTGATATATATTATACCACAAATATATTTTTTTTTGCAAAATAAAAAACCTAGTATAAATATAGGTAATAAAAACTCGCGCTTCGCCCGAGGTGGTAGGTCACATAGTATAATCGGGATCTTGTATTAATATACAATATTCAACTCCATATACTAATTAGTCCTCCTATAATATTACATAGCCGGTTTATGAAGCTATATTCATCATCTAGGTTAATTTAATTATACCATATAAATAAAATATATCAATAAAATTACAAAAAGTTTACACTATCAAAAATGACCAAACTTACTTCTTTCATAAAAACAATCATTTAGTAAATTTAAATCATCTATTATATTTTTAGGTTCACATTCTTCATAAAGATTTGAGTACTTATTTATGGTTACCTCATCATTTAACATCCCTTTATCACTATCAATATATATAGCAAGAGGTTTTCTAATCCCAATGGCATAACTAAGCTGTACCCTACACCATTTAAGATTATATTTTTTCAAATAATAGATTGCGATTAATCTTGCTTTATAAGCACCACTTCTATCTACTTTAGTAGGATCTTTTCCACTAAAAGCGCCACCACCAACCGGAGCAAAACCTTGATATGAATCTACTACTATCTTTCTACCAGTAAGTCCAGCATCTGCTAGAAAACCACCTATTTCAAATTTACCAGTTGGATTTATTAAATATTCTTCTACTTCTATATTATATTTAGAACAAATATTATTACAGATATCAATAATTATTTTATCAGTAGATTTTCTTTCTTTTTCAGTATTTTGATAACTTATAGTAAATGTTTTAATTTTAATAAGTTTCATGTTTTCATCATAATAGCCTGTTATTTGAGCTTTACCATCACTTTTAAATCTACTGTCTACTTTTAAAAGATTATCATATTCTTTACTCAACTCTTTTAATATAACCATCGCAGTTGGTAAATAATAAATATTATCATTACAAGCATAACCAAACATCATTCCCTGATCCCCAGCACCTAAAACTTCATCATTTGTTCCAAGTGCGATATCCTTACTTTGAATACCTATATTATTAATTATTTCATAGTCTGTTAAGTACCCAACATCTTTAAGTACACTCTTTACAACATCTTCTACGTTTACTTTAGTATTTGATGTAACCTCTCCTGTTATAAATATTTTTCCCTTACCACCAACAGTTTCAATTGCACATCTACTTTTCTTATCCCCTTTAATATACTCATCAAGTAAAGCATCACTTATTTGATCACATACTTTATCCGGATGCCCTCTAAAAACAATTTCATTACTAAATAATCTCATATATATTTCCTCCTTCCAAGATTACAATTACCTTAAAAAGAAAAAATACCTAAGATAACTTAGGTATATAAGTTATCCTTATCCATCTGGGCTTACCACCTAATCAAATAGGTTGGTGTGACATCATAGAGCCAGTCTCTCAGTCACTCTTTATAAGGTAATTTTTAAAATTGTTGTTCATAAGAACATATAAATAATAACACAAATAAATAACTTAATCAATAGATTCATATACTTTATTATGATAAATAAAATAAAGAATAATATATTTATAAAGTCAGCTGTACTTTTACTAGTCGGAGGAGTCCTTACTAAAACAGTTGGGTTCTTTTTAAAAATAATTATCACTAGAAAAATAGGCACTGAAGGGATAGGACTTTATAGTTTACTTGGTCCCTCTATATCACTTCTTACTGTTATAGCGACATTTTCATATCCAACTGCGATATCAAGAGCAATATCAAATAAAACTTTGAGAGCAAAATCTCTTTTATATTCTATAATACCAGTATCTTTAATATTGAATTTAATATTATTTGTAGTCGTTTTTCTTTTTGCTAAAACTTTATCTATTGATTTACTTAAAGATGAAAGATTATATTACCCCATTATATGTATTGGGGCCACTCTTCCTTTTATAAGTATTTCATCAATAATAAAAGGATACTTTTGGGGTAAACAAAATATGTTCCCATACATGCTTTCTAACTTCTTAGAACAAATAACTAGAATGATTTTAATACTCTTATTTTTAGATAAATTTATATCTATTGGTCTTGTAAAAACAATATGTTTTATAATTCTTATTAATGCGGTCGGAGAAGTAGTATCGCAAATAGTGATGATACAATTCTTTCCTAAATATAAAATTAATGTTCGTGAGTTTATAATAAATAAAAAAGACATATTAAATGTTATGAATACTGCTGTTCCAGCAACAAGTAGTAAAATTATTGGATCAATCGCATATTTTTTAGAACCAATAATTCTTACTAATATTTTATTATATGTAGGCTACTCTAAAGATTATATTATTTATGAATATGGAGTTATTAATGCATATTCTTTAACTCTTCTTTTAATGCCACAATTCTTTACTCAAAATATGTCTACTGCATTAGTCCCAGAATTATCAAAATATTATGCTCTTAAAGATTATAAAATGTGTAAAAAAAGAATAAAACAAATACTAATAGTATCTTCAACTATTGGTGCTATATCTACTCTAATAATATCATTATTTCCTAGTTTCTTCTTAAATATTTTATATCATACAAATGAAGGAATTGATTATATTAGATTACTTTCTCCATTTACAATTCTATTTTATATAGAGTACCCACTCATAAATGCACTACAAGCACTTAATAAAAGTAAAGATGCTATGAGGGCAACAATCATTAATTCAATAGTTAGACTTTTTTCAATAACAATATTTTCTTTTATGAAAATTGGTATGTATAGTCTTTTAATATCAATAATTATTAATTTAGTTGTTTCTACTTATATATATTATAGATTACTTAAAAAAGCATTTAATCCTTAAGTTCATTTCTTTTAATAACATATATTTTCTTATTTTTATAAAATGCATAAAATATATCTTCTTTTAATAATGAATTATCTTTTAAATAACCATATAACCAACTTTCATCCTTTTCAAGATAATTTAAAGTATCTTTTTGTATAACACCATCTAATATTAATGGAAATGGTAAACTATTATCAAGTCCTAAAAAACTATATTTAAATATGTTTAATTTTCCATTATTTTCTAAAACAGCATATTCAACATCATTAAGATTCTTAATATTGTTGTTTCTAAGTTCCATCATTAAGTCATCAAGAGTATATCTTTGTTTTATCATCTCTTTATAATTTATAATTCCCCTATTTATAATTAATGAAGGCTTACCATCAACTATATTTCTTAATTTATTAAATTTAAGTGATAAATATCCGGCAGCAATCTCTAAGAATAATAAAAGAAGTATAGGTACAATAGTAAGCATCATAGAGTCTTTATAATTTTCAATACTTATTGCTACTAATTCTGCTATTAAAATACTTACGACTAAATCTTGAATAGAAAGTTGCCCTATCTCTCGTTTACCCATTAGTCTAAATATAATAAGAACAAAAAAATAAAAGAAAATAGTTTTAATTATTACTATAACAATATCCATATGATCACCTAATATTATTATGATAGATTTTTCAATTTTTTAATCACATTAAAATAAAAAATAGAGATTATGAACTAAACCCCAAAAGTTGGACAGTTTATTAATAGTTTCTAATTAGAGGATTGCAACCTGTAATTCACAGGAGACAATCCTTTTAATTTTACTTTAATTCTATCATAATTGTAGTAATTAATATAGTCATCTATCGCTAAGATTAATTCATCTATATTTTTATATTTATCTTCTTGGTCATAAAACATTTCTGTTTTAAGTAAACCAAAGAAATTTTCCATCATTCCGTTATCCATACTATTTCCTTTTCTTGACATACTTTGCTTTATACCTTTATTTTTTAATCTTTGTTGATAAGATTGGTGTTGATATTGCCACCCTTGATCTGAATGAAATATTAATCCTTCTAAATTTTTACCTTCAAAGCCCTTATTAAGCATATCATTTATTTGTTCTAAATTAGGTGACTTAGAAGTATTATAAGATATTATTTCACCATTATATCCATCTAATATTGGTGATAAATAACATTTCTCTCCGCGAAGATTAAATTCAGTTACATCCGTATACCATTTTTGATTAGGTTTTTCTGCATTAAAATCTCTCTCGATTAAATTATCAGCAATTTTACCTATAGTTCCTTTGTATGAAGAATATTTTCTTTTATTTCTTTTTAATGGTTTTAAGCCTAATTTAACCATTATTCTATAAACTTTCTTATGATTTGCATTATAACCTTGATTTCTTAGTTCTAATGTAATCCTACGATAACCATATCTGTCTTTATTATTAAAAAATATTTCCTTTATTTTTCCTATTATTTCTTTATTTTTATCATCTTTATCAGTTTTTGATAAAGTATAATAATATACTGATTTAGCTAAACCAGATACTTGTAGAAGAATCAATAATGAATATTTTAGCCGAAGTTCTCTTACAACACTTACTTTTTCTTCTGTTGTTGATTCTTCCTTGCTTGAACAACGGCTCTCAATTTTTTTGAGTATTCTAGCTCAGCTTTCAAATATAAATTTTCTTCCTCTAATCTTTTTATTTTTTCTTTATCAGTTTCGTTTTCTTTTTTCTTAGTTACTTTCGGCATAGTTGTCCGACCTCGCTTTCGTTCAACTATATTATAACCGTTTTCTTTGTATTTTTTAATCCAATTTTGCAACATTCCATAATTAAGTAATCCTATATCAATGGCAACTGACCAAGCAGATTCACCATTTAGTAATACTCTATCTATTGCTTTTTGTTTTTCATATCTTGTATGAAATCTGTTTTTGTCTGTTCTTAGAATATCATAACCATGTTTATCAATTAAAGATATTAAATAATCAACTAAACTAGTCCTTATTTTATACTTTTTTGACAATGATTTTGTTGATATTCCTTGTTTTTTATCTTCATAACTTAATTTGCTCATATAAAAACCTCGTTTCTTTGTCCAAGAAACGGGGTTCATATCAGTAATCTCTATTTAACTACAAATGTAAGACCAGAAGGTTTGTAAGAACTATTATTAAATTTATCGGCATCAGCTTGTGTTCTAGCATAACCAGCTGTTGCCTTACTGACACAAAACATATCACTCATATCAGTTACTTTTGAAGTATCAAAACTACTTAAATCTAATGTTCTTGCTTGACTGCCAAAAAACATACCACTCATATCAGTTACGTTTGAAGTGTTAAATTTATTTAACCCTTTTATTTCTGTTGCGTCACTGTTATTAAACATGTAATTCATATAAGTTACTTTTGAAGTATCAAAACCACTTAAATCTAATGTTGTTGCTTTACTACCAGAAAACATCAAATACATATTAACAACATTAGACGTATCAAAGCTACTTAAATCTAATGTTGCTGATCCACTACCAGCAAACATACCACTCATATTTATTACTCTTGATGTATTGAATTTGTTTAATCCTTTTATTTCTGTTGTTTTACTGCCTTCAAACATTCCGTTCATATCAGTTACATTAGACGTATCAAAACTGTTTAAATCTAATGCGGCTGCTTCACTATTAGCAAACATACCAGCCATATTAGTTACTTTCGAAGTATCCACCGAATGGTTAAATTCTATAAATGATACGTTGCTAATAGGAGTGGAGCACCCTCCTCCAGTATAAAATGAAAATAAATAAGATGAATCCTCTGGAAAAGCAATCTTTCCATTTGCCACTATTGTTAAATCAAGTAATGATGTATTTTCAGTATTTTGTGATACATACATTTTTATTGATCCATCTTTTTTCTCAGATACATCATAACTTTCTGCTCCGTTTATTGTTCTTCCATCACTATAAAATACTATACTTGATACTAAACCTCTATCTGTTCT
>OJKW01000067.1_pt1 | contig 100839 bp, 89 predicted proteins | sample 1596591 | NCBI WGS metagenome assembly OJKW01 (sample SAMEA4350166, study PRJEB24818) | metagenome | biome: human; feature: gut; material: faeces | place: Denmark | collected 2013-09 | reverse complement strand
TGCCAAGATACCGCTCCAATGAGCGTGATGAAAGCAACGGTGTGATCTATAAGGATGTGTGCAATCCTATCACAGCAGAGTTTCGAGAGGAACTCTATACCAATATCCTTGATGCCTATGCAAGAATTAAGGAACCGGAGAAAGAGGAGACACAGAAGCAGGAGCGTACACAGGAAATGCCGGAGTTTTCCGTAACTGTAACACCTTATGAGAGGGAAGGTAGTAACATCAAGGGACTTGCACGCATTTATTTTGAAAACAGTTTCATCGTAAATAACATCAATATCGTGCAGGGCAAAGAGAAAATCTTTGTATCAATGCCTTCTTATAAGACAAAGCAGGTGGACGAGCAGGGCAAGCCAATCTACCAGGATGTCTGCTATCCGGTCACAAAGGATTTCAGGGAAAAACTCTATAATGAGATTATCTCTGAATATGAGAAAGCAAAGGATAAGAGCAACGAAAATGCAAGAGAGAGTGCAGAGAAACATCATGGCAATCCCGATAAAGAGAAGGACAAAGAGGCGACGCCCTTTCGATAATCAGTAATCAGAGTACAGGGGCGGCCAAGGCTGCCCCATTTACAGAATGGAGGAAACAGAATGGATATGGAAGCAGGAAAAACACTTACCAATGAGGAGGTCATAAGAGAACTTCTCGACTTATTAAAGAAAAATGCCATGAAAGAGCAGGCAAACGATGTATTTGAGATATGCAGCTATGTGGATGGACTGGAGAAAAAGATTGATTCCATGACGGAAGAACTCACCAATATGCAGAACCAGATCAAAGAAATGCAGGAAGATACACTTGTCAATAATGCTAAAAAGGCATTGTCGGAAGCACAGGAGCGACTTAATGCCAGATGTGAGCAGATAAAGTCGCAGGTATTGGAAGTGAAAGCACAGGTCAAATCTACAGCAAAGAGCATAGTTGATGAAGCAAAGGCAAAGGGAAGAGCTGCATTATACAGGGTATCTGAGTTCTTAGGAATTAAGAAAAGACTTCTTGATATCCGAGAAAATGTAAGAGGTGCAATCAAGACAACGGATAATGATATAGCAAAGACAGCGCTTCTTGCAAAAGGATTTCGTGAAGCTGGTCAGACAGTAGCCAATGCATTTCGTACTTTTGCTGACAAACCGGAGGCGGATTATTCACAGAAAGAGCAGAAACATTTCATTACAAAGGCAGTACTTGCACCTATGAAAGTAGTGAAAAAGATGTTTGTGTTAATGGAGCTGCATCTGGACGCTTCGATTGATAAGCTGGATAATCTGGCGATGAATGTGCAGATAGATAAGGAAAAGCGTATAGAGAATACGAAGAATCTGAAACAGACAGAGCCGGAGAGGGCAGAAGCTGAGCGAGTAGAAGCAGAGATTGTAAATTCGCCGATGGTCGCTGAACCACAGGAGTATCAGTATAATGCAGATGCATTTGAGGCTAGAGGTGTGGATGAGGTGAAGCAGGAAGCGACACATAAGGAAGTATCGAAGGTAAGGGAAGATAAAACCAGATAAATGTGAGGACGTGGAGAGATCCTGCGTCCTTTTTTAGTAAGTAATAGTATCAATCTTGCGTTTCTCTTTATTAAGACTCTCAGAAATTTCATATATGACACAAAGAACCACCAAGATCAAGGCAGAAAGGTGGTTCTTATATTTTGCAGTGAATGAATCAATTATTTTGTGATGATATCACAGAAAATAATTTACCTTTTGCTTATAATGTAGTTACAAACTAAGTAAGGAGGTAGTCTAAATGAGATTAAAAGATAAAGTTGCAATCATTACGGGTGGCAGTCGTGGTATAGGATTTGCTACAGCTGATAAATTCTTGAAGGAAGGTGCTTCAGTTGTGTTGGCAGCAAGTTCACAGGAATCAGCAGATGTTGCTGTAGATAAATTAAAAGAGAAATATCCCAATGCAATAGTTGCTGGAATTAGTCCAAATCTGGCAAGCATGGAGTCTGTCAGAAAGGCTTTTAAAGAGGCAACTGAAAAATATGGATGTGTCGACATACTGGTAAATAATGCAGGAATTTCAGAAAATACCTCATTTATGGATTATACAGAGGAGACTTTTGATAAAGTCATTGACCTAAATGTAAAAGGAGTATTTAATACTACTCGTGTAGCAGCAGAATGTATGGTGGCAAGAGGCAAGGGGGTCATTCTCTCAACTTCTTCCATGGTGAGTATTTCGGGACAGCCAAGTGGGGTTGCTTATCCGGCATCGAAGTTTGCAGTAAACGGATTGACTGTATCATTAGCAAGAGAACTAGGACCTAAAGGTATTCGTGTTAATGCTGTTGCACCTGGGATTACAGAAACTGATATGATGAAAGCTGTGCCAAAGGAAGTTATCGAACCTATGATTGAAAGAATTCCATTGCGTCGTCTTGGACAGCCAGAAGATATTGCCAATGCGTTTGTGTTTCTTGCATCAGATGAGGCGAGTTACATTACAGGTGTTATATTAAGTGTAGATGGTATGGCAAGAAGTTAATTTAATGTGGTATGGTGATGTAATCACGGAAAACAAATGAAATTAAGACTATAATAAAGCTACAAAAAGAAAAAGATAAGGAGGACTGTAAAATGTCTGCTATTAATATCAATAAAAATAATTTTGAGAACGAAGTACTGAATTCCGATAAAACCGTTCTTTTAGATTTTTGGGCATCTTGGTGTGCGCCTTGCCGTATGGTAGTACCTATTGTAGAGGAGATTGCAGATGAGCGTAGGGATATTAAAGTTGGAAAGATTAATGTAGATGAAGAGCCTGAACTGGCAAATAAGTTCAGTATTATGAGCATTCCGACTTTAGTGGTTATGAAGAATGGGAAGATTGTACAGCAGGTTTCAGGGGCGAGACCTAAGAATGCGATTTTAGAAATGCTTTAGGGAGGTGTGCTAATGGGATTTTTTGATTTCTTTAAACAGTCGAATATTAATCAAGGCATAGAAGAATATAAAAGGACTGCTGGTGCAGTTCTGCTGGATGTCCGTACTCCGCAGGAATATCAGGAAGGACATATACCAGAAAGTAAAAATGTGCCGTTGCAGCAACTAGACAATATTGTTTCTGTAGCGAAGAATAAGGATATCCCTCTGTTTGTATACTGTTATTCCGGTTCTCGGAGCCGTCAGGCAACTGGGATGTTGCAACGAATGGGATATTCTAAAGTAAATAATATCGGTGGCATTGCAGTTTACTTAGGAAAGGTGGAAAAATAAGATGAAGGTAATAATTCATAATTCTGATAAATGGAGGATTCTTCTTTATATGTTACAGAAAAACAGTTTTATGACCTTTGGAGTGTTTCCAGTCTTTTTGGATCAAGGATTGTGATTTTGCCGCGGGAGAGTTTGACGAGACCCTCGCCTTGAAAGTATCGAAGCATTCGAGTGATAACTTCCCTGTGGGAACCAAGATGATTAGCAATCGTCTCATGAGTGATTTTCAGCTCGTTTGTTCCTTCGATAGAGGCCTCTTCTAAAAGAAATGTAGCAACACGCTTATCCAAACTCTTCCACATGATTTGTTCAATCAGCCACATGACATCAGAAAAACGGGTAGCCATTAACTCATTGGTATAGTTTGCGACAGGAGCAGATTCATTCATGATGCCCTTATAGATTTCAGCAGGGATGATCCAAAGATCAGTATCTTTTTCTGCCTCAATGGTTACTTCAAATTGAATGGACCGTATGATACATGAGGCGGATAAAAGACATATATCCATATCGAACAGACGGTAGAGTGTAATCTCTCGTCCTTCATTTGAAAGTATGTAAGTTCGAAGCTGCCCGGATTTAATCAGTAATAATCCGGTACAATCCATGTTCCCGTTGTGAATGATTGTTCCTTTTTTCACATGCTGTGTGATCAAATTGTCTGAAATTAGTTTTTTCTGTGCTGTATTTAAGTCATTCCATAGTGGAAAATAATTTTCGAAGCTCATAATAGTTATCTCCTTTATGAACATAGTATACTTGCTTTTTTAAGATGCGTCAATCGAATAATTGACATATGCCCTTTATAGGACTATTATATAAGAAAAGCGAGAAAGGAGCAATTTCATGCCGAGACCAGTAAAATGCAGAAAAGTCTGCCATTTCCCAAATGTTTTAGAATTTCTTCCGGCAGATGATACTGAGAAAAAAATGCCCATTGTTCTGACGGTAGATGAGTACGAGACAATCCGTCTTTTGGACAAGAAAGGTTACAGTCAGGAGCAGTGTGCAGAATCTATGCAGATCGCAAGAACGACGGTCCAACGGATTTACGAGATTGCCAGAAAGAAAATAGCAGATGCTCTCATTGATGGACATCCGCTTAAAATTGAGGGTGGGGATTTCATAATCTGTGACGGTCAGAGCAGCGACTGCAGCTTTGGAGGATGTTACAAACATGAGATTTATCAAAAATATGCAGTAGAAAAAGGAGAAGGTATCATGAGAATAGCAGTAACATATGAAAATGGACAGATTTTCCAACACTTTGGACACACAGAGACATTTAAGATTTACGATGTAGAGAAAGGAAAAGTGCTACATTCAGAAGTAGTAGATACGAATGGAAGCGGACATGGTGCATTGGCAGGAGTTCTTAATGCCTTAAATGCCGATGTTTTGATCTGCGGCGGAATCGGAGGAGGTGCTCAGACTGCGTTAGCGGCAGCGGGCATTAAGCTTTTTGGCGGAGTTTCAGGAGATGCGGATAAAGCAGTAGAAGCTTTTATCAATGATACGCTTGATTATAATCCGGATGTGAAGTGTTCTCACCATGAGCACAACCATGGGGAAGGACATACGTGTGGTGAGCATGGATGCGGAAGCCATAGCTGTCATTAAGAAGAATAAAAAAATACAACACGAAAGGATGCGTCAAGGTAATGCAAGAATTATCGTGATACATCCTTTTGTATTTTAATTGATTATTTTTTTTCTCTGCTTGTCGAAAGTAATGGATGGAATGTATAATATTGTTAATAATCCAGAGATATTTATTTTGGAAACAGCTTAATCAATTTGGAGGTATAAAATGAAAGCACATAAATATTGGTCAATCGGAGCAATAGTTACAATGGTTGGAACTTTTTATACAGGATATAAAGGGTTAAAAGCAGCACACAAATACTTTGCATTTGGCTCTCTGATATGCATGATTATGGCAGTCTATTCTGGTCATAAAATGATTTCAGGTAATAAAAGAACAAGAAAACAGGTGGAAAATACAAAAGCGGAGGAATAGTAAATGTTAGAGTTAGGAATAAAAGCACCGGACTTTGAATTGCCGGATCAGAATGGAGAAATGCATAAATTAAGCGATTATGCAGGAAAAAAAGTAATCTTATATTTTTATCCAAAGGATAATACACCAGGATGTACGAAGCAGGCATGTGGCTTTTCTGAGCGTTATCCACAGTTTACTGAGAAGGGCGCTGTTATTCTCGGAGTAAGCAAGGACTCTGTAGCGTCTCACAAGAGATTTGAAGAAAAATACGGACTGGCATTTACGCTATTAGCAGATCCGGAGCGTAAAGTTATTGAAGCATATGATGTCTGGAAAGAAAAGAAAAATTATGGAAAAGTATCTATGGGTGTAGTAAGAACTACATATCTTATTGATGAGCAGGGAATCATTATAAAGGCAAATGATAAAGTCAAGGCGGCAGATGATCCTGAAAATATGCTTAAGGAATTGGCATAATGAAGATTATTTTATCACCTGCAAAAAAGATGATTGTAGATACCGATAACTTAGCACCGGTTGAACTGCCTGTCTATATTGATAAGACAGCAGAAGTATTAAACTGGATGAAAAGCAAATCAAAAGAAGAACTGAAAGCTATCTGGAAATGTAATGACAAGATTGCAGAGCAGAACTTTAACAGATTGGAAAATATGGATCTTTATAACAGGCTTACTCCGGCTGTTTTAGCATATGAAGGGATTGCATTTCAATATATGGCACCATCTGTGTTTGAAATCCAGCAGTTTGAGTATTTGCAAAATCATTTAAGAATCTTGTCTGCGTTTTATGGCATTTTAAAACCAATGGATGGTGTGACTCCTTATCGTCTTGAAATGCAGGCAAAGGTTGGAATTGGAGATGCAAAAAATCTGTATGAGTACTGGGGAGAATTGTTATACCGCTCAGTAATCGATGACAGTAGGATTATCATTAATCTTGCATCAAAAGAATACTCAAAATGTATAGAAAAGTATCTGACACCACAGGACAGATATATTACGATTGTATTTTGTGAGTTATCCGGAGATAAATTGGTAACAAAAGGTACCTATGCCAAGATGGCTCGTGGTGAAATGGTCAGATTCATAGCGGAAAATAATATTGAAAATCCGGCGGAGATTCAGAAATTTGACAGACTCGGATATTCGTTTAGGTCTGATTTATCTTCAGATTCAGAATATGTATTTGAACGCAAAATAAAATAGTTATTCAGGAAAAAGATGCTCAGTTTGGAAGCTTTTATAATAATGAGAATTATTACTATTTTTATTGATAACAGGATGATAGTGGTATACAATCCTTATTAAGAACTAATCCTAATAAGGAGGACAAATGACAAGTAGGAGAAATACCATTCAAAAAGATCTTGTAAGAAATACCGTATATGAAATTTGTGGATTGTGATATTTCATTTAAAGGCATTTGCCCGAAATGCAGGGAGAAGGTAAAGGAGGAACAGCATGGATAGAAAAGCAATGTATAAGTTGAGTTATGGACTGTTTATATTGACCGCTAAAGAAGCAGAAAAAGATAACGGATGCATTATTAATACAGCCATTCAGGCAGCTTCGGAACCAAACCAGTTAAGTATCTGTGTAAATAAGGCAAATTATACGCATGATATGATTCAAAGAACCGGAAAATTTACTGTATCAGTCTTAAGTCAGAAGGCACAATTTGAATTGTTCAAACATTTTGGCTTCCAATCAGGAAGAGATACCAATAAGTTTGAAGCATTTGAGCAGTGTGCCAGGGGCACTAATGGTATTTATTATATTACAGAAGGTACAAATGCATACATTTCTGTGACAGTTACTAAAACAGAGGACTTGGGTTCACATACGATGTTTATCGGTGAGATAACCGATATGGAAGTTTTAAGCAATGTTCCTTCAGTAACATATGATTATTATCAGAATAATATTAAGCCTAAGCCACAGGAGATTGGAAAAACAGAGGACGGTCAGACAATATGGCGTTGCAGAATTTGCGGATATGAATATGTAGGCGAGGAATTACCAGATGACTTTATATGTCCTTTGTGCAAGCACCCGGCATCAGATTTTGAAAAAGTAGTAAAGAAAACGGAGGTAAAAGAGATGGCAGCAAACAAATATGCAGGAACACAGACAGAGAAGAATTTACAGGAGGCATTTGCAGGGGAATCACAGGCAAGAAATAAGTATACCTATTTTGCTTCTGTAGCGAAAAAGGAAGGTTACGAGCAGATGTCAGCATTGTTTTTAAAGACTGCAGATAATGAGAAAGAACATGCAAAGATGTGGTTCAAGGAATTAGCAGGAATTGGTGATACAAAGGAAAACCTGGCGGCAGCGGCAGAAGGCGAAAATTATGAGTGGACAGATATGTATGAAGGCTTTGCTAAAACAGCTGAGGAAGAAGGATTCCCTGAGCTTGCAGCAAAATTCAGGGCAGTAGGTGAGATTGAGAAGCACCATGAGGAAAGATATCGTGCACTTCTTAAGAATATTGAAACTGCACAGGTATTTGAAAAGAGCGAAGTTAAGGTATGGGAATGCCGTAACTGCGGACATATTGTGGTAGGAACTAAGGCGCCTGAAGTATGTCCGGTATGTAATCATCCACAGAGCTATTTTGAAGTACATGAAGAGAATTATTAAGGAGATGAGATTATTACGAAGAAGAAAGTGATTAATTCAAAAAAAGCAGTAATGATAGGCTGTGGCTTTGTTGGTTCTGCATCGGTATTTGCTCTGATGCAGAGTGGCTTGTTTACAGAGATTGTCCTTATCGATGCAGATAAGAACAAGGCAGAAGGAGAAGCGATGGATATCAGTCATGGTATTCCATTTGCGAGTCCGATGAAAATATATGCCGGAGATTATGATGATGTGGCTGATGCTGCAATAGTTATCATATCTGCCGGAGCTGGACAGAAGCCGGGAGAGACAAGGCTTGATCTCGTAAATAAAAATGTATCAATATTTAAGTCAATCATTCCTGAAATAGCAAAGAGAAATTTTGCAGGTATCATGCTTGTAGTTGCGAATCCGGTAGATATCCTGACTCAGGTAGCCATAAAGTTATCAGGACTTCCGGAAAACAGGGTTATCGGATCTGGTACTGTGTTAGATAGTGCCAGATTAAGATATAAGCTTGGTGAGCATTTATCTGTGGACAGCAGGAGTGTTCATGCATTCATAGTAGGTGAGCATGGAGACAGCGAAGTTGTAGCATGGTCATCAGCCAATGTATCTGGTGTTCCATTAAGTGAAATGTGTGAAATGCGTGGACATTACAAGCACAAGGAAAACACGGCAGAAATAGCTACAGCAGTCAAGAACAGTGCTTATGAGATTATAAACAAAAAGCACGCTACATATTATGGAATTGCAATGTCTGTAAAAAGAATCTGCGAAGTGATTATGAGAGATGAAAAATCAATACTTCCTGTATCACACATGATTCATGGAGTATATGATATTGACGGAGTATCGTTAAGTATGCCAGCTATTGTAGGTGCAGATGGTATTGAGTCTGATATACCTATTAATTTAAGTGGCGAGGAAGCGTTAAAGCTTAAGGAATCTGCAGATTCATTGAAAAAGATTATGGAGACAATTGAATTATAAATTTTACACATGGAAGGAGAAAAAGGCATGGAAGTAAGGTATCAAAACAACTCATAGTAAATTTTTTTTATCATATAAGAATGTAGGAAAACCTACACGCTTATATGATATTTTATGTAACTTAATTTTCCTCAATCATATACTGCCTCTGATCCTTTAGTCTATAGGATGGACCATTTCGAAAATGGGCTGTTTGTCGTAATGAACAGCACTTTGATGTTTTATTTGCTATTGCTATCTGCTGCAATTACAGATTTAATCTGCTTCATAAGTGTATCATAGTTATCCTTATTGTCAATTCATCCAAGCATTGGGTCACCTACAATATTACTATTTCTATCAACTAGTATAGTTGTGGGAAATGCCATAATATCAGAGGCATATTTACCTGCATTTGAGGAAGAGTCAATCGAAAGGTTGCGGTATTTTGCACCCTGGCTTTCAAGAATAGCAGAAGCCTCTTTTATGGCAGTTTTATTGCCATTGAAGGTTTCGGTATTGATGCCTACAACCTCACCGCCCATTGACCTGATAGCTTCGTTTAATTCATTAAGCTTAGATAACTCTGCTACGCAGGGCTTACAGCCGTTAAACCAGAAATTGACTACAGTTACTGCGTTTTTTGAAAATAAACTTTCATCAACAGGATTGCCATTAAAATCTTTACCTGATAAATTACTGAAAGGAGATGTGGTTTCGGTATTCTGGCAGGCAAGCGAGTATGGTATCCGTTATCATGGATTGCCAGAGGGAGAAGATGCATCATTCTTTCTGTGTAAAGAGCTTGTACCTGGTTATCTTGATGAGATTACTGGTGAGTATGCAACACCGGAAGGCTATCTTGTGGATGAGCAGAACGCAGAAGAATTTGATAAGCAGTTTTCATAAGCATTTATCCATGCCTGCATTTGTCCATCTAAAGCAAGTCTTGCATATTCTAAAGGCTCATCTATTGCCAAGGTATTAAGGGCATTTTGTGAGCAAAAAGTGGTTTTCAAACCATCCTCGGCTTTGTTACAATCAATCCTTAATATGTAATTAAAAAAAGTATTTCTATCAGTTCATATTATGTTATAATGTGTTGTATGATTTTCTTGCCCTTATTTTTGCCATTATGAAAGTTCACAAAACCTTGTAAAACGATATAACACAAGGGATACATAAGGGAAAGCTCTCTTAGAGAAAAGTTAGTGTTTATAAGGGTTAGTGGGGAATCTATTAATAAAATATAACAGCAAATGAAACCCTTAAATTAAGTGATTATACAATCGGAAGTTGGAGGGATAGATTTCTATGATTATCAGATATGCAGAAGAGAAAAATTTTATAGAATTGCGACAGTTTTATGACGGTATGTGTAAAGTTTTGAGCGGAAAAGATTTTCTGCCGGAGGGAGATAAAGGTGGTTTCCCTCCAGATGAAATGATCAAAGATGCAATCAAAGAGAGAAATCAGTTTATCGGTATTGAAGATGGTCGAATTGTTGCGGCGTATATTATGAATCATGATCGTGATGAGGCGTATCACGCAGTTAAATGGCTTATTGATGCAAATGATAACGAGACAGTAGTTCTTCATGCCTTGCGTGTCCTTCCGGAATATGGAGGTCGTGGATACTCGAAGCAGTTAGTTCAACACGCAATAGACACAGCAAGGGAAAGAAACCTTAAATCAATTCGTCTTGATTGCATAGAGGGAAATGATATTCCACAGAAAATGTATATGTCGTTTGGATTTAAGTATGTGGATAAGGTTGAAATCACATATGTTGATATTGGAGTACCGAGGAAGTTCCTCTTATATGAGTTTGTACTCTAATCAAGACATAATAACAGTTATATCTTGAACATTGTACAAACAAATTCCAGTTTGTTGATCTGATTTCTCCGTCCCGTTTGCCCTTTCGCCTCAATTTCCTTTGATTCAGAAAACACCCTTGACAAATCTTATCTCAATATTAACTAATGTAATTTTCAGGAGGACACCAACATGCGCATCGGACTGCTGTACGCCATGAAGGGCGAGATCGAAAGTATGCTGACGGAGGAGACGCCGCTGCTCCAGGAAAAGGCGGGGGTATCGTTCTACCGTATCCGCGAGGACATCATCGCCTGCTGCGGCGGCGTGGGCAAGGTCAACGCCGCCATGGCCACCCAGCTGTTCATCGACCTGTACCACCCTGACCTCATGATGAACGTCGGCGTGGCGGGCAGCTTCGAGGACCTGCCCATCGGCACGCTGGTGCTGCCGGATCGGTTCATGCAGCACGATATGGATACCTCCGGCATCGGCGACCCCGTAGGGCTGATCTCTACGGTGAACCGCATGGACTTCCCCACCGCGCGGCAGGACGAGGCCCGCGCCGCGCTGGACGGCATGGGTATCGCCTACCGCGTGGGCAGCGTGGCCACCGGCGACTGGTTCGCCACGGAGTGCGACCGCGCCCGCTGGATCGCCGACACGTTCCATCCGCTGCTCATCGAGATGGAGGGCTGTGCCGCGGCCCAGGTGTGCTGGCGCAACGATGTAGAATTTCTGGCGCTGAAATCCGTGTCCGACTGCGTGCTGGCACACCACGACTTCTACTTTAACTTCCCGCAGGCCATGCGGGATCTGAATAAGACCGCTCTGCCTCTGGCGGAGTGTCTGCTGGAGGGCTGAAGCATGGAACGTATCGCAAGCTTTACCGTGGACCACAATGTGCTGGTGCCCGGGCTGTACCTGAGCCGCCGCGACGGGAACGTGGTGACGTTTGACCTGCGGTTCAAGAAGCCCAACACCGGCGACCTGCTGACCAACGCGGAGATGCACTCCGTGGAGCACGTCATCGCCACGCTGCTGCGAAACTCTCCCCGGAAGGACGCGGTGGTGTACTTCGGGCCTATGGGCTGCCAGACAGGCTTCTACTTCCTGTTCGACGGGGCGCAGCTCCCGGAAGCGGAGGCGGTGGCGCTGGTGCAGCAGGTGTTCGCCCGGGGCGCGGCCTATGACGGTGAGATGCCCGGCAAATCGGCGGCGGAGTGCGGCAACTACCGGAATCTGGACGTGGCGCTGGCTCGGGACTGCTGCCGGTACTACGCAGAGGTCATCGCGGACTGGAACGTGGAAAAGCTGGTCTATCCCACCGGAAAATAAGGATTTTTTTCAGAAACAGCGGGTATTTCTGTTGACAAACGGAATATCCGCTGTTATACTTGATGAGCCGCTTTGAATGGGTTTCAAGTTTCGGCGCGTCCGGACGCCCCCGACAGCGAGTCCGTAATGAAGGAAAGGCAGGTGCAACAAGTAATGCAGGCTATTATCGTGACTGGCGGTAAGCAGTACAATGTCAGCGAGGGTGACACTCTGTTCATCGAGAAGCTGGACGTCAACGCTGGTGATTCCGTGGTTTTCGATCAGGTTCTGGCCATCGTGGATGGTGAGAACACCAAGTTCGGCACTCCCGTGGTGGAGGGCGCGAAGGTGGACGCCACTGTCGTCAAGAACGGCAAGGGCAAGAAGATCCGTATCTTCAAGTACACCCCCAAGAAGGGCTATCGCAAACGGCAGGGCCATCGTCAGCCGTACACCAAGGTCGAGATCGGCAAGATCACGTTCTAAGGCAGGATGACCACCGTTACATTCCTCACAGAGGAATCGCGCATCATCGGTTTTGATGCCAAGGGACACAGCGGTTACGCGGCTGAGGGCGAGGATATCGTCTGCGCCGCCGTGACCAGCGCCGTGCGGCTGGTGGAAGCCACCGTCAACGACGTGATGGGACTGTGTGCCGCGGTGAAAGTCAACGAGAGGGACGCCTCCATCTCGCTGCGGCTGCCCGGCGGGCTGGCGCAGACGGCGGAGAGCACGTGTCAGAACCTGCTCACCGGTCTGATGGTCTATCTGGCCCAGCTCCACGACGAGTATCCGGATCATATCGAAGTCATGGAGGCGTAACGTCTCCTGTTCCCGCGAAAGTATCTTACAGAAAGGATGGTACTGAATTATGCTGAACATTTCTCTGCAGTTCTTCGCCCATAAAAAAGGTATGGGCTCCACCAAGAACGGCCGTGATTCCGAGTCCAAGCGTCTTGGCCCCAAGCGCGCTGACGGGCAGTTCGTGCTGGCCGGCAACATTCTGGTGCGCCAGCGCGGTACCCATATCCACCCCGGCACCAACGTGGGCAAGGGCACTGACGACACCCTGTTCGCCAAGGCTGACGGCGTTGTCCGCTTTGAGCGTCTGGGCAAGGACCGCAAGCAGGTCTCCGTCTACCCCGCTGAGTAAACACGCAGCAAAGGCTCCCGCCTTCGGCGGGAGCTTTTTTGTTGACGCGGCGGCTGTTTTCCGGTAGAATAGGGTAGAATACAGGTATTTTCAAACACTGTGAGGTAAGCACCATGGCAACTGGTTTTATTGATAAGGCGCGGATCACCGTGCGGGCCGGCAACGGCGGCAACGGCGCGGTGGCGTTCCATCGTGAGAAGTACATCGCGGCAGGCGGCCCCGACGGCGGCGACGGCGGCGACGGCGGCTCCATCATCCTGGTGGTGGACGACAACATGTCCACGCTGATGGACTTCCGCTACAAGCGGAAATATGTGGCCGCCAACGGCGTGGACGGCCAGGGCGGCCGCAAGTCCGGCAAGGCCGGCGAGAGCCTGACCATCCGTGTGCCCCGGGGCACGCTGGTGCGGGACGCCGAGAGCGGTGAGATCATCAAGGACATGTCCGACGACCAGCCCTTCGTGCTGTGCAAGGGCGGGCGCGGCGGCTGGGGCAACCAACACTTCGCCACCCCCACCCGTCAGGTGCCCCGCTTCGCCAAGGCGGGTCTGCCCGGAGAGAGCCACGACGTGGTGCTGGAGCTGAAGCTGTTGGCGGACGTGGGACTGGTGGGCTTCCCCAACGTGGGCAAGAGTACGCTCCTCAGCGTGGTCAGCAAGGCCCACCCCAAGATCGCCAACTACCACTTCACCACCCTGTACCCCAATCTGGGCGTGGTGTACGTGGACGAGGGCGTCAGCTTTGTGATGGCGGACATCCCCGGCATCATCGAGGGCGCCAGCGAGGGCGCCGGTCTGGGCCACGACTTCCTGCGGCACATTGACCGCTGCCGTCTGCTGGTGCATCTGGTGGACGTGTCCGGCAGCGAGGGCCGCGACCCCATCGCCGACTTCGACGCCATCAACGCCGAGCTGCGGGAGTACAGCCCCGAGCTGGCCACCCGTCCCCAGATCGCCGTAGCCAATAAGACGGACCTGCTGGCGGACACGGAGCAGCTGGACGCCTTCCGCGCCCATGTGGAGGGACTGGGCTACGAATTCTTCGCCATGTCCGCCGCCACCCATCAGGGCACGCGGGAGCTGGTGCAGCGCATCGGCCAGCGGCTCAGCGAGCTGCCGCCGGTAACGGTATACGAGCCGGAGTACGTTCCCAAGCCGCCGGTCATCGACACCTCCGAGCCGCTGCACATCGAGCGGGAGGACAACACGTGGCTGGTGGAGGGTCCGTGGCTCCAGCGGCTCATGGGCAACATCAACTTCTCCGACTACGAGAGCCGGCTGTACTTCGACAAGATGCTGCGGCAGAGCGGGCTGTTCGACACGCTGGAGGACATGGGCATTCAGGACGGCGACATCGTCAGCATGTACGATCTGGAGTTCGAGTACCAGCGGTAACACGACGCATAAAAAGAGAGGACTGCGATGCAGTCCTCCCTTTTTGTATCAATGCATGACGGGATCGTCGGTGCGGCCCACCAGATAGTCGATGCTCACGCGGAAGTAATCCGCGATGCGGATAAGCTCCGCGATGCCCGGCTCCCGCTCACCGCTCTCGTAACGGCTGATGGTGTTCTGCGACATATCCAGATCCAGCGCCATCTTCAATTGTGTGATGCGGCGGGCCTTCCGCAGCTCCCGTATCCTCATGGCATCTCCCCCTCTTGACTTATTATCCCAAAATGGTATAATCTAAATATCCCAATTTGGTATATAGAGAGGAGAACACACATGAAAAAGCTATGTATCCTACTGGTCGCACTGCTGGTATCCTTCAATCTCACTGCCTGTGGCAGCAGTCCCTCTGGCGGCACATCCGATGGCGATGCAGCCCACGGCACCACCGCAGGAAATACAGACAAGTCCCAGCAATTCGGTGAAGGGACTCTGGACAAATATGCCGTTAAGTTCACGGACGCGGTTCTGGCAACAGACTACGAGGGCCACGATGCTATCGTCATCAGCTACGACTACACAAATAACGATGAGGATGCCGCCTCCGCTATGGTTGCACTTTACATCAAGGCGTTTCAGGATGGCGTGGAACTTGAACATGCTTACGGTATCCAGGGTGTAGAGTACAATTCTGACAATGAGATGAAAGACTTGAAAACCGGTGCGACATTGAACTGTCAGACCGCCTTTGTCCTCACCAGCGCCTCCCCTGTAGAGGTGGAGGCCACTGCCGCATTCAGCTTTTCCAGCGACAAGGTGACCTACACCTACCAGATCACGGAATAATAGGGCGCATGTGATGAAAACATGGAAACTGGTATCCGGCATCATTTCAATGGTGCTTTCCCTCATTATTATTGTCCAGTCCTGCGCCATGGGCGTATTGGAGGCCATGGGCGCAAGCGGAAATGACAGCGGTTCTGGGATCATTGTCGCCATCCTTCTGATTGCCGGCGGCATCGTATCCGTGGTCACCCGACAAGGTGGCAGGGGTGGCAATATTGCCATTATCTGCATCTACGGTACAGCCGCCGTTATCGGCTCTACCGCCAATCTCTACGCTGATCTGGTCGTGTGGGCCGTCTGGTGCTGTATCTGTGCGCTGCTGGCAGTCGTTTCCCTTATTAAAAGCAAAGAGGAATAACGCAAAAAAGAGACGGCAGAGCCGTCTCTTTTTGCGTGATGGGCGCGGGCTGTGTCCGCGGCCTGTTCAGAACGCCTGAGGACGGCGATGGAGCTGCTGGTCGGCGGCGGCCTCCTTCAGCTGGGGCAGGGAGTGGACGCTCCCCTGCTGCCGGAGGGCCGTCTGCATCTCCGCTGGCAGGGCGTAAAAATACTCGTAGGCGGCGGGGTCGTTGTTCAGCAGATCCGTCAGCGTTTCATAAAGCATAAAAAAACACCTCCGCGCTCATTGTGCGCAGAGGTGCGTGGGGTTATGCGGTCAGACCAGCTTTTCGAAATAGTAATACGTATCATCCTCGCCGTTGGGGCGCATGCAGGACGACAACATCCGGCGGGACGCCTCGTTCTCCTTAAAGCACTTGGCCACCACCCGCTGCAAGCCCAGATGGTACAGCGCCCAGTCCGCCGCGGCGGCGAAGGCCTCGGTGCCATAGCCGTGACCGGCGTATTCCGGCGCAATGCGGCAGCCCTGCTCGAAGCCGCCGCGGAAGTCGGGACGGTACAGCACCACCTCGCCGATGAGCTTGCCCTTCAGGCGCACAGCGAAGTTCACGGCGCGGCGGGCGGCGAAGTCCGCCTTGGCCGCGTCCAGAAAATAGTCCTCTGTCAGGGGCTTGTCCCCCAGACCGGTGCGGTAGTCGTAGCCCCACCAGCGGTTGCGGTCGTCGTCCAGGCACAGGGCGTTGTAGGCATCCCTATCCGAAGGGCGCAGGGCCGTCAGGGTCAGGCGCTCCGTTTTCAGGGAGGGCACCCGCTTCAGGATATCCAGCTCCGTGCCCACCTGAAGCCGCACCTTGCCGCCCAGCGCCGCCGGCAGGTACTGGAGCTTGGAGGTGCGCAGCCCCTTGTCCCTGGCATCGTCCTCCCGATTGATCCAGTCGCAGCCGTCGCCGTAGCAGGCGGCAAAGGCCTGTACGATGGCGGGATACGCGCCTGCGTGGGAGTACAGTGCCTTCTCGATGTGGTTCACCAGCGTGCCGCCGCACTTCTCCGCCAGGCTGACGGCCACCAGACGGCCCTCCGCCAGCATGCCTCCGGCGCAGAACCAGCCGGTATCCAGCAGGGAGAACATCTCCTGGGCCAGGGTCAGCTCCTGCTTGGCCAGAGGGCCGGTCTTGTGGAACTCCGCCTCGTAGTCGGCCCAGAACGCCGTCAGGCGGGGGTCGTTGGGATCGGTGAGCGCCACAAACGCCGCATCGGGATAGTCGCGGCGGAACTTATTGATGTGGTTGCGCTGGCCGCTGTACCGCCGTCCGGCAAACTGGGCCAGATCCTCGGTGTGGTAGAGGTAGTCCTTCCACGGCCGCTCGCTGATGACGGTGACGCGGGGGTAGCGCAGCACCAGCTGGGACGCCTTGTTCTCCGGTACCACGGACAGCACCAGCGGCAGCTCCTTGTCGCCGCAGTACTGTTCGATGGCAGCGAGAGCCGCGCCGGCGTCGCCCTCCGGTCCCAGAATGGGGTAGTCGAACACGTACTGCCCCTCGATGCAGTTGCGGATGATAAGGCAGCCCGCCGCCTCCGTGAACCAGGGGTGCAGGTAGTCCCGCCACATCAGCTTCACGCCCAGCGAGTACTCGCACAGGCGGTAATCACACGTTTCGTAATACGGGCGCAGTCGCGCGCCCTCCTTCACGGTCAGTTCCTGAAATTCCAGCATAAAATCCTCACAAGTGTTACGTTTTCCCGATCATTTCCCGCGCTTCGTCCATGAACCGCCGGACCATGGGGCGCAGCTCCCTGCGGGGACGGGAGGCCATGCCCAGCTCGCGGACGGCCCGCGGGGCCAGCGGCAGGGCCTGTACGCCGCCCTGACGCCCTTGCAGCACCAGGCGCGACAGCATACTGACGCCCAGACCGTGCTCTACCATGGAGAGGATGACGCTGTCCGACACCTGGGTAGTGCGGATCAGCGGCGTGACGCCGTGGCGATTCAGCACCCGCATGATGTCCAGTGTAAAGCCCATGGAGGGCATCAGAAACTCCTTGCCGGTGAACTCCTCCACCGGAAATGCGCTGCGGCCGCCGTTGTCGTAGTCCGGCGGCAGGATGGCCAGCAGTTCATCGTCCTGCATGGGTATCCAGTCCAGCGCCACGCTTTCCTGACGGCTGGCGAAGCACAGGTCCACGCGGCCCTCCTGTACCCAGCGGTAGACCTCCTGTACGCTGCCCATCTGGATGTCCACGCCGATGCCGGGCTGGTTCCTGCGAAACTGCTGGATCACCTCCGGCAGCCAGTGGCGGGCGATGGAGTCGTAGGCCGCCACGCGGACGCTCTCCTCCTGATGGGTGTTGATGAGCAGGATCTCGTGCTCCAGCGCCTCCGCCCCCGCCAAACACTCCTGCACCAGCGGGAAGATACGCTGGCCCGCGGGGGTCAGGCGCACACCGCTGCGGCTGCGCACCAGCACAGGGAAGCCCACATCCTTTTCCAGACTGTTCATCATGTGGGTCAGGCCGGACTGAGTGTAGCCCAGCTCCTCCGCCGCGCGGGTGAAGCTGCCCAGCCGCACCGCCGCCGCCAAGGCCGCCAGCTTTTTCGTGTCCATAGCTCTGCCTCCCATCATGACGAATTATCATAGTGACATAATGCCCCATTATGATAGCACTTTTGCCGCGCCATGGCAACCCTGTTATCCTGTCCGGCTCCATGGGTTTTATGTATCCATGACATTCTCTAATGGAAATATGAGATTTTGTCGCTTTACAAAAAAAGTCTTACCGTGTATCATATCCACAGTGATTCATAACATGAATTGCTTTTCCTTTCTATCCTCAAATCGTCAGGAAGCCGCACGATGGTGCGGCTTTCGGCGCGTCTGGGATATTTTTGCAGCAAACAGGCGTCTGTGCCATGCACAGACGCCTGTTTCTGTCACATTTTACTCCGTGGGCAGCAGCGGGCGGCTGACGGGCTGGGTGCCCAGCAGCATCTGGTAGTCGCCGTTGAGCAAAATCTGTACCTGCTCCACGCCCTCCAGCGAGCACAGGGAGTTCACCAGACCCTCCAGCATTATGCGCTGCTTCTGGCTGTCCTCCGGCAGCAGGGACACCACGCTGCCCGGCAGGTTCAGATAGCAGGTGCCGTCCTCTACGCTGGCGGCCAGAGCGGTGAAGCCCTTGGGCAGCAGGCGCTCCAGCCCTGCATAGATGTCCATGGGCCGCTCCGTCAGGGCCTTCACCACCGCCTCCGACGGGGTCTCGCCCTCGTACACCGTAAGCCGCCGTTCCTCCGCCGTCAGGTTGCCCAACTCATCGGGGAAGTACAGCGTTACCTCTACGGTGCGCACGATGTCCTCGGGGCTGGTGAGCAATACCTGCGCCGAGGTGTAGACCTCCTCATGGTTGGCAGGCGACACGTCCATCACCGTGATGCGCACGGCGTAGATACCGGTGAGCTGCAGCAGCGACAGGGTGATGCAGTAGTCGGCGATGGTGCGGTCGATGCCGGTGAGATGGTCGTATTCGCTGCTGAGATCCACCGACACCGTGCCGCCGGTGACGGTACAGCTGCGCAGGGCGGTGCCGTCCGGCACGGGGCTGGTGAAGCCCGACGCCTTGCACGCTCCCAGCAGCTGTTCCATGATGTACTGAGCCTGCTGCTGGCGGCCCAGCTGATCGCCGCCGATCTGCTGCCAGTCCACCTGCACGCTGGCGATGGCGTCGCCGCCGCCGGTGCTGCGGCTTTTGGTGCTGAGCTCCGCCGGATAGTAAAGACGCAGCTGGCCGGCAGAGTTGGTGCTGCCGCAGGCGGCGAGACTCAGCAGCAGCGCCGCGGTCAGCAGCGCCGCCAGGAAATGTCTCATCCCTCTCATGCTTCCTCCTCTCGCTGCGCCAGCGGCAGACGGACGGTAAACGTCGTGCCCACGCCATCCGGCCCGTGGCCGGCGGAGATGGCGCCGCCGCGTCCCTCGATGGTGTCCTTCACGATGGACAGTCCCAGACCGGTTCCGCCCACCTCTCTGGAACGCATCTTGTCCACGCGGTAGAAACGGTCGAAGATGTGGGGCAGGTCCTCATCGGGGATGCCGATGCCGTTGTCAGTAACGGTGATGACCACCTGTCCGTCCTGCACAGACGCCTCCACCCGCACGAAGCCGCTTTCCGGGGCGGAGTACTTGATGGCGTTCTCCATCAGGTTGTAGAGGATCTGGTGTACGTCGTCATCGGTGGCCAGAGCCACCGCGTCCTCCGATACTGCGCCGGAAATGACCACGCCCTTCTCGGCGGCCACCATGCCCAGCATCCGCTCCACCCGCTGCAGCACCGGCCCCACCGCCACGGGGTAGGCCGACGGCACCACGCCGCCGTCCAGCCGCGTCAGGCGCAGCAGGTTCTCGGTGATGCGGCTGAGCCGCTCCGCCTCCCGGCCGATGTCGGTAACGAACTCCTTTGTGGTCTCAGGGTCCATGTTGTCGGTCTGCAAAATGGAATCCGTCAGCAGGCGGATGCCTGCCAGCGGCGTTTTCAGCTCATGGCTGGCATCGGACACGAACCGGCGGCGGGCGTTCTCCGTGGTCTGCAGCCGGTCGGTGAGGCTGTTGAACTCCGCCGCGATCTGGGCGATCTCGTCGGTGCCGCTGGCATCGGCGCGGTGGCTGTACGCGCCCTCGCGAACGTTGCGGATGGCCTGCAGAAGGCCGCTGATCTGCCGCGTCAGCATGCGGGAGAGCATAATGCTCAGGCCCGTCACCAGCAGTGCGATCATCACGGAGATGGTCAGCAGGTTGCTGCGGAAGCTTTGCAGCAGCGCCGCCTGCTCCGTGTCGTAGTCGTAGGCGTACACCGCGCCCACCGTCTGGCTGTGGTACACCACCGGCGTGGCCATACGGCTGAGGAACGCCTCGCCGTCATAGCGGCAGTAGAAGGTGTCGCTGCCCTTCAGGGCCGAGGCGATCACGGAGTACAGGGCGTACTCCCCCACGGCATCGTTGCCCTGGCGGGTGTCGTACACCACAAGGCCGGCGCTGTCTGTGACCATGATGCGGGTGGCGCCCGCCTCGTTCAGGCCCGAAAGGGCCGCGCTGACGTTCTCCTCCGTCAACTGCTCCAGGCCCATCAGCGCCGACTCGATGACCTTGGCGGTGCTTCTCAGGTTGGCCTGGGTAGAGGACACCATCAGGTTCTGGGACACCAGCAGCGGGTAGGAGTTCAGCAGGATCAGCACCGCCGCGATCACCAGAATATAGCTCAGGCTGAACTTGAACTGCAGCGTCGCTCTGCTCCGCAGCCTCCGGCCCAGCGCCGAGATCTTGCGCCGCACCGTCTCAGACGGTGGGCTGACTTTCTCCCTTGAAATAGTAACCCACTCCCCACTTGGTCATGATATGCACCGGCCTGGCAGGGTCCGGCTCCAGCTTCTCCCGCAGGCGGCGGATGTGGACATCCACCGTCCGGTAATCTCCGGCGTAGGAGTAGCCCCACACCAGATCCATCAGGCTCTCGCGGCTGTATACCCGCCGCGGGTTCTTCATCAGCAGCTCGATAAGGTCGTACTCCTTGGCGGTCAGGTCGATGGTCTTTCCATCGCGGATGGCCACCCGCTCCTCCGTGTCCAGGCTCAGGTCCCCCACCGTCAGAAGCGGTGCGCGCTGGGGCGCCTGGGCGGCGGGACCTCCGGCGCGGCGCAGCAGGGCGCGGATGCGGGCCTTCAGCTCCAGAATATTGAAGGGCTTGGTCACATAGTCGTCGGCGCCGCAGGCAAAGCCCATCAGCTTGTCGCTGTCCTCGCTGCGGGCCGTCAGCATGATGATGGGCACGTCCGAAAACTCCCGTATCTGCATGCAGGCTTCGCTGCCGGACAGGCCGGGCATCATCACGTCCATGACGATGAGGTCGAAATTCTCCTTCTTCGCCAGCTCCACTGCGGCGGCGCCGTCGTAGGCCGCCGTCACCTCGTAGCCCTCGTTCTCCAGATTGAATTTTACGCCCTTCACCAGCAGCTTTTCATCGTCCACGACCAATATTTTCATTCCTTTGTCTCCTTTACCGTGATAAACTCCCGCAGACCGTCCAGTGTGGCCTGCCCGATACCGTCCACCTCCAGCAGCTCCTCCACCGAGGTGAACGGTCCCTGCTCCGTGCGGCGGTCGATGATGCGCTGGGCCAGCACCGGTCCGATGCCGGGCAGCGCGTCCAGCTCCGATGCCGAAGCCGTGTTGATATTCACCCTGTTCTCCTCCGTCTCCTCCGACGGCGTCAGGGCCTCCACCGTATACTGCGACGCGGCGGCGCGGGGCGTCAGCAGGCGCACGGACACTGCCGTCACCAGAAACAGCGCCGTCAGCGCCAGCAGAAAGGTCTCTGTTTTTGACAGTTTTATCCGTCCGCCCACAGTTGACTCCCCCCACGTTTTCGCGTATAATGAATGCCGTACATTCCGGCGGGCACAGCCTGTCCGCCTTACACATTGCTATTATAACATAGATGGAGAAAAAATCCTATGAAAATCCGCCGCTTTTTATCCGTTTTTTTCGTGACCTGTCTGCTGTGTACCCTGCTGACCCCGCAGGCGCTGGCGCTGGAGGACCCCGACATCCGTGCCAAGGCCGCCATTCTGGTAGATGCCGACAGCGGCACCGTCCTGTACGATAAGAACATCCACGAGGAGCTGCCCATGGCCAGCATCACCAAGGTCATGAGCGCTCTGCTGGTGCTGGAGGCCGTGGACCGCGGCCAGCTGCGGATGGACCAGGGCATCACCGCCACCGAGTCCGCCATGAAGGGCATGGTGGAGGACGGCAGCACCGCCGACATCAAGGCGGGCGAGACGCTGACGGTGGAGCAGCTGCTGTACTGCATGCTGGTGATCTCCGCCAACGAGACGTGCAACATCCTGGGCGAGGCCGTGGCCGGCTCCGTGGACGCCTTCGTGGAGCAGATGAACCAGCGGGCGCAGGAGCTGGGCTGCCAGAACACCCATTTCGCCAACACCACCGGTCTGACCCAGTCCGGCCACTACTCCTCAGCGTGGGATATCTATCTCATCACCCGGGAGGCCATGAAGCACGACGATTTCATGACCATCGTCAACACCAAGGCCTACACTGTCCCCGCCACCAACATGACCGACACGGAGCGGGAGCTCCACAGCACCAACGCCCTCATCTCCAACTGGCGCATGACCGGCTATCTCTACTCCGGCGCACAGGGCATCAAGACCGGCACCACCGATGCGGCGGGACACTGTCTGGTGTCCTCCGCCGCCCGCGGCAGCCGCACGCTGGTCAGCGTGGTGCTGGGCTGTGAGGAGGTCAAGACCGAGACCGGCGGCACCCGCGTGGAGAGCTTCACCGAGACGGCCCGCCTGTTCGACTGGGGCTTCGACAACTTCTCCACCCGCACGGTGCTGGAGTCCAACGAGCTGATCTGCGAGGTACCGGTGGCCTTGAGCAACGAGGTGTCCACTGTAGCGGTACACCCCGCCAGCAACGCTGAGGCGGTGCTTCCCAACGATCTGGAGCTGGATCAGCTGCAGCGCACTGTGACGCTGGACAACGACAGCGTCAACGCCCCCGTGGCCGCCGGCGATCAGCTGGGCGCCATCACCATCAGCTATGACGGTGTGGACTACGTCACCGTTCCCCTGCTGGCCGTGGCTGATGTGTCTGCCAGCAGCTTCCTGCTGGCCAAGTACAACATCGGCCAGTTCTTCTCCCGCACCCCCGTGAAGATCATCACCATCGTGGTGGTGCTGCTGATCATCGCCGTGCTGGTCTGGTTCCGGCTGTACGGCCGCACCCGCCGCTACGGCCGGTCCGGCAGGCGCTACCGCCACCATGCCTATCGCGGACGCCGCCGCTGAGCCATGGAGGACGTACATATCCTGTATGAGGACCGGTATCTGGTCCTGTGCGTCAAGCCCGTGGGCGTGCTGTCGGAGGACAGCGAGACAGGGGCCTGTATGCCCGCGCTGCTGCGGCAGCACTATCAGGCGCTGGGCCAGCCGGACTATATCGCCACCGTCCACCGGCTGGACAAGGTGGTGGGCGGCGTCATGCTGTTCTCCCGCCGCCGCGAGGTGACCGGCAAGCTCACCGCCGCCGTGGCGGAGCGCCGCATCACCAAGGAATATCTGGCGGTGCTGCGGGGTCATCCCCAGGAGAACGCCGCCACGCTGACGGACCTGCTGTTCCGCGACGCGTCCAGGAACAAGAGCTACGTGGTGAAGCGGATGCGCAAGGGCGTCCGCGAGGCATCGCTGGAGTACGTGACGCTGGGCCGCACAGAGGAGCTGACGCTGGTGCAGGTGCGGCTGCACACCGGACGCACCCACCAGATCCGCGTGCAGTTCGCCTCCCGCGGTCTGCCGCTGCTGGGCGACATCCGCTACGGCAGCAAGGCCGAGTGTACCACGGCCCTGTGGTCCCACCGCATGGCGTTCACCCATCCCGTCACCGGCAAGCCGGTGGATGTCAGCTGTCCCCCACCCCGGCGCTGGCCGTGGACGCTGTTTCCTGAAACCGAATAAAATTCCCAAAAGCGTATAAAAAAGATGACCGCCGGTGCGGTCATCTTTTTTATACGTCTTTACGCGCCCTGCTGAGCGGCCTGCTCCAGCGCCTGAGTCAGGGCCGTGGCCAACTGGTCGGGACAGGAGCTGGGCTTGCCGCCGCACCGGATGCCGCGCATACGGTCGATGGCGTCCTGTGCCTTCATGCCGATCACCAGATGGCTGATGCCCTGAAGATTGCCGTTGCAGCCGCCCTCGATGCGGACATCGCGGATCACGCCGTCCTCCAGTGCTACGGTCATGCGCCGGGAACAGACGCCCTTGGGGGTATAGGTATACGTTGTCATGGTCAAAACTCCTTTTTCACGCCTCCACCGGCGGCAGGATGACCACATCCAGTCTGCGGCGCAGGGCATATTCGATGGTACGGCGGGTGCCGCCGGACTGTCCGTCGTGGACTGCGATGAGCATGGCCGCGTGGTCCACCATGTAGCGGTTGCGCCGCTGCATGCAGCCCGCGTCGTAGTGATCCTGCACTACCGTCTCGTAGTCGCAGCGGTCCACCAGATCGTGCCAGCGGCGCTGCTCCTCCTCCGCCCAGCCCTCCGGCTGGCTGGGGCACGGGATGGCGGCCTCCACCGTGACATCGCGGTACTTCTCCCGCAGCTGCAGCACCGCCTCGCAGGCGTACAGGTCCACGCCCCGGGCCATGCCGCAGATGAAGTGGCGGTAGCCCTCCGCGCAGGCGCTCTCCGCCGCGTCGTACAGCCGCTTCTTCAGCACCGCGCACCTCGGGTCGGACTCGTCGCCGCCCCAGGGCAGCTTCTCCGGCCGATAGCCGGAAAAGCACACGGACATCTGTCTCGGGCCCACGGCCGTCACCTACCTTTCGTATTGTATCCAAAACCGGCTCTTTTGTAAAGGGTCATTCGTCCTTGTTCCAGCCCACCTTGCCGCCGCGGCCGAAAGTGATGGCGTCCCGCCCGTACTTGCCGCGGATGGCGTCCATGGCGCTCTCCAGCTGCTCCTGCCGCTGGTCCCGCAGGGGCGCGTCGCCCGCCAGCAGGTCCAGCTGCTGGTAGGAATCGGCGCTGTCCGTGATATACAGCGCGGTAACGGACAGCAGCCGCACCGGCGTGGGCGCCTTCCAAATCCGGCGGGTCAGCTCCTGCGCCGCTTCGAAGATGTCCCGCATCAGATGGGTGGGGGCGCCGAGCCGCATCTGGCGGCTGACGGTGCGGAACTGGGCGTCCTTCACCGCCACGGCCACGCCGCCGCAGTACAGCCCCTCCTTCCGCAATCGGCCCGCCACGCTGTCGCTGAGGAGCTGGAGCCCGCTGCGGATCTCCTCCCAGCGGGTCAGATTCTCGGGAAACGTAGTGCTGTTGCCCACAGACTTCACCGGCTCCCGCTGATGCTGCGGGCGCACCGGCGCATCGTCCAGCCCGTTGGCGTAGCGGTAGAGCTGGACGCCCATCTTGCCCATGAGCTGCTCCAGCATCTCCGGCTTGCAGGCGGCCAGCTGGCCGATGGTCTCCACGCCGTACTGCCCCAATGTGCGCCGGGCGGCGCGGCCCACGAACAGCAGGTCCCCCACCGGCAGGGGCCACACGATGTCCCGCCAGTTCTCCCGCGAAATAACGGTGGTGGCGTCGGGCTTTTTGTAGTCGCTGCCCAGCTTGGCGAACACCTTGTTGAAGGACACGCCCACGGAGATGGTGAGCCCCACCTCCTGGCGCAGGCGGGCGCGGATGTCATCCGCCAGCTGTCTGGCGTCACCGCCGAACAGGTGCAGGCTGCCGGTGACGTCCAGCCAGCTCTCGTCGATGCCGAAGGGCTCCACCAGATCGGTATACTGCCCATAGATGGTGTTGATACGGCGGGAATACTGGGCGTACAGTCCGTGGTGGGGCGGCAGCAGGATCAGGTTCGGGCACTTCTGCCTGGCCTGCCACACCGTCTCCGCCGTCTGGACGCCCCTGCGCTTGGCGGGCTCGTTCTTGGCCAGGATGATGCCGTGGCGGGAGGCGGGATCGCCGCAAACGGCCACCGGCACCTCCCGCAGTGCCGGCTTGTCCAGCAGCTCCACTGAGGCGAAAAAGCAGTTGAGATCGCAGTGGAAAATGACCCGATCCGCCATACCCCCGCCTCCTCCGAATGGAATGTTTGTTCTATTATAACACAGGCTGCGGCGTTTGAAAAGGGGCTTCGGCATTTTATTTTTTTGCCCCGCAAATGTACGGAAAAGAGCGCGTCCCCGCGGGAACGCGCTCTTTTTTCACGTTGCTTGTGTTTTATCCCCACCAGCTGGTGTGAACATCGTCATCATCGTCGTCGTCATCGGAGCCGCCGAAGAAGCCGCCCCAATCATCATCGCCGCCGCTGGTGCCGCCGTAGAGGAGCATGAAGTCGTCCTCGGCCTCCAGATCCTCGTAGCCGGGCAGGCGCTGGCGCTCGTAGTTCAGGATGGAGCCGCTGGCCATGGTGGTCTCGCCGTTTTCATCCTCGAAGGCCACGGTATAATCGGGACTGGTGTGCAGGTTGCAGCTTGCGGAGGGCGCGTTGTCCGCCGCCACCAGCGCCGAGTAGACGCGGCTGCCGCGGCAGTCCAGGGCGCAGTCCTCGGTGGCCAGCAGGCCGCTGTCGGCACAGACGGACACGTAGGTCAGGCCGGAGCAGCTGAAGAAGTCCTTGTCCTCCAGCCCCTCGTGGACGCGGCTCATCACCTTCTGCCACATGGAGGCCGCGGGGTTGCCGCTGGCCACGATGCGCTGGTTGTGGACGTAGCCCACCCACACGGCGCAGCTGTAATACGGGGTGTAGCCCACGAAATAGCGGTCCTGATCGTTGTTGGTGGTACCGGTCTTACCGGCCACGTGCATACCGCTGATCCGGCCCTCATAGCCGGTACCGCCGTTGACTACCTCCTGCAGGAGGCTGTTCATCAGCGCGGCAGTGGTGTCCTTCATGGCCACGGAGGACTCGGCCTCGTTCTCCAGCACCACATTGCCGTCGGAATCCTCCACGCGGATGAAGGTGCGGGGCGCGGTGTAGACGCCCTGGTTGGTGAAAGCGCCGAAGGCGGCGGCCATCTCCTCAGTGGTGACGCCGCGGTCCAGACCGCCCAGGCCCATGTTGCCCACCTGCTGGGAATCCTGATACGTCAGGGTGGTGAAGCCCAGCTTGCTGGTCATGAAGTCATAGGACCGGCCGGTGCCGTACTCCTGCACCACGCGGACGGCGCAGGTGTTGGTGGATCGTGCGATGGCGGTGTGCAGCGGGGTCAGGCCCATGTAGCGGCCGTTGGAGTTCTTGGGGTAGGCGGAGCCGTTGAGCACCATCACCGGATAGTCGTCGATGGCGCTGGCGCCGTTGATGGTGCCGTCATCCAGGGCGGGGGCGTAGACGGACACGGGCTTGATGGCAGAACCGCACTGCCGTGCGCTGGTGGCCCAGTTCCAGCCGCGGTCCACCTGCTTGACGCCGGCGCCGCCCACCATGGCCACCACGTAGCCGGTGTAGGGGTCTACGATGGTCATGCCCACCTGCAGCTGCTCCGTCTTCGTCTCACCGTAGGAATCGGTGTACGTGGTGGTGTAGGGCAGGTTGGACGTATCGGAGCAGACCTCCTCCGCGATCTTCTGGTAGGTGGGGTTCTGGGTGGTGTAGATCTTGTAGCCCTTGCCGTAGACCATGTTGACGCCCTGCTCAAAGGCCGTGGTCACCTTGCCGTTGGCATCGGTGATGTCGGTAAGGCCGTACTTCTCCACCAGAGCGGAGGCCACGTCGTCGATGACCGCGTCGGTGAAGTAGGACTGGCTGGCGGTGGCGGTGGACTCCTGGGTATCCTCCTGGGTATCGCCGCCGACGGTGTCGCCGGTGGTGTCGCCAGCGTTGTCACCGGTGGTGTTCTTCTTGCTCTCATCGCTGCCCACATAGTTGCCCTGAATGGTGTAGCCGTCGGCAAACACCACCTCCTCGGCCTTGGCGGCCTCGTAGGTGGTCTGGTCGATGGTACCCTGCTCATACAGGGCGCCCAGCACCAGCAGCTGGCGCTCGCGGTTGTTCTCACGGCTCCAGTCCGCCCGCAGGGGATCGTACAGCGAGGGGTTGTTGGTGATGGAGATCAGACTGGCACACTCCGCCAGCGTCAGCTCCGACACGTCCTTATCGAAGTAGGTCAGAGACGCCGTCACCACGCCGTAGCAGCTGCGGCCGAAGTACACCTCGTTGAGGTACGCCTCCAAAATCTCGTCCTTTTCGTAGCGCTTCTCCAGATCCAGAGCGCGGTAGATCTCCGTGACCTTGCGCTTCACGGTGTTCTGGTTGTCGCCGGTGACGTTCTTCACCAGCTGCTGGGTGATGGTGGAGCCGCCCTGGACATTTCCGCCGAACAGGGTGCTGAGGATGGCGCGGGCGGTGCCGTACCAGTCCACGCCGTGGTGCTTGTAAAAGCGCTTGTCCTCAATGGCCACCACAGCCTCCTGCAGGTTCTTGGGGATCTGGTCCAGGTTGGCCCAGATGCGGTTCTCGGAATCCAGAAACAGTGTCTGGTACATGGTCCATTCCTCAGTGGATGGCTCCTGATAATACAGCTCTGTGGATACCTTCGACTCAAACTCGTCCAGATAGACCTCGACGTTCCCGCGCATGCTGCTGTTGATGTAGGCGCTGAAAATACCGGCAAAAATGGCCATGGTCAGCACCATCACCAGCAGGATCGTGCCGATGACGCGGCCGGCGGTGTGCCAGCCGCGGCGGCGGGGAGCACGCTCCTGTCCGTTATTGTCTATCTCTCGGGCGCTCTGCGTCCGGTCCGTGCGGCCGGCAGCCTGTCTGCGTCTGCGTTCATCCATTACAGGGCACCTTCCTTTCTCTGTTGGTTTTACTGGTGGGCGGAATGCCGGACTTTCCCACGAAAGCCCTATAAAAACCCACTATACGGATTATTTTACCATGCCTGTCAACTCCCGAAAACCTGCTATTTCCGCAAAAATCGCCCGTTTGGAAGGGCTGAATCCCTTTATTTTCCCCGTTTCCGGTGGTTTTCAGTCCCCAGACGCCGGAAAACGCGGCAGAATCGCACTTGCATTTTCCCGTGGAAACCGTTATAGTAGGGGCACGACAACATCGAAGGAGGATCTCCCATGAGTGAGGAATTCGGCCCCAATTTTATTACCCTGACCGATGAGGACGGCAACGAGATCGAGCTGGAGTACGTGGACGCCATTGAGGTGGACGGCCAGACGTACATGGCGTTCTTCCCTACGGTGGATGACGAGGCCGATGAAGCTGCCGCCGAGGAGTTCGGTCTGGTGATCCTGAAATCCATTACGGAAAACGGTGAAGAGCTGCTGAGCACACTGGACAGTGACGAGGAGCTGAACCGCGTGTACGACCTGTTTATGGAGCAGCTGATGGACGACGAGGACGGCGACAACTGAGAAAACCGTTCCGCGTCTGGCTTCCGCCTGTATTCGACGGGCGGAGCTGGTACACTATATCATAGAGTCCGGCGGGCACGGCCACGCGCCCGCCCTCAGCGATGGGCAGCGGTCTTTTTTATCCTGACATTGGTTATAGGGGATGTCGGATCAACGGATGGTTTGCAGGCCTCCCCGCTGCTATATGCGGCCGGAAGTTGGAAGCAGTAAAGTCAGTTGGAGACAACCCACCTGCGAGCTGTGCAGGTTATAACGCGGCCGCTGCCCATCGCTGAGCGCCCCTCCGCCTTGCGCGGAGGGGCGCTTCGTTTTGTCCGAAAAGGGCCGCGCCGCCCACTCTGCGGGGCTGCTTCCGCCGCCCATATTCCGGCAGAAGCGCCCGTATCTTTCCGGAATGTTCATAAATTCCCTGCGCTTGCCCCTTGCGGAACGGCGCATAATCCTGTATAATAAGCAGGCATTTTATCACCAAGGGCGTATTATGCCCGTTTTTGAGAGGAATGAAGCAAATGAGCGCATCAAGAGAAAAGAAGAACCGCCAGGATCTGGCCAGCCAGGGTATTCAGGACCCCAAAGCCATCCGTGAGGCGGAGGAGAAGGCCCAGCAGCGCAAGGCCAACCGTCTGTACGGCACCATCGCGGTGGTGTTCGTGCTGGTGGCCGCCCTGCTGGTGGTGGTGAACTCCGGCGTGCTGGAGCGCAGCGCCACCGCCATCACCGTGGACGGCGAGAACTATACCGCCGCCCAGATGAACTACTATTACTATGGCATCAAGAACAGCATCATCAACTCCGGTTACAGCTCCTTCTACGGCATCGACACCTCTGTGGCCATGGACAAGCAGAACATGAGCGACACCGCCAAGATGCTGCTGCAGGTCACGGATGAGGGCGACATCACCTGGGACCAGTTCTTCCGTGATTACGCCACCCGTCAGCTGTCTGTTCAGGTCATGGCCGCCAAGGAGGCCGAGGCCAACGGCATGGGCGAGGATGACGACATCCGCGCCGAGGTGAACGAGGTCATCGACAACATCACCGCCGGCGCCAAGGAGCAGGGCTACACCCTGAAGAGCTACCTGAAGCTGGCCTACGGCAGCACCATGACCGTCAGCACCTTCAAGAAGATGATGACGCTGGAGGAAGTCGCCACCCACTACATGCAGCACTATCAGGAGGGGCTGAGCTACACCGAGTCCCAGCTGGAGGAGTACTATCAGGCCAACAGCAGCGACTTCGACGTAGCCTCCTATGAGTATATCTATTTCAAGGGCACCGCCGACTCCACCACCGACGCCGACGGCAACACCGTCCAACCCACCGAGGCCGCCTCCGAGGCTGCCAAGACCGCCGCTGCCGAGGCTGCCGCCGCTGCGCTGGAGCGCTATCAGGCCGGCGAGTCCCTGTCCGTCATCGCCGCCGACTATGAGAGCACCGGCTCTTACAGCAGCGTGGACGCCGGCTCCAACAATGGCTCTGCCCTGAGCACCTGGGTATTCGACAAGGCCCGCACCTCCGGCGAGAGCGCTGTGGTGACAGACGATCCCAACAGCTACGTGGTGGTGTTCCACTCTGTGGGACGTCAGGAGTACAAGACCGTGGACGTGCGCCACATCCTGTTCCAGGTGAGCACCTCCGATCTGGACTCCAGCTCCGACACCTATGATACTGATCTGGCCACCCGCAAGGATGAGGCCAAGGCCAAGGCCGAGGACGCCCTGGCCCGGTGGCAGGCCAACGGCGGCACCGAGGATGCCTTCGCCGCTCTGGCCAATGAGCTCAGCGACGACGCCGGCTCCAACACCAACGGCGGTCTGTACACCAAGATCACCAAGGGTCAGATGGTCTCCGAGTTCAACGACTGGTGCTTCGATCCCGCCCGCAAGTCCGGCGACACCGGCATCGTCTACAACGAGGGCAGCTACACCGGCTACCACGTCATGTACTTCGTGGGCGAGGATGTCCCCGCCTGGCAGGTCTCCGTGGAGAATGCCATGTCCAGCAATGATTACAGCGACTGGACCTCCTCCCTGGCGGAGGCCGCTGCCGCGGAGCAGCAGTCCGGCATGAAGTACGTTGGCTGACACCGTGAACGAGGCCTTTCTGCGGACGCAGATGCTGCTGGGCGCTGACGCTATGGCGCGGCTGCGGCGCTGCCACGTGATCGTATTCGGTCTGGGCGGCGTGGGCAGCTACGCGGCGGAGTGCCTGGCCCGCAGCGGCGTGGGCGAGCTGACGCTGGTGGATCAGGACACCATATCCGTCACCAACATCAACCGCCAGCTGTACGCCCTGCGCTCCACGGTGGGCCAGTCCAAGGCGGAGGTAGCGGCACGCCGCTGCGCGGATATCGACCCGGAGCTGCGGGTCCACCCCATCTGCGCCACCTATGATGCCGCCCACCGCGACCGTTTCTTTTCGACACATTACGACTATATCGTGGACGCCATCGACCTGGTCAGCTGCAAGCTGGACCTCATCGAGCAGGCCCGCCTGCGGCGCATCCCCATCCTGACGGCGCTGGGCACCGGCAACAAGCTGGACCCCACGCTGCTGCAGGTGACCGACATCTCCAAGACCAGCGGCTGCCCGCTGGCCCGTGTGATGCGCAGGGAGCTGCGGGCCCGTGACATCCGCCGCCTGAAGGTGGTGTACAGTCCGGAGGAGCCCGCCGAAACGCAGCAGCTGGAAGCGCCCCCTCCCGGGCGGCGCTCTGTCCCTGCCAGTGTGGCCTGGGTCCCCGCCACGGCGGGGCTGCTGATGGGCAGTGTGGTGATCCGCGACCTCTTGCACGGAGGAGGCATGATCCCTTGATACTCACAGGCGCACTGGTCAACGGCGTTGCCATCGTCGCCGGGGGCCTTGCGGGCACCTTCGGCGGTAAGCTGATGCCCGAGCGCATGAAGCAAACACTGCTGACCGCAGCCGCCCTGCTCGCTATGGGCATCGGCATCTCCGGTCTGTCATCCAGCAATAACCAGCTCATCCCCATCCTGTCCCTGATACTGGGCACCATCGTGGGCGAGCTGCTGAACATCGAACATGCCGTGGAACGGATGGGCGCGTGGCTCCAGAAAAAGTTCAGCGGCATGGGCCGCATCACCGAGGGCTTTGTCACCGGCACGCTGGTATTCGCCGTGGGCGCCATGGCCGTGATGGGCGGATTGGACAGCGGTCTCAAGAACGACCACACCATCCTGTTCGCCAAATCCATCATCGACTGCGTGTCGGCGGTGGCCTTCGCCAGCTCTATGGGCGTCGGCGTGGCCTTTGCCGGCGGCAGCGTCCTGCTGGTGGAGGGACTGGTGACGGTTCTGGCCTCTCTGGTGGCCCCGCTGTTCACCGATGCGGTGCTGGCGGAGCTGACGTTCACCGGTTCCCTGCTGCTGATCGGCATCGGCCTGAACGTGATAGGCCTGACGAAGCTGCGCATCCTGAACATGATGCCCGCCGTCCTGTTCCCTATTTTGCTGTGTCAATTCATGTAAGCTGAAAAAATGCCCAACCGGCTATTGCCGGATGGGCATTTTTTTATTTGCCGTAGATGAGGTACACCAGCCGGTTCAGCGCACCGGCGGGCAGCACCTTGGTCAGGAACACGAAGAACTTATAGTCGATGCGGATGGCGTACAGCGGGTGGTGGCTCCCCTCCCGCAAGGCCACTCTGGCCACATAGCCGCCGGCTCTGGCGGGGTCCATGCCGGTCTCCTCATCGTGCTCCATGCGGGCCACGGAGCGGCTGATGCGGCCCTGATAGATGTCGTCTCCCTCCCCGATCTTCCGGCGGGCCGCCGTGAAGCCGGTGTGGATGTCGCCGGGCATGACGGCACACACCGTCACGCCGAAGGGCCGCAGTTCGTTGGCCAGGGCCATGGTGTAGGCGTTCACCGCCGCCTTGGTGGCGGAGTAATAGGTCTGGAACGGGATGGGCACCGGCGCCGCCACGGAGCTGAGGTTCACGATGCGGCCATGCCCCGCCTCACGCATGATGGGCACCACCTGCCGGTTCATGTTCACCATGCCGAAGAAGTTCACGTCGAACAGGGACTTGGCGTCCTCCGTGGAGGTGAACTCCACCGCGCCGGAGATACCGAAGCCGGCGTTGTTCACCAGAATGTCGATGCGGCCCTCCCGGGCCATGATCTGCTCCACGGCGGCACGGACCGATTCCTCCTTCGTCACGTCGGCGGAGATGTGGTGCAGGCCCTCCACGCCCTGTGCACGGCGGGACAACTCGTACACGGTGCAGCCTGCGTCCTTCAGCGCCAGCGCCGTGGCCCGCCCGATGCCGGAGGTGCCGCCGGTGACAACTGCGACCTTGTTACTCATTTGCCATTACCTCCCCGATGATGTCCATAGCCTCGTCCAGCAGGGCCTCCGTGTGGGTGGCCATGTAGCTGGTGCGCAGCAGGGCCTCGCCCTCCGGCGTGGCCGGCGGCAGCGTGGGGTTCACGTACACGCCGCGGTCGTAGATGTCCGCCGCCACCCGCAGCGTCCGGTACGTCTCGTAGGTGTAGATGGGGATGATGGGCGTGGGGGCCTCCAGCGCCGAGGGCCGGATGGTAAGGCCCCGCTCCGTCAGGCCCTTGCGGGCGTACAGGCTCAGGCTGCGCAGCCGTTCCGGCAGCTCCGGATGCTGCTCCAGCTGCCGCAGCGCCGCCAGCGCCGTGGCGCAGTTGGCCGGCGGGATGGACGCCGAGAAGATAAAGGGGCGGGAGGCGTGGCGCACATACTCCGCCACCTCCGCCGATGCGGCCATGTAGCCGCCCAGAGACGCCAGCGACTTGGAGAACGTGCCCATATACACGTCCACCTTGTCCTCCAGCCCGAAGTGGCTGGCGGTGCCGCGGCCGCCCTCGCCCAGCACACCCAGACCGTGGGCGTCGTCCACCATGACCCGGGCGCCGTACTTCTCCGCCAGAGCGCAGATCTCCGGCAGCTTGGCAATATCGCCGCCCATGGAGAACACGCCGTCGGTGACGATCAGCGCGCCCGCCGTCTCCGGCACGCGCTGCAGGCACTTCTCCAGCTCCGCCATGTCGCTGTGCCGGTAGCGCAGCATCTTGCCGTAGGACAGCTGGCAGCCGGCGTAAATGCTGGCGTGGTTCTCGCGGTCGCAGATGACGTAGTCGTGACGGCCCACCAGCGCGGAGATGATGCCCACATTGGACTGGAAGCCGGTACCGAAGGTGACGATGCCGGGCTTGCGCAGGAACTTGGCCAGCGCGTCCTCCAGCTCCAGATGCATCTCCAGCGTGCCGTTGAGGAAGCGGGAGCCGGAGCAGCCGGTGCCGTACCGCTCCAGCGCCTTGATGCCGGCCTCCACCACCACGGGGTCGGTGGTCAGGCCCAGATAGTTGTTGGAGCCCAGCATGATGCGGCGCTTGCCCTCCATCATCACCTCCACGTCCTGACGGGACTGGAGGGCGTGGAAATAGGGGTAGACGCCCTTCTCCTTCAGCTCACCGGCCAGCGAAGGGGCATAGCATTTTTCGAAAATATCCATGACATGTCCTTTCTCATTCTAATAACGCTTATTACATAATACCGTTCCGTATATCGGTATATATTGTAAATTTTTACACAAAATATTATATAGAACGGATGGGCAGTTGTCAACGCTCAGCTACCGGCCGATATACTCGATGACCCTCAGGATACCCCTGGACAGAGCCGCCGCACCGCACATGGTGCAAAGGATAGAGATCGTGGTCATAGTGCGCACCTCCTTTTCTGCCTTCCAGCATAGCGGATAACGTGTCCCGAAATCGGGACACTTCGGCGCGGAGCGCGTTTTTTTCATGATACGGAACCTTTGCCGCGGTCCGTCCCTCTAATGGATGTCGGATAAAGCGCGCTGTCCGGCGCAAAACACCGCAAAAAACGGAGGTTCTTCATCATGAAGAGATTTTTTACGATTTTTCTGGCCTCGCTGCTGGTGCTGTCTCTGGCGGCCTGCGGCGGCGAGGGCAGCAAGGTGGACGCCGCGTGGAAGGACATTTTCGGCGCGGCGGACAACCAGATCGTGCTGAAGTAACGGCGCGGAAAAGTACATAAAAAATCAGCTGCCCCCCACAGGCAGCTGATTTTTTACGGTTGTTTTTGGGATGCACGGACGCTGGATAGGCAGCGTCGCAGCGCAGTTACATGGCCTTGATGATGTCCACGATCTCAGCGCCGATGCGCTTCTGGGCCTCGACCGTCGCAGCGCCGATATGTCGGGGCGTTTCAAAAATGTGCCTGCGGCACATTTTTAGTCTCCGACCGCAGCGGCTATGCCGCGAGGACGCCGGATATCGGCGCACGGACATACTTACATGGCCTTGATGATGTCCACGATCTCAGCGCCGATGCGCTTCTGAGCCTCCACGGTAGCGGCACCGATGTGCGGCGTGCAGGACACCATGGGATGGCTGTACAGCGCCTTGTTGGTGGCGGGCTCGTCGGCGTACACATCCAGACCGGCAGCGCGGACCTTGCCGGACTCCAGCGCAGCCAGCAGAGCGGCCTCGTCCACATTGGTGCCGCGGGAGGTGTTGATGATCACCACGCCATCCTTCATCTTGGCGATGTTCTCCGCAGAGATCAGCGCACCGCCGTCCACAGCGGGCGCATGGACGGATACGAAGTCAGACTTGGCCAGCAGATCGTCCATCTCCACATAGGGGATGCCCAGCTGCTCCTCGATGCCGGGGATGTGGAAAATATCGAAGGCGATGACGTTCATGCCGATGGCCTTGGCCATGACGCCCAGATGCTGGCCGATGCGGCCAAAGCCCACGATGCCCAGGGTCTTGCCCTGCAGCTCGATGCCCTTGCCGTACTCCTTCTTCTTCCACTCGCCGTTGCGCATGGTGTAGCCGGCATCGGAGATGTAGCGGGCGCAGGCGAACATGTGGCCCATGGCCAGCTCCGCCACGGACTGGGAGGACGCCCTGGGGGTGTTTTTCACGGCGATGCCATTGGCCTCGGCGTACTTCACGTCGATGTTATCCACGCCTACGCCGCCGCGGATGATCAGCTTCAGCTGGCTGCCCTTGGCCTCGTCGATGTGGTTGGCGCGGACCTTGGTCTTGGAGCGGACCACCACCACGTCGAAATCACGCAGGGCCTTGCCCAGCTGATCCGGCTCGTAGAACTGCTCCACCACCTCGTGACCCATCTCGCGCAGCTGCGCCATCGCGGTCTTGTCCATACCGTCAGTAACCAGAATACGCATGGTAATATTCTCCTTTGCTATTACAATTTGTTGATATTTGTCGGGGCGGGACGCCGGGGACGCCCCCCCTGCATCGCCCTGCCGGCGGGTGTTTGCCCCGGCGTGTATGCGGCAGAAATACCACGGCTCAGCCGCTCCGGGCGGCACCGGCGACAGAGATCAGCCGGTGGGAGGGACTTAACATCCCCTTTGCAAGTTGTTACTTCGTATGCTCGGCCTCGAACTTCTTCAGGAACTCCACCAGAGCCTGAGCGCCCTCAATGGGCATGGCGTTGTAGACGCTGGCGCGGAGGCCACCCACGGACTTGTGGCCCTTCAGGTTGTCGTAACCTGCGGCCTTGGTGGCGGCCACCACCTCGGCGTCCAGCTCGGCGCTCTCGGTGACGAAGGGGATGTTCATCAGGCTGCGGAACTCCGGCTCCACGGTACCCCTGAACATCTTGGACTGATCCAGGAAGTCATAGATGACCTTGGCCTTGGCGATGTTGCGCTTGTGCATCTCCTCCAGGCCGCCGATGCTCTTGAGGTACTTGAACACCTTGCCGCAGCAGTAGATGGCCCAGCAGTTGGGGGTGTTGTACATGGAGCCGTTGTCAGCGTGGGTCTTATAGCTCATGTAGATGGGCATCTTGGGGTCGATGTCCTCGCGGATCAGATCCTCGCGGATGATGACCACCACCATGCCGGCGGGGCCTACGTTCTTCTGGACGCCGGCGTAGATCATGCCGTAGTCGGAGACGTTGCAGGGCTTGCTCAGGAACATGGAGGACTGGTCGGACACCAGCACGTGGCCCTTGGTGTTGGGCAGCTTGCTCCACGTCACGCCGTGGATGGTCTCGTTCTCGCAGATATAGACATAATCGGTATCCTCGGGGATGTCCAGATCGGAGCAGTCAGGGATGTAGCTGTAATTCTTATCCTTGGAGGAGGCGGCCACGATGACCTCACCGTACTTCTTGGCCTCGGCGATGGCCTTCTTGGACCAGGCGCCGGTCTCGATGTAGACGGCCTTGCCGTTCTTCATCAGATTCCATGCCACGGCGGCAAACTGCAGGGTGGCGCCGCCCTGGATGAACAGCACCTTGTAGTTATCGGGGATGCCCATCAGGTCACGCAGATCGGCCTCGGCCTCGTCGATGATCTGCTGGAACACCTTGGAACGGTGGCTCATCTCCATGACGCACATGCCGCTGCCGCGGTAGTTCATCATCTCATCGCGGATCTCCTCCAGGACGGGCTCCGGCATCATGGCAGGGCCCGCGGAGAAATTGAAAGTACGACCGTATTTCATTTGGTTTTCCTCCTGTTTATATGGTTGATTGGTCCTTCTTTGTTCGTTTTGCTATTGCTAATGTATAGTATACGGCAAAGCTTCGGCGGAATCAACAGGGAAAACGAAAATATGTCAGTGTGCCTGAAAAATTTTCAGTTTCGTACAAAGAATATTTGTCCTCCATAGGCGGTTTGACAGTCCCGCCGGAACATGGTAGAATACCGTGCTGCGGGCTTGCGGACGCAGGCCCCGGAACAAGAGAGAAAAGGCGGTAAGTGGAATATGGAAGGGCTGCGGAAATATCTGGAGCGCATTGGGCTGTACGCCGACGCCATGCTGAAATGGCTGGTCATCGGCGGGTTGGTAGGCGGCGTGGGCGGCATGGTGGGCGCGCTGTTCCACCTGGGCGTCAGCTATGCCACGGAGGTGCGGCTGGCCCACCCCTGGGTGCTGTATCTGCTGCCGGCGGGCGGTCTCGTCATCGCGGGGCTGTATAAATTATGTAAACTGGAGGGCAGGGGCACCAACGCCGTCATCGAGTCGGTACACTTCGGCAAGGAGGTGCCGGTGCTTCTGGTGCCGCTGATCTTCGTGTCCACCGTCATCACCCACCTGTGCGGCGGCAGTGCCGGACGCGAGGGCGCGGCTCTGCAAATCGGCGGCGGCATCGGCTACCGCACGGGGCGGCTGCTGCATCTGGGGGAGAAGGACCTGCCCCTGGCCACGCTGTGCGGCATGAGCGGCGTGTTCTCCGCGCTGTTCGGCACGCCCCTTACCGCCACGGTGTTCGCGCTGGAGGTCATCAGTGTGGGCGTACTGTACTACGCAGGGCTTGTCCCCTGCATCACGGCGGCCATGGTAGGGTATCTGGTGTCGCTGTGGATGGGTGTGCCGCCCACCCGCTTCACCGTAGTCATGCCGGCGCTGGACGGCTGGACGCTGCTGCTGGTGGTCGTGCTGGCCATCCTCTGCGCCCTGGTGAGTATTCTGTTCTGCCGCGGGCTCCACGTCACGGAGCACCTGGCGGAGCGGCTGATGAAGAACAGCTACCTCCGTGCGGCGGCAGGCGGTGCGGTCATCATCGCGCTGACGCTGCTGCTGGGCACCACGGACTACAACGGTGCGGGCATGGACGTCATCAGCCGCGCCCTGACCGGTGAGGCCAGTGGGTGGGCGTGGCTTCTGAAGCTGCTGTTCACCGCCGTCACCATCGGGTGCGGCTTCAAGGGCGGCGAGGTGGTGCCCTCCTTCTTCGTGGGGGCCACCTTCGGCTGTGCCGCCGGGGCTTTGCTGGGCCTGCCGCCGGGCTTTGCCGCCGCCATCGGGCTGGTGGCCGTGTTCTGCGGCGCGGTGAACTGCCCCATCGCGTCGGTGGTGCTGAGCGTGGAGCTGTTCGGCGCCGACGCCATGCTGTATTTTGCCATCGCCTGCGCCATCAGCTACGTGTTGTCCGGCTACTGCGGGCTATACAGCAGCCAGACCATCCTCTACTCCAAGCTGCGGGCGGAGTTCATCAACGTACACACCAAGGAGTGAGCAAAACAGGCGGAAAGAGGCATCTTCGGATGCCTCTTTTTTTGCGTGCGGCGCTTTCCGGGACGGATGCAGGTTCTGCATGTTTACAGGGCTTGACGGGTTTGGTATAATATGGGTTTGAAGTAATATGCGAAAGGAACGCGGCCTATGGAACTGTCGGCAAAGTTAGTCCGCTCACAACTGAATTTCTTCAAGCCCTTTGTGGCCAACTGCTCGCTGGAGGTGACCCGCAAGGGGCAGGACAAGCTGGGCGAGCTGATGACCGCCCTCCACAAGCGGGAGGTGCTGGTGAAGGACCACGCCTTTGACAGCTTTCAGGGCGCGTGGGTCATGCCAAAGGATCAGCGGCGCAGCGGCGTCATTCTGTATCTCCACGGCGGCGGCTATACCTGCGGCAGTCTGGAGTATGCCAAGGGCTTTGCCTCCACGCTGGCGTCAGAGTGCGGTGTTCGGGTGTTCTGCGCCGCCTACCGGCTGGCGCCGGAGAACCGGTTCCCCGCCGCGCTGGACGATGCGCTGGAGGCCTATCGCTATCTGCTGAAAAAGGGCTACGGGCCCAAGCAGATCCTGCTGTGCGGCGAGAGCGCCGGAGGCGGGCTGATCTACGCGCTGTGCCTGAAGCTGAAGGAGCTGGGAATGGAGCTGCCCTGCGGTCTCATCGGCATTTCGCCGTGGACCGATCTCACCGGCTCCGGCGCGTCCTATGAGGAGCACAAGGACATTGACCCCTCCATGACCAAGGCGCTGCTGGAGTTTTACGCCAAGTGCTACACCGACGATCCCACCGACCCGCTGTGCTCGCCGCTGTTCGGCGATCTGACGGGGCTGCCGCCGTCTCTGCTGTTCGCCGGCGGCGACGAGGTGATGCTGGACGATGCCCGGCTGCTCCACGAAAAGCTGCTGCAATGCGGCTGCCGCAGTAAGCTGCACATCGCGCCGGAGCGCTGGCACGCCTATGTGCTGTACTGTCTGGAGGAGAATATGGCCGAGGATTTTCAGGCCATTGACCACTTCCTCACCAAGAACCTTTCCCCCGCCCAGAGCCTCCGGTGGATGCGGCTGGATAACGCCGCCAAGATCTACCCCGCCGCCAAGCGCCGCAACTGGAACAACTTCTTCCGCCTGTCCGCCACACTGACGGAGACGGTGGACGTTGCCGTTCTGCGCAGCGCGCTGGACGTGACGGTGCGGCGCTTTCCCTCCATCGCTGTGCGGCTGCGGCGGGGCGTGTTCTGGTACTATCTGGAAGAGATCCCCCACACGCCGCCTATTCAGGAGGAGAAAAGCTGCCCGCTGGCCCATGTGCCCTTCCAGGAGGTGCGGCGCTGCGCCTTCCGCGTGCTGGTGTACCGCGACCGCATCGCCGTGGAGTTCTTCCACGCCCTGACCGATGGCACCGGCGGCCTCATCTTCCTGAAAACCCTGGTGGCGGAGTACCTGACCCAGAAGTACGGCGTGGCCATCCCCGCGGAAAACGGGGTGCTGGGCCGGTTGGAGGAGCCGGATCCTGAGGAGCTGGAGGACAGCTTCCTGCACTATGCCGGTGACGTCACTGCCAGCCGCAAGGAGGCCACCGCCTACCACCTCAGCGGCACGGCGGAGCGGGACGGCTACAAAAACCTCATTACCATGATGCTGTCCGCCGATGCGGTGCGCGCCTGCGCCAAGGCGCGGGGCATCTCCGTGACGGAGCTGCTGTGCGCCGCCATGATGCAGGCCATTCTGAACCTGCAGGCGGAGAAGGTGCGGGACCCCCGGCGGCGCAAGCCGGTGAAGGTACTGGTGCCGGTGAACCTGCGGAGCCTGTTCCCCAGCCGGACGCTGCGGAACTTTGCGTCCTACATCACACCCGAGCTGGACCCCCGCATGGGCGAGTGCAGCTTCGAGGAGCTGTGCGGCGAGGTACACCACCGGATGGGGCTGGAGAACAACCGCCGCACCATGCGGGCCAAGTTCGCCGCCAATGTGGCCAGTGAGAAGTCCCCCGTACTGCGGGTGATGCCGCTGTTCATCAAGAACATCGCCATGAAGGCGGTGTTTGACGCCGTGGGCGAGTGCAAATCCTGCCTGTGTCTGTCCAATCTGGGCAACGTGCAGCTGCCGGAGGCCATGGCCCCCTACGTCCGGCGGATGGACTTCATCATCGGTGTGCAGGCCGCCGCGCCCCACAACTGCGGTGTGGTGACGTGGAACGGCACCATGTATATCAACTGCATCCGCAGCATCCGCGAGCCGGAGCTGGAGATGTATTTCTACCGTGTGCTGCGGCAGCTGGGGCTCCACGTGAAGGTGGAGAGCAACCAGCGCTGACACGGGAAAGGAGCGAAAACAATGTATTGTATCAAATGCGGCGTGGAGCTGGCCGACAGCGAAAAGGTGTGTCCTCTGTGCGGGACCCGTGTGTTCCACCCCGATCTGCCCTGCGGGCAGGCCGAGAGCCCGTATCCGCCGGATGTCAGCCCCCGCGTAGAGGACGTGAGCCGCGCGGGCGTGCTGTTCGTGCTGACGGTGCTGTTTCTGCTGCCGGCGGTGATCTCCGTGCTGTGCGACTGGCGGCTCAGCGGCGGCATCGTATGGTCCGGCTATGTAGTGGGCGGGCTGGTGCTGCTGTATACCACCGTGGTGCTGCCCCTGTGGTTCAAGCGGCCCAACCCTGTGATCTTCGTGCCGGTGGACTTCGTGGTCATCGGCGTGTACCTGCTGTATATCAACTGCGCCACCCACGGCCACTGGTTCATGAGCTTCGCCCTGCCGGTGACAGGGACAGCCATGGTGCTGGTGACGGCGGTGGTGGCGCTGCTGCGGTACGTGCCGGCGGGCGCACTGTATATCTGCGGCGGCGGGCTCATCCTGTCCGGCGGCTACGCCGTGCTGGTGGAGTGGCTGCTGAATGTGACGTTCCGGCTGCACGACACATTTCTGTGGTCGTTCTACCCGCTGGCGGTGTGTACCGTGCTGGGCGCCATGCTGCTGGTCATTGCGGTGTGCAAGCCCCTGCGCCGCAGCCTGCACCGGAAGTTTTTCCTGTAAAATGCGGAAAGAAAAAGAGGACTGTCCTTCGGACAGTCCTCTTTTTTTGTGGTGCGTTAGCGGTAGGAAACAGCGGCGAATATAAACGCTTCTCTGCCGGAGCCATCCGGCATCAGATACATGTAGAGCGTGCTGTTTATTTTCCTAAAACTCACCATATAGACCTGCGGCGTCTCGTCATCCGGGAACATAATGGAGATGAACGACTCATTGGCGTAATACACGCCATGGCCCGCTCCCCCATTTCCGGTGACCATATACACCGTACCGTCACTGTTGAACAGCAGCCGCAGCATACCGCCGAACTCGTCGAGCCCCGCATCAATCGTTTGGCCATGGTAGTAGTAAAGCCCGATATAATCCCAGTTCATACGCGTCAGGCTGCTGGGAACATCGACCGATGGCTTGAGCAGCAGGCTGTCAGATGCCACATTATTGGAGTTGATGGTGGCAAAGACGGTGACACCGGTCTTGTTGTAGGTTTTGCTGAGAGTCTGGCCATCTGCCGCAACACCGCGGACGGTATACGTATAGCGGACGCCGGGCTCCACGTTCCAGTCCGTATAGCTGGTGCCGCTGACGGAGGACGCCACTACGTTCCAGTCGGAGCTGTTATTCACCCTGCGGTACACGCGGTACGAAGCGGCGTTGGCTGCCTTATCCCAGGTAACGGTGATATAGCTGCCCTGTGCCGTGGCCTTGCCCATCGTGACCTCCGCGGGGACAGCCGAGGAGGTCGCCCTGTAGGTCACGGATGCCACGGAGCTGTACGGGCCGTAGCTGCCGTCGGAGCCCAGGGCGCGGACCTTGTAGTAGTAGGTGGTGCCGCTGGTGAGGTAGGAGCTGTTGGTATAGCTGGTGGAGGTCTGGGTGCTGTACTTGGTATACGTACCGCTGCGGCTGGTGGAGCGGTATACCTCGTACTTGGCCGCGCCGGTGACGACCTTCCATGTCAGCGTGGGGCGGCCCTGACTGTCGTTGCCGCCGGTGACGGTGGGAGCGGACAGCGTGCCTGTCGAGGCGGCGCGGTAGGACACGGACACGATGCTGCTCCACGCGCCTGCTGTGCCGTTGGCATCCAGAGCGCGGACCTTGTAGTAATAGGTGTTACCGTCCTCGATGTAAGATGTGTTGGTATAGGACGTGCCGGTGACGGTGGAATACTTGATGTACTCGCCACTGCGGCTGCGGGCGCGGTACACCTCGTATTTGGCCGCGCCGGTGACGGCGTTCCACTTCAGGGTCGGGCGGCCCTGACTGTCGTTGCCGCCGGTAACGCTGGGGGCCGTCAGGCCCAGTCGGCAGGTCACAGCCACCACGTCGCTCCACGGCCCTGCCGTGCCGTTGGCGTCCAGTGCGCGCACCTTGTAGTAGTAGGTATTGCCGTTTTCGATGTAGCTGGTGTTGGTGTAGTTGGTGCCAGTGACGGTAGAATACTTGATGTAGTCACCGTTCTTGCTGCGGGCGCGGTAGACTTCGTACTTCGCCGCCCCGGAGACGGCGTTCCATTTCAGCATGGGGCGGCCCTGACTGTCGTTGCCGCCGGTGACGCTGGGGGCGGGCAGTGTGCCTGTCGAAGCGGCGCGGTAGGTCACGGACACGATGCTGCTCCACGCACCTGCCGTGCCATCGGATTTCAAGGCGCGGACCTTGTAGTAATAGGTGTTGCCGTCCTCGATGTAACTGGTGTTGGTGTAGGACGTACCGGTGACGGTAGAATACTTGATGTACTCACCACTGCGGCTGCGGGCGCGGTACACCTCGTACCTGGCCGCGCCGGACACGGCGTTCCATTTCAGGGTCGGACGGCCTTGGCTGTCGGTGCCCGCGGTGACGGTGGGTGCGGCGGGACCGCTGCCGGCAAAGGTGATATTAGCACTCAGCAGCGGGTCATTGCCATCGTCCATATCAATAGCATTCCACTGCGACCGCGTGCCAGTGAAGGTCACTTTGGACAGCCCATAGCATCCATCGAAGGCATAGATACCGATGCTCGTCACCGTGCGGGGGATGGTGATCTCCATCAGGTTGGAGCAGTCCTGAAATGTGAAGGCTTCAATGGCTGGTACTCCCTCAGGGATGACGATGCCGCTGAGGCTGCTGCACCCGTTGAAGGCCTGACTGCCGATGCCCTTGAGGCCGCTGCCCAGTGTAACGCGGGTCAGGCCGTTGCAGCCAGAGAAGGCACAATCGCCAATAGAGCGGACACTGTTGGGAATGCTGATATTGTGCAGCGCTGTCGAGGAGAAAAAGCAGTCTTCCCCCACCGCCAGCAGAGTCTCCGGCAGGGAGACACTGACCATTGAATCACAGGCGCTGAGCGCGTATGCTCCCAATGTCGTAACGCCGGAGGAAATCTCCACGTTTTTCACTCGCGTGCTGATCCCCGAGTTTCTCAATGCACTGTCGCACCAGGGGTTCTTAAACAAGGAATAGCCGTACATGGGGCCGGTGCCGCTGATGGTCAGGATGCCGCTGCTGTCCAGCGTCCAGGTCAGGTCGTCGCCGCACTGGCCGCCGGCGACATAGTAGCTCTGCGCCGCGACCCCTGAGGTCTCGGCGGCGTAGGCGGTGTCCACTATGCCCAGCGGAACGGCGCTGAGCAGCATGAGAGCCGCCAACAGGATGGATAGGATACGTTTTTTCACAGAAACTCCCCTTTTCTTTATGATCTCCGCCGGTATGTGCCGGCAGGTCGTTACAACGATAGAATACACCTGTTTTTGTGCGATTTCAATAAGCTGGCTGCATAGTATCGGTCTTTTTCCCCCTGTTTTTTGCAAAAAAGCGCAAAAAAGGGGACTGTCCGATGGACAGTCCTCTTTTTTATCAGAAGTGGCCGCTGCGGCCGGAGCCGCCTCCGCCGGACTCGCTTTGGGAGTCGTTCTTCTCCTTTTTGCGGCGGGTCTCGGTGGTGTGGGTGTAAATGTCCGAGCGCTCCGTCAGGTTCAGCCCCTCGGCGGTGACGTAGACATCCGCCTCCGCGCCGCGGCGGACGGACTTCATCTTGCCCTTCAGCACCAGGCACACCGCCAGCGCCACGCCGCAGCCCACCAGCAGCGCCGGGAAAATCACCTTGCTCAGAGGTTTGCGTACCGCATGGCCCTCCGATGCCTGCTGCATCATGTCGGCGCAGGTGGTCAGATAGGCATGGAAGCCGCCGTACCAGTCGTCATCGCCCAGATAGTCCAGGAAGCTGTCCTCCAGCTGCTGCTGGGCATAGCTGCCGATCATGCTCTGGGCGTAGCCGTCGCGGACATACAGGCTGTAGCTGCGGTCGTACATGCTCAGGAGCAGCAGCACGCCGTCGCGGTCCTCGCCGATGCCGAAGTCGTAGTCGTTGTAGATGGTGCAGGCGGTCTCGTAGACGCCGTCTGCGTACTGCTCGTAGTCGTAGATAGTGACCACGTACACCGCGCAGTCGTACTGCCAGGTGATCTGGTCGGCCAGAGATTCCAGCTGCTGGCGCTCGCCGTCGGTGAGCAGGCTCTCCGTGTCGTAGATCAGGGTGTCACCGGGCTGGGTCTCCGCCCATGCGGGGACGGTCAGCGTCAGTGCTGCCAGCAGAGCCAGCAGGAACGTAGAAATTCTCTTTTTCATTGCGCCGCCTCCCTTATACCAGCATCATGATGGCGGCGGTAATGGCCGCCACCGGCGCCGCCACGGCGGCGAAGATGGTCCAGAACCGGCCCATATCCGTGGGCAGGTCACCCACCAGCCTGCCGGTCTGGCCGTTCATGGCGAACAGGAAATCCTGTCCCTTCCACTTGGTGTGGAGCATCCAGACAGGCAGCAGGGCGTAATGCACCTTGCCGCGCCGCAGCCGGATGTCCTGCCGCAGGGGAATGCAGCTGTCGTACTGCTCCGCCGTGCGGCGCAGGGCGCTCTCCAGCGAGGCGGCGCAGCGTCCGTCGGCCCGGTCATGGCTGTCCTCCACGCTGACATCGTACTTGTCGGCCAGGAAGCCGGGCAGGTACGCGGTGGAGAAGGGCTTCAGATCGGCGTAGTCATACGGCTCGATGGAGTCCATGTGGTCATCGGGCATCTTGCTGGACGCGTCCACGGGCACCTTTTCAAAGGAGATGGAGCCGCCTCGGTGAACGTCGTAGTGCTCCGTCTCCGTCACCTCATAGTCGGAGGTCTCGTACTCGTGGTGGATGAGGCCCTCGTAGTCCACAGTGCCCTCGGCCTGGCCGTCGAACATCCAGAAGGGGACATACACGCCCTGGATCTTCTCGATGTGGTTGCCATTGGTGAACGCCTTGGGCAGCAGGGGCTTGCCCTTATAGTGGTTCTTCAGGGCAGCCACGGCGTCCTCCTTGCTGAGCTTGAAGGGCAGGACGAAGTCCGGCTTCAGCGCGCCGCTGAACTGGCCCGGCACCACGGTGGGATTGCCGCAGTAGGGGCAGGACGTGGCGGCGGTGGAGGCGTCGCAGATCAGCTCCGCGCCGCAGGAGGGGCAGTTATAGGCCTTCATGCCGTCGGCCTCCGCGCCCCAGTCGCTGCTCAGGCCGGAGGTGTCCCAGCCCTGAGACTCCATGTCCGCCATTTTCTGGCGGTTTGCCTCAGCTTTGGCCTCCGCCTTTTCGGACGCCGCTGCTGCGGCGGCTTCCTTATCGGCGTACAGCTTTTCAATGTCCGCCACCTCGTACTGCGCGCCGCAGTAGTCGCACTCCAGCTTGCCGGACGCGCCCACAAAGTGCAGCGGGCCGGTGCAGGCCGGGCATTTATAGTTGGTCACTTGGGATGCCATAATTTTCCTCCCTCTCACAGTCTGACCGGGGCGGCCTTACAGGGGCCGTCCGCAGTTCTGGCAGAACTTGCTGCCGTCATTTTCCAGCTTGGCACCGCAGCTGGGGCAGAACGTGGGCCGGAAGCCGGTGTCCTGCCGGGGCGCATAGTCCTGACGAGGGGCGTAATCCTGATTGGGTGCAGACTGCTGATAGCCGCCCTTCCCGGGGACGCCCAGATAGACGGAGCTGTCGAAGCCCAGGATCATGGTGAACACGGAGGGCAGGAAGATCAGGCCCACCGCAAAGCCGCCGCTCTTGCCGAAGGCCTTGGCCAGCTTGATGCAGGTCTGGATGCCCAGGACGATGTTGTAGATGGGGATCAGCAGCATCAGAAAACGCCAGCCGCTGCCCCAGGTGATCTCGAAGATGGTATAGACATTGTAGAAGGGTACGATGGAGGCCCAGCCGGGCTTGCCCGCCTTCTTGAACAGCAGCCAGCAGGCCACGATGCCCGCCACGCCCAGCAGCAGGGAGAGGAAGCTGGCGAAGGGGCTGGGGGCCGTCTGGTACTCATAATAATAGTAATCGATGAACTGCATAGTCTTCTCCTTTCACATGTCACACGGTGTCAGGGACGGGGATTGCCGCAGTTGGCGCAGAACTTGCCCTTGTTGACGCTGCCGCAGGAGCAGGTCCACTCGTCGGCAGGTCTGGGCTTGCCGCATTCGCCGCAGAATTTGCCGGTGTTCACCGCACCGCAGGAGCACTTCCACTCCCCCGCCGGTGCGGGCTTGGGTGCGCCGCACTCGCCGCAGAACTTGCCGGTGTTGCCGGTATGGCCGCAGGAGCAGGTCCAGCCTGCGGGCTGGGCCGCCGCCGGCTGGGCGGTCTGCTGCTGACCCATGGCGTACAGATTCTGTGCATTCATGCCGCCGGCCTGACCCGCCATGTTCATGCCCATGAACGCCATGGCGGGGCCGGCAGCCGTGTTGGAGGCCGCCATCTTCATGGCATCGCCCTGACTGCCCACCAGATGGGCGGCCGCACGGGTGGGGTCCATGAAGGCCGCGTTGCGCTGCAGCTCCTTGAGCATCTTCTCGTCTTCTTCATCGGCGGTGACGCTGGACACGCCGAAGGACACGATCTCGATGCCCCGCAGGTCGCGCCACTTCTTGCTCAGCACCTCGTTGAGGGCGTCGGCCAGCTCCATGGTGTGGCCGGGCAGCTGGGAGTAACGGATGCCGTTCTCGCCGATCTTGGCGAAGGCGGGCTGGAGGGCCGTCAGCAGCTCGGTCTTGAGCTGGCTGTCCAGCCGGTCGCGGGTGTAGTCCTCGCTGACGTTGCCGCAGACGTTGGTGTAGAACAGCATGGGGTTGGAGACGCGGTAGCTGTACTCGCCGAAGCAGCGGATGCCCACGTCGATGTCGATGCCGGCCCGCTGGTCCACCACGCGGAAGGGCACGGGGCTGGGCGTGCCGTACTTATTGCCGATAAGCTCCTTGGTGTTGAAGTAGTAGATGCGCTGATCCTTGGGGGCCTCGCCGCCGAAGGTAAAGCGGTTGGCCATGGTACCGAACATGTTCTTCAGGCCCTGGCCCAGACTGCCGCAGAACAGGGACGGCTCCGAGGACATGTCGTAGGTATACTCGCCGGTCTCGGCGCACATGTCCACGATCTTGCCCTGGTCCACGATGAGCATGCACTGGCCGTCCGCCACCGCGATGACGGAGCCGTCGGTGATGACGTTGTCATCGCCGTGACGGTTGCTGGAGCGTCGGGTGGTCTTTTTCTGTCCCTTTACCGCCAGCACGTTCTCGGGAATGGCGTCACAATAAAAATATTCCTTCCACTGGTCAGCCAGCGTACCGCCGGCCGCGCCCATCGCCGCTCTGATAAGTCCCATAGTCTTTCTCCTTTTTCTGCAATTTGGGGGCGCTCCCCTGTTTCGCCCCATCGGATACTTTCAGCATACCATAAAGCGTGTGTTTATGCAATCACGGCACATAAAAAAACACGCCGGCCCCTGCGGGGACCGGCGGTGTGCCGCATCATGCGATGTCCGTCATGTCAAAGAGCCGCGTCTTGCCCTGCTGGAAGCGGTCGTAGGCCGTCAGGGCGTAGAAGCCCTGCTCCGTGGCCATGCCATCCGGCTTCGTCTGCCGGGCGCTGTGGCGAAAACCGCCGCCGGTGCAGGCAAAGGCACACAGGCCGTCCAACGGGGACGCGCCGTCCTTCAGGAAGCGCTCATCCGATGCGGGGTCGATGCCCAACGCCGTCAGGGCCACGATCACCTGCGCACAGGACTCGCTGTTGCTCTCGCCCCAGCTCATGAAGCCGCCATCGGCCTGCTGGGCATCGGACAGATAGGTCAGCGCCGCGTCAACTGCCGCCTTGACGTCTGTCTCCTCCTGATAAGATGCCAGAGCCGTCAAAGCCATGGCGGTCATGTCCACGTCGGAAACGTCGCCCATCAGAGTCCAGCCGCCATCGGCGCACTGGGCGGACAGGATCTCCGCCACCAGGCCTTCGCGGGTGGTCTGCTCCTCGCCGTCGGCGCACTGCGGGATATCGTAAGCCCCGCAGTCCAGAGCGATCAGCGCCCAGATGGGGCCGTTGAGACCCTGGGCACGGACGAAGGTCATATCACTCAGCCCCGCCGTCAGGTCCACGCCCGCCACGTTGGCGGCATCGCAGCCTGCGGCCGTCAGGCCCAGGATGGTGCGGGAATTCTCGGTGGATTTTGCGTGGTGCAGCCGCACGGAGCCCGCCTGCTGCACGTAATCCTCCACGCTCCGCTCGTAGCTCCGGGCCGCCGTGTCGCTGAGCAGCCCCGCGCGGCTCAGGCCGATCACCGCCCACTCACCGCCGATGGAGCCCGCCGTGGGGGCGCCCTGCGTCTGGAGATAGGCCCCCGTCTCGCGGCAGGCCGTCTGCCACGGGGCCTCCGGCACAGGCTGCGCGCCGCAGGCGGGCAGCAGCACCAGCACTGCCAGCAGCAGGGCCGCTATACTCTGTTTCATCCGATCCCCTCCTTACAGGAATTCCACGTATTTCAGGCGCAGGCGCTGCCTTAGCCCCGCGTTGTGCCAGGTACGCCGCCAGATCTCGTCCTTCAGGCGCAGTACCCGACGGCGCTGCTCCTCCGTCATGGGCCGGCCCCGGAAGCGGGCCTCCTGCCACAGTCGGGCCGCCTGCAGGTAGTCCTCCCGCAGGTCCTGATCCATATAGGCCACATAGTCCTCCGGCGGGCAGTTCCGCGCCGCCATGCCCCGGGCACGGAGCACATCCATCGTATAGCGGAAGATGGCGTCGATGGCGGCCGCCGCGTCCGCGCCGAAAAACGACGCTTTCCGCTGCCGTGTCCGCCGCCGCTCCCGCAGGATACGGCCCAGCAGCACCGCCGCCAGTACCACGGCCAGTGATACCAGCAGCACCAGCAGTACGGTCATGCCATGCTTCAGCCAGAGCTCCCGCAGTGCCTCTGTCACGGGGTCCCGGGCGTCGGTGTCGTCCGGCTGCTCCGGTGTGTCCTCCAGCGGGGCCTGACCCACCAGACCGGAGATGCTCTGGTACCGCTCCGCCTTTTCCATGGCGGAGAAATAGGGAGGCGTGACCTCAAAGGGCAGCCAGCCAAGGCCATCCTGATAGTACTCCACCCATGCGTGGGCACGGCTGCCGTCCACCGGCAGCGTCTGGCCCGCGGTCATATGGGCTGCATCGTCCTTTGTTACCAGAAAGCCCTCCACATAGCGGGCGGGGATGCCGTAATAGCGGAACATCAGCGTCGCGGCAGTGGCGTAGTGGACGTCATAGCCGCTCTGGGTGCCGTCCAGAAACGTCAGGGCGAAATCGCCGCCGGTAATGGGAAGAACATTCTCCTCATAGGTGATGTAGGTGGTCAGATAGAACAGGATGTTCTGCTTGGCCCGCCGGTAATCGAAGTGTACCTGCCCCTCGTCTTTCTGATAGCCGCCCAGCTTCTCCTCCAGAAAACCGCGGATATCATCGGGGATGTCCGTATAGTGGTCGTAGACGAAGCGGTTATACGCCGCCTCTGTATTCAGAAAGGCATTGGTCTGCTCCGTCTCCTCCAGCAGTGCCGCAGCAAGCCGCTGGTACTGGGTGATGATATTGTCGCTGGCGTGGAAGCTGTACGTCCGCTGCCCCCGCAGGCCGCTTGCCAGCAGGGTACGGTCTCCGATCTGCGCCGCATCCAGCACATCGCTGTCCGCCAGCAGCTCATAGGGCGCATAGAGATACTTCCCCGACGCGCCGACGTTCTGCACCGTCACGGTGTTGTCATAGCGCAGCACGTCCGGCACACCGGCCTGCGCCGCTGTGGTCAGCTGGCTCTGGGCGTAAAATCCGTCCTGATGCAGCCAGTAAAAGGTATCCGCGTCCTCACTGAGGGTCTTACTGTCCAGCGTGCTCCAGCGGCTGTTGGCATACGCCTCGCCCACGAAGCCCCGGAGGTAGTAGGACGTGGGCTGGGTCATGGTGACCTCCAGCATGGTGTCCTCCGTGGTGCGGCGGGGGCCGACTTTGGTCATATCGCCCTCCGGAAGTCCCGCGTTGCTGCCGTAGCGCAGGATATCCGCCTGTGCCGCTGTCCAGCGGGCGGCGGTATCCACGGCGGCAGGGTGGGCGGCGTCGCCGTTCCAGCAGCCCAGCGCCGTGACGCAGGCCAGCAGCAGCGCCGCAGGACGCAGCCACGCCCGCAGCGGGGCGGAGGACGCGTGCCGTCCGCCGAAGCGCACGGCGTAGAGCAAAAGCAGCGTCAAAGCCGCCAGCAGCAGCCACCATACGGCGGTCAGGGGCGCAAACAGCACCGCCGCCGCAGCCAGTACCAGCGCCATGGGCCAGAAGCGCAGGTCGCTGGGGCGGCGCACGCAGGCCATGCACCACAGGCCGCAGACCACACCCAGCAGGCACAGTACCGCCGTCAGGCCCGCGGCGCCGTCGTCCTGCGCCAGAAAGCTGGTGTAATTGCGGGCGTGGAGCTGCTGCCACGTCTGCACCGCCGCGTCCAGCAGCTGGGCAAGACCGTTGGTCACAGTACCCGGCAGTGCCAGCACCGTCAGCAGGCAGCCCGCCATCCATGCTGCGTCAGGCAGCCACGAGAGGCGCGTGCCTTCCGTCAGACACACGGTGGCCGCCGCTAAAACGCCCAGCAGCACCGGCCACAGGGGCGATACCGGCAAGGAAAGCAGCGTGATGAGCAGGGTCATGAGCCCTGCCGTCAGAAGGGATGCGGTCAGAAGTCCGCCGAAGCGGGCGCCATTAAAGCGCAAGATAGATCCCCTCCTTACTTCGCAGCATGGCGGCCGAGACCGCCACGTGGGTCACGGGCGTACCGGAGGCGGTGGTCAGGTCCTCCGGCTCCGACCGCAGAGACAGCACCGCCGCGTGGGCGTAGTCCAGTCCCTGCGTCTCCGCCAGACGCCGTGTCACCGTCCGGGTGTCCGGCTCCGTCTCCGCCGACAGCAGGCCGGACAGGGCCTGCGTCAGCTCCTCCGTGTCGCCGATGGCACATAGCCGCGGCTCCATGGTCTCGCGGTCCAGCCACGCCGCCTGATGGGGCAGGCCCGCCTCGCATAAGGCCGCAGACACGGAGACAGCCGCCTCGCCCAGCGCCTCCCGCTCCTCCGGAGAGGGAGCGGTATCAGCGGTGTTGTCCAGCACCAGCAGAATGGCGTTGTTTACCGGAAGACCCAGCTGGCGCACCAGCAGGTGATCCGTCTTTTCCGACAGCTTCCAGTGAATGTTTTTGATCCGGTCGCCGGGCAGGTATTCCCGCAGGGCGAATGTCTCGCTGGGATCATTGCCGGGATGATACATGGAGTATTCGCTGCTGTCCATGTCGGGGCTCCGGCGCTCCGACACCGTCAGCTCCACCGGCCAGACATCCGGCAGCACCAGAGACGGGGCTATCAGCCCCACCGGCTTCTTCGCCCCCACAAGACCGAACATGTCGTAGACCCGCAGGGCCGTCAGCGTCAGCTCCAGCTTGCCGCAGTGTCGGGGCCGGAGGGTGCATACCGTCTGGGCCTTGGCGTGCCCTGCCGCAGGGAGGCAGGCTGCGGCATGCGTCACCTCGCCGGTCAGCAGATTCCGGCATTGGACGTCTGCCTGCACCCGCAGGCAGCTGAGAAGGCCGCTGTTTGCCACCGTTACCGTTACCGGCAGTTCCTCCCCCTTGCGGCAGGAGACAGCGGCGGACAGCTGGGCCGTCAGGCGCTTGCGCAGGGCGCAGGCCGCGGCGATCTCCGCCGCGGCGCAGAGCACCGAGGCCAGCAGGATGCCGCCGGCCATATTGCCCACGCCCCGTGCCCACGCTGCCAGCCACAGCAGCAGCCATACAATAAAAACGATCCGATTTTTCGCCATCGCTCAGATGTGGTCGGGCCGCCGGACCTGCTGCACCACCTCTGCCAGCACGTCTTTGGCGGTGGTCTCGGCGATCCTGGCCTTGGGCGACAGGATGAGACGGTGGGCGCACACGTCAGCAAAGACGGCGGCCACATCATCGGGCAGCACGTAGTCACGGCCCGCCATGTAGGCGCGGCTCCTGCTGATGCGGCACACCGCCAGAGCGCCGCGAGGGCTGACACCCAGCACCGTCAGCGGGTGGCTGCGGCTGGCCTCCGCCAGGCTGGTGACATACTCCAGCAGGGCGTCCGCCATGTGGACTGACTGGGCTTCCTTCTGCATAGCCAGCACCTCCGCGCAGGAGGACACGGTAGCCACCGCCTCCAGCGGGTCGCCGGTCTGGCGGTCACGGAGGATGTTCACCTGACTGGCGAAATCGGGGTAGCCCATCGCCAGCCGCACCATGAAGCGGTCCAGCTGGGCTTGAGGCAGCAGCTGCGTACCGGCAGAGCCTACCGGGTTCTGGGTGGCGATGACCACGAAGGGGTCCGGCAGCTTGTGGGTCTGGCCGTCCACGGTGACCTGACGCTCCTCCATCACCTCCAGCAGCGCCGACTGGGTCTTGCTGGAGGTGCGGTTGATCTCATCGGCCAGCAGCAGGTTGGTCATCACCGCGCCGGGCTGATAGGCAAAGCTGCCGCTCTCCTTATGGTACATGGAGAAACCCACGATGTCCGAGGGCAGCACATCCGGCGTGAACTGGATACGCCCGTACTGCAAACCCAGCGCACGGCTGAAGGCCAGCGCCGTGGTGGTCTTGCCGGTGCCGGGCACGTCGTCCAGCAGCACATGGCCGCGGGAGAGCACCGTCATCATGATCTTTTCCAGCACATCGTCCTTACCGGCGATGACCTTTTTCACTTCATGCAGGATCTTTTCTACGCTGGTATTCATCTGCTTTTCTCCTCTTACCATTCTTTATAGTAGTTGCCGCTGGAAACGCCGTAGCTGCCGTTGGCGCTGGAATAGCCGCCGATGTCCTTGCCCATGGCCAGCGTGTACCGCACGCGGATGACGCTGCCGTCCTGAGGCTTGCAGACGTTGAAGCCGTAGCCGGGATAGCTGCCGTTATAGGAGTACATCCAGCCGGAGTAGCGATAGAAATCAAACTCGCCCAGGCTGTCCATGGAGTAGGGCCGGGGGTCCATGCCCGCGCCCAGCTCGTCCATATTATCCTCGATGATGCGTCCCATCAGCTCGGGGTCGATGGACCAGCCGTTGCAGATCCCGCTGCGCTGGATGGCGGACAGATAGCTGCCGCTGCCACTGATCCCGTAGCCGTTCTCCGTCAGCACCTTTTCCACGATGGACCAGGCGTCCGTGCCGCCCGGCACCGTTACCTCCGTGGGAGGCACCAGATACCCCAAGCCCACGGTGGTGGCCTCTACGCTGACGGTGACGGTGATGTCGCCGTTTTCATAGTAGACCGTCCAGCTGCGGGTGGCGGCGTAGCCGTCGCCATCGGTGGCGGTGATGGTGATGGTATTGGCCCCCACGTTGGAGAGGTAGGCGGCGTAACCGAACTGGTAGCCGGACTGGCTGATGGGTGCGGACACCACCGTGCCGTTCACCGACACGGTGTAGTTGTTGGCGTAGAGCTGCTGGCCGTTGCAGCTGCGGCCATCCACCAGCACGATGAGGTCGGGCGTTTTCATGGTCAGACCGTTGGTCAGACCGATAACGGTGCCGTCCGCCTCCACCTGGGCGATGATGGTGGGCTGGCGGTCCTCCGGCGTGTCCTCCGCGCCCCGCTGGAAGTGGAGCAGGTACTTATAGGTCTTGCTCCGGCCGGTGGAGTCCCGATAGTCGATGTACAGCTGCCGGTCCTCGCGGCCCATCTGCACGGTATACCGGTCGTCGCTGTCCTGGGTCAGGGAGAAGGTGCCGGTGCTGTCGCTGACACGGACGCGGTCGATCGCCTCCCTGCCGGTGCTCCGGAACAGGTTGAGTCGGAATTTGTACTGCTGGCTGTCCACCGTCACCTTTTCGAACGACGCGCTGCTCTGGGCCGTGCTGTCGTCGATGACCGTGTCGGAGATGGTGGTGCTGATTTGAAACGCATTGGCGTTGTAGGTGATGGTATAGGTCACATCGGCGGTGGAGGACTGATAGCTTGCCTTGACGCGGATGCGGTTCTCGCCGGAATTCAGGTCGGCGGTGTAGCTGCCGCCGCTGCCGGCGAGGGTCCTGCCGTTGAGCTCCACGGACTGCACCGGATAGGTACTGCCGTCCCGCTCGGCGTAGGCGGTGAAGGTCAGCGCGCCCTCCGACACGGTGCCAAGCTCACCCAGCTGCCGCCCGTCCGAGGTGCGCTTCGCCACGATGATAAGTTCCCCGGGCTGGGCGTAGTAGACGGTGTAGCTGCGGGTGGCGCGGACGGTGCCGCCGTCCTCCTGATAGTCCGCGCTGACAACGATGGTATTGGCTCCCGCCGCCAGATGCACCATCACGGAGGTGGTCTGTGCGGCATAGCGCAGCTCCCTGCCGTTGACGGTGACGGCGAGGCCGATGGGCTCACGCTGCGGCTGGTGGGTGATGGTAAAGGTGTAGGTCTCCTCCGCCGTGGTCTCGCCGTCGATGATGCTGGTGGTAAAATACAGCGCGGCATCCGGCGCCTCCGGTACGGTAACATCCCCCGGCGCGGCGTGGTCCGGTGTCTGTCCGCCGGAGCCGCCGCCGTTATCCGCGATGTCCAGCAGGTCGCCGATGCTGTCCCGCCCATCCGAGGACGCGGTGTCGCCGTCCACGGGGGACGCGTCCGGCGTGGGGATATCGTCAGGCTGCGGGTTTTCCGGTGTGTCCGGCTCCTCCGGCGGTGTCTCGTCCTCAGGGGCCTCCGCGTCGTTGGCGCTGTCCATGGCCGTCACGCGGTCGCCGTCGTACAGCACCTCCCCGGGTGAGTACAGCATGCGGGATGCCGCCCGGGCATCCTCCCGTGGGGCATGGCCGGTCTGAAGCCGCGTCACGCACAGCACCGCCGCCATACACAGCAGTATGGCCATGGCGGTCTGCATCACGCCTCCCAGTCTCTTTTTCACGCTTCACGCTCCTTCTGCAACCGCCGCAGGAGGGGAGCGGCACGAGACCTCCCCCTCCTGCGGGACTTACGCTTTGTTTTTCTTTTCGGTGCGCCGCACCGCCGCCAGCCAGCGGAGGATCAACGCGATCGCCGCCGCAGACGCCAGGATGCCGCCGCCCAGCCACACAAGGCTCCAGTCAAAGGGCTGCTCCTGCTCCGGCCGGGTCTGGTCTGTGGGCTGCATCCGGTCCGCAGGCTTCACGCCGTCGGACATTGTCTCGTCGGCGGAGGGTGTTTCCCCGCCGTTCTCCGCGCTCTGGGCCAGCAGCTGCCGGTACTGGGCGGCGGCAGTCTCCATCTGCTGCACCAGCCTGGCGTCCACCAGCTGCTTCTGCTCCGCCGTCAGGGCGTCGTAGGCCTCCTGAGCCTTGCGGATGGCATCGCCGCTGTCTGCCGTCACCGTGCCGATGGCAGAGATGAGACTCTCCGCCGCCTTGGCCGCGGCGTAATTGCTCTCGTAGGTGCGGTAGGCCGTCTCGCCCTCCTGCAGCGATGCGTAGTTGGGCACCAGCGCCTTCTGCGATGCCGTCAGGGCGTTGTAGGCCGTGCGGGCACGCTGCAGGCGGGTCTTGGCTGCAGCCGCCTCGGTGGGGGGCATGACGGGTTTGACCGTGCCGATGGAGGAGATCAGCACCTCCACGCTGCCGCCGCAGTAGTGGTCCAGCGCCTTGGCCGCGCTGTCCCGATCCACGCTGCGCTCCAACTCCTGCCGGACACTGTCTGCCAGACGCTCCAGCCGCTGGGCCACGTCGGCGTAGGACGCTTTGTCGTTCTTCAGCCAGGTGTCCAGCTGCTCCGACGCCCTGGTGTAGACCGCCAGCAGCAGCTGGGCGCGGCTGACGCCCGCCACCTGCTCCGCAGGCAGCAGCGCCAGCTGCTCCCGGGTCAGGCCCTTTACGGCCTCCGATGTCTGGGTCAGCACCTCCGACGCTTTGTGCAGCTGGCCCAGTGTGGTCGTACCCTCGGTGAAGGCCAGCTTGTCCAGCAGCAGCCGGGCCACCCCTGCGGCGTAGCCGTTGAGGGCGGCGGTCATGCCCGATGCGTCGGCGCAATCGCCCAGCTGGCTGCGGATATCCGCCGCCAGACGGCCGATGCCGGACTTCACGGCGGTGTATTTCGCCTTGTCGGCGCTCTCCCACTGCCGCAGCAGGTCCAAATTCTGTTCGTAGGCCGTTACCAGCACCTGTGCATCGGTGATGGCCCTGCCGTTGACCACCAGCCGCTTCTGGGCGGCGGTGAGGGCGTCATAGACCTGACGCACCTCCGGCAGCGCGGCGGAAAGCTCCCGCATAGCCGCGCCGGTCTTGACCCGTGCCGTGATCAGCAGATCCACCACACCGGCAGAAAACCGATCCAGCTCCGTGTCCGTATCCGCGGACTTGGTACAGGCCTCGATGGCGGCCTTTTGTGTTTCATACAGCTTGTTCAGCTGTTCTGCAATATCCTTATAATTCTTCTTTGCGCTGCCATACAGCTTATCCAGCTGCTTCTGCGCGGCTTCCTTTGCTGCCGCCAGCAGGTCGTCCGCGCTCATGCGCGCCAGCACCTTTTCATAGGCGGCAGTCATTTCTGCTGTGGTCTTGGCGGTGCGGATGGTCTCCGCCGTCTCTGTCAGCAGCTTTTCGATCTCCTGGCATTGGGCCACGGTGGCGATAGGCTTGATCTCCCGCTCATAGCGGTCGTTCAGATAGCTGACCACCTCTTCGCGGCTCTGCTGCTCCAGAAGCTGCCAGTCAAACAGGGGATAGCCGCTGTTGACGCCGCCGATGCTGTCCACCAGCCCGTCAAACAGCGCCGCCGTCAGCTCCGTACTCTCGCGGACGCTGTCTCCCTGGCTGCACTTCCAGCCCATGACGTAGCGGCACGCGCCCCTGCGCACCGTCAGTCCCGTGTAGTACCGGCCGTCCAGCGGGTAGCCCGCCAGCGCGCCCACCCGAACGGTGGCCGTGCCCACCAGCAGGCCGCCTGCGTTGTAGCAGTTCTCCAGCGTCAGGCCCCGGCAGCCGTACTGAGCGTTGGCGGAGTATTCGCCGCGCTCGCCGCCCAGAATGCCGCCCACGATGGTGCTGCCCGCCACGCTGCCGGTGTTGTAGCAGCTGCGAACCGTTACGGTCCCCGCCGCGGCAAGTCCCAGGACGCCGCCGGTGCCGCCCTTGTTCAGCAGCACCGCCGCAGTATCGTTGGACACCGCGCCCTGATTGGCGCACTGGGACAGCGTCACCTCCGTGCCGCTGCTGCCCGCGTTTCCCACGATGCCGCCCACGCCTGCGGCGCGGCCTGCGTAGACCTCGCCGGCGTTGACGCAGCGCTCCAGTCGTGCGCCGGCGCTGATAAAGCCCACGATGCCGGCCTGCCCGCCGTCGCCGCCGGAGCCGCCCAGATAGCAGGCGCCGGGCGCGAAGGCAGTGTAGACCCGCCCCTCGCTGCGGCAGTCGGTGAGCGTGTGGCTGCCGCTGCCGCTGAGGCGGCCCACCAGACCGCCCACGGCGGCGCGCTGCGCCTTCTGGTCGTTGGCAAAGGACACGGAGACATCCACCTGCGACACGCAGTTACTGATGGTGACGCCGATGCCCTCGCCGCTGCCCAGCAGGCCGCCGATGAGGTAGCCCGCCGTGTCGCCGTCGTAGGAACGGACGCCGGTGAGCTCGATGCTGCCCCGCACCGTCAGGTTCCGGATCACCGCGTCCTGCGCCACGCCGAACAGGCCCAGCTTCTGCCGCCCGCCCAACGAAGTGATGTACAGGCCGGACACGGTGTGTCCCCGGCCGTCAAAGGTGCCGGTATAGGGCCGCTGGCTGCCGCTGCTGCGCGTGCCGATCACCGGCCACTGGCAATAGCCCAGATCCACGTCCGCCGTCAGCACGGCGCTGAATCCGCCGCTCTCCGTCTGGTTGTTCACCGCATAGGCCAGCCACGCCAGCTCCTGCGCCGTGCCGATCTGGTAGGGATCGGCCTCCGTTCCGCTGCCGTGGGGCCGGCTGGCGGTGATGCCGTCCCAGCCGTTTTCCGCCCGGGAGGACTCCAGCAGCTTCTTCAGCTTGCCGGCGGCGGCGGTGTACGCCTGCTCGATGGCGGCAAGGCCCTCCTTCCGGGCCTGCTGGATGGCGGTATAGTCGGTAAGGCTGTCCAGCTCCACCGCAGCGGCCTCCCGGATGGATGTCACGCCCCGCTCCAGCGCCTGGGTCAGCAGCTGCCGCCGTGTCTCGTCGAAACCGCTGATGTCGTCCAGCTGCGCCGTCAGCGCCGCGATGCGCTGCTGCGCCAGATCATCCAGAGCCTGCCGCGCCTCATCGCGTGTCTTTTGCAGGGCTGCGGCTGCCGCCGCGTCCATGTCCGGCGCAGTATCACCCTCCGTGAAGCCTGCGGTCAGGTCCGCCAGCGCCTTGCGGGCGTCGGCGTAGATGGCGTCCACCTCCTCCACGGAGGAGGCGCTGTCCAACTTGGCCCGCCAGCTCTCATAGGCGGCCAGCGCCGCGGCCATATCGTCCTGCGTATAGTTCCTGTTGTAGACGTAGGTATTGTAGAGGTCCTGCTGCCGCTTGGCCTGATAGGTGGTGATTCTGGTCAGCAGGCCGTTGTCGCCCAGATATTTCAGTCGGATATTGCTGATGTCCGCGATGGTAGCGGCACCGGCGATCTCCGTCTCCGCCGCCGCCAGCAGGGCATCCGCCTCCGCCTGCTCCGCCGCCGCGTACACGCGGTTTCCGGCGTAAGCGCGCAGGTCCTCCAGCAGCTGTTGGCCGCTGGCATCCGTGCCGGTGAGGACGGCGTCCAGCTGCTCCTGACACTCCCGCAGCAGCGTCTCCGTCTCGCCGCTGTCTGCGGCGGACTCGATGCGCTCCAGATAGGACAGGATCACGCCGTTATAAAGGATGCTCTGGTCCCTGCCGTAGGCGGCGTAGCCCTCATCGCCGGCCTCGGGCCGGATGAGCTTCGCCAGCAGCGTCACCGCAGCGCTGACCTTGTCCCAGCGGTCACCGCCGGTGATGTCATAGGCCGGTGTCACCGTGGACACCCGCGCCGCGTCGTGGCTGGCGGTGACCGCCATGTCCACCACGCCCCACAGCGTGTTGCCGGAGGCGCTCTGCACATGGCTGAGAACGCCGCCGTGCCACTCACCCACGATGCCGCCCACGCCCTGAGACGTGGTGCCGCCGTTGTCCGTCACCGTGCCGGTGTTGTAGGCGCAGGACAGGGTGCAGGGGCCGGTGAGGCCCGTATCATCGGCGGTGTCGATGTATCCCACGATCCCGCCTGCGCCGTAGCCCAGAGCGGGGGAGCCATCGGCGGTGACATCGGCGTAGCTTCCCACGTTCCGGATGGTCACGTCCAGCACGTTTCCGGAGATGTAGTCCGCCCCGCAGACCCAGCCCACGACGCCGCCCACGCGGCTCTCGCCGTCCACAGCGCCCTGATTCTCGCACAGGCGCACCTGGGCGTAGTCCGTCAGCAGGCCCACGATGCCGCCCACGCCGCGGCTGCCGGTGACGGCGCCGTAGTTGGTGCAGTAGCGGATGACGGCTCCCTTCTGGGCCACGCCCGCGATACCGCCGATGTAGTTGATGTTCCTGCGACCGCCCACGGCGCCGTAGCTGCCGCAGCTGTCCACCACGGCCTGCGCCGACGCCTTGCCCACGATGCCCCCGGCCACCGCGCTGTAACTGGTGCGGTCGTTGGTGACGTACACCGTGGAGAAGCACTGAAAGATAATGCCCATACTGTATCCGGCGATGCCGCCCGCACCCACGCTGGAGATCTTGTTGCCCTGAGCGGCGGTGATGGCGATGGTGCCCGCCGTACACAGGCGCTGCACCGTGCCGGACATGCCGATGACGCCGAACAGTCCGGCGTAGGCGGCGCTCTCCACCCGCAGGCCGTGGACGACGCTGTTGCCGCCGTCAAACGTCCCCTGATAGCTCTTGCCGCCAGTGCTGCCGATGGGCGTCCAGACATAGCCGTTCAGGTCGATGTCCGAGGCCAGACGGGCACACAGCGTCCGCTGGCCGCCGTTGACCTGATCCGCGAACCACGCCAGCTCCGCGGCAGTGGTAATGCGATAGGGGTCCTCCGCCGTGCCGTTGCCCTCCGCAGGCCGGGTACGGGACGTGCCGTCCCACTTGTCCCCCTGCGGCACGCGATTATCCGCCACGGTGGGATCCACGCCCTCCGCCGTCTGTTGGGCGGAGGCCGCGAAGGCATCCTCCAGCGTCTGAGCGTCCGCCGTGGTATGGCAGTCTTTCAGCGCTGTCAGCGCCGTGGTCAGCTGCCAGACCAGCGTCTGGCGGGCTGTGTCCAGCTGTTCCCGCCCCTCTGCCGTGCGCTTCAGCCACACGCCGCGGCTGGCCTCGGCAAAGGCGGATGCCTTGTCCTCGATCTGCTGTAAATATGTCTCATACGTTGTCTGGAGCCGCTGGATCACCGCCTGCCGTTCCTGTTCCGACAGGGTGGTGTAGGTCTGGGCCTTGACGGGCACCTCCGCCATGGCCGCGGCCAGCACCGTCAGCAGCGGCAGCTCCTCTGCCGACACAGCTGCGTCCACAGCGGCCAGCGCGCCCTGATAGAGCTTGGTCAACGCCGCCCAGCTCTCCGGCTCATAGGCCGTCTCGCTGTATTGGCTCCATAGCTGGGCCAACTGGGTGCGCAGCGTCTCCTTCTCCTGCTCTATTGCGGCAGACGGCGTCTGGGGCTGGGTCAGTTCCCAGCGCAGCATGGGCCAGCCGCCATTCTCCGCCGTCAGCAGAAAGCCGTTGGCATCGTCCTCCGCCGCGCCCTCATTCAAAGCCGCCAGCACCGCGGCGGCATCCGTCTCCTCGAACCGCCCACCGGCAGGGACAGCGTCCGTTCCGAACGCCTTGCCCGACCAGAACAGCGCCTTGCTCTCCGCGCTGAACGTACCTTCACCGCACAGTGCGCCGGCCTTCTCCGCGCTGACAGTCCGCAGCTCGCCCCAGTTTTCCGGTGCTGCCGCGTCCTCTGCGGCAGGCCGCAGGGCGGCATAGCCGTACGACGCGGTGCAGTCCGCCTGCTCCGCGATCTGTCCCACAAAACCGCCGGCGCACAGGCCACCCAGCACATCGCCGTACCGGTAGCACCGCGTCAGCGTCATGCTGCCGCCGTCGAGGCTGCCCACAAGGCCGCCGGCCGCGGCGCTGTCCAGCGCCTTTACCACGCCGGCGCCGGCGCAGCCCGTCATGGTCAGCGTACCGCCGGTGACGCGGCCCACAAAGCCGCCCACGCTGCCGCCGGACACCTCCGACTGCACCGCCGCCTCACTGCGGCAGCCGCCGATAGCCGTGTCGCCGGAAACCGTACCGGCCAGTGCGCCCAGGCTTCGGACACCGCTGTCCTCCGCCGCGGTCAGTTCGCCCCGCAGACGGAGGTCTTTTACCGCCGCGCCATCCAGCTCTCCGAATAGGCCCCATGCCCCGACCGGTTCACCGGCCGAGGCATGAAGATCTATGGTGATGATATGGTGGGCGCCGTCGAAGCTGCCGGTGAATGTCCTGCCGTAGGGCTCGTCCACCGTGATGTCCGCTTCCAGACGGTAATTCCCGTCCGGCGCCATGGCGGCAAACTCCGCCGCCGTGGTGATAACTGCCGCCTGCGCCTCCGCCTCTGGTGAGACCGCCTGCGCCGTCACCGGCAGCAGGCTCGCCGTCATGACAAAGGCCAGCAGCAGGGCTGTGATCCGTTTTCTCATCTGCACCCTCATTCTATTTCCGCGGTTACTGCCACTTGGCGTACAGCGTCATGCTCTTTTCCACCGTGTCGCTGTCGAAGCTCCAGAGCTTGGTGCAGGCCTGATCCGCGAACCAGCCGCCGAAGGCCGCACCCTCCTTCACAGGCAGCATGGGAGGCGTCAGCTTTTCGCCGCGGCGCACCTTGCGGCTGTCGATGGCGGTGCCGCCGAAGGTCTCAAACCTCACGGTCCGGCGGCGCAGCAGCAGGAACAGCACCAGCAGGAGCAGCAGCGCGCCCAGCGCGATCCACACCCACACCGGCACCTGACCGCCGCCGTTTTCGTCCACCGGCGCGATGGCCGTGCCGTCCGTCCATCTGGCGTACAGCGTCATGCTGGCCGTCACCGTGTCGCGGTCAAAGTCCCAGGGCCGGGTCATGTCGAAATCGGTATACCAGCCCTCCAGCACGAAGCCCTCCTTGGTGGGATCCTCGGGACGGGTCACATATTGGCCCCGCTTGACCACCTGCTCCGGCACGAAGGAGCCGCCGTTGCTCTCGAATTTCACGGTGCAGTCGTCCGTCACCACCACGGTGACGTCCCGGGCCTCGGCGGCATAGCTGTCCATACCGTCGGCGGTGGACACCAGATTCTCCGTATTCCGGATGACGGAGGAGCCGGAGGTCCCGATGACCTTCAGCTGGAACGTGCCGATCATGGTGCTGGCGTTCCAGTCCTCGCCGCCGCCGAAGGACACGAAGTTCATGTAGAACGCCCGCAGGCCGCCGCGCAGGGAGATGTCCGTAGTCTCGATGGCCGCCGCCGACATAGCGCTGCCCTGCACCAGCTCGAAGAACGCGGGATCGTAGCAGATCTCGTCCTGCATGGCGTACATGGTGTAGCCCTCGTCCTTGTCGGTGCGCTTCAGTGTCAGCAGCACCGTCACGATGTCGCCGGCGGCGGCATGCTTGGTGTCGCCGCCGTCGATGGACAGCTCGAAGAGATAGGACTTGCTGCTGTCCACCGCGTAGGCGGGGACGACGGCCGCCGCCAGCAGCGTCAGCGCCGCCAGCAGGGCGCAGAATACTTTCTTCATTTCTTTCTCCTCCTGTTTTTGTTCAGAAACTCGTTTCCATCTCCCATACGACGCGGGATATGAGCCACAGAAACATGCCCCTGAAAACGGGCTGTCTCCCCTGCCCCCTTGGGGCAGGGGAGATCCTGTGCAGCGCACGGCCCGTGATGCGGTTTACTTATCAGAAGAGAACAGTGCCTCTTGCGATGGCGCTGGCATCCAAAGAGTTCACCTGCTTATCGCCGTTGATATCCGCGCTGAGGAACATCTTCATCTCCACCACGTCGAAGCTGTCATACTTGGCGTTGTAGATGTTGTATACCAACTGGGCGTCGTTGATGTCGGCAGTACCGGTGTAGTTCACATCGTTGTTGGACTTGTAGCTTTTGGCCTCGCCGGTCACCAGCGTGATGTGGTTCTTCACATCGGCCAACAGGGTGGCGGCATCGCTCTCGGAGAACACCAGCCAGGAGTAGGCGTGGTCATAGCGGCCGGACATGTCGGTATACATGTTGGAGCCGTCGTAGGCGGGGACCTTGCCCTCGCCCAGAGTCTCGCCGCTCTTCACGTTGGCCAGGATCAGGAACACGGACTTGCCGCCGTCCACCTTCACGTACTCATAGACGCTGAAGTCAAACTTATCCAGCGGGGAGATCTTGCTGACGGTGATGGAGATGTCATCACCGTTGATGTACTTGCCCGCAATGGTGTAGGTGCCGTTGCCGTTGTCGGTCACGGGCACGGTCTCACCGGACTCGGTGTACTTGGCGGAGACGGTGTACTCATAGTCGGCGTCCTTCGTGAGGGTGAAGGTGAAGTCCTGACCGACGGGAGCGCTGCGGGAGACCTCGCCCACCAGATCGTCGGTGTTGCCGGTAAAGGTGATCTGGGATGCCTCCTTGGTGCGGGTCACGGTGACCACCGTGTCGCCCAGGATCTTGTCGCCGTGGATGGTGTACTCCGTGCCGGCCTCGTTGACGGTGCAGGTGATCTCCTGGCCGCCGACGGCGACCTTCACGGTGTAGGCATAGCCTTCCTTCTTATCCAGGGTGAAGGTGTAATCGTTCTTGTAGTAATACACCCGATTCGGCAGGGTCACGTCATCGGCGCCGCTGCCGGTCTTGGTGATGTTGTAGCTGTGGTAGGAGACGTACAGCTCGATATCCCCGGTGATGTGCTGGGCGGGAATGATGAAGGTGTTCGCAACCGCGTCCCACGAAGCGTCGTAGTCTTTGCCGCCGACCTTATAGTGGACGTCCAGGCCCTTGACCACATAGCCCTCCTGCATGTTGATGATGAAGTCCTTGCCGGACTCGGCGGTGGGCTCATACCGCAGCTCCTGCTCCGCGCCGCTGACCTTGTAGGTGGGAGTGCCGATCTGGACGTTCAGGTCGCCCTTGGCGGTGGCCAGAGGAGCGTCCTGCACGTTGGCGTTGTCCTGCAGGTCCACGCGGGCCTCGGTCAGCTGGAAGTTGGCGACACCCACGGCGTTGCAGTCAAAGACCGCCATGAAGAACGTACCGTTGCCGTTGCCGCAGGCCACATCGTCGCCGTAGCGGCTGATGGTCACGACGCCGTTGGCCTTGTCGTCATAGACCTCGCTGGCCTTCAGGCCAAACTGCTGCATCTCATAGAAGGACACGTACCTGGGATCGTACTTGATCTTGACGGTGGCGGCGTTCCAGGTGGTGACGGACGCCTCGCTGCTGGTGATGTAGACGGGCAGGGTCAGGGTCTGGCCCACCTCGCGCTGGGTGTACCACGTGGACAGCTCGGCGGTGTAGCCGGTGGCAGTGGTCTTTTCCTTGACGGTCAGGGTCAGGGTGCTGTCGTGCTGGCCCTTGGTCAGCACTGCGTCCTGAGCGTAGTTCTTCCACGCATTCACGCCGGTGACTTTCAGTTCATACGTGCCGGCGGCGGTGTTGGCGGGGATTTCCACCGTGTAGGTGACGAACTTACTCACGCTTTTATCCTCGGCATCCGCGCTGGTCCAAGCCATCTGGCCGTTGGCGAGGTTGTAGTCCGCGGCGGTCAGGGTTGCGTTGGGGTCGTCGTTCTCGATTTTGGTGATGGTCCAGCCCTTGGGCACCTCCAGCTTCACCTCATAGTTGGAGACGGTCACGGCGGACGCGGGGGCCACCGTCACCCGGACGGTCTGGGCGGAGGCGCTCTTCTCCAGCTCCGTGGCGCTCAGCGCGGAGTTGACCTTGACCTCGTCTGCGGCCAGTGCGTTGACGCACAGGGAGCAGAGCATGACCAACGCCAGGAGCATGGACAGGGATCTCTTTGCGATGTGCTTCATGTTCTCTTTCCTTTCTGATTTTTGTTACCATTTAAGAGCCAGCTTTCCCAGGGAAGCTGCTCGAATTTGGACAATGTCACGGCTGCCGATGGCATCGCCGCCGAAAACGGCGCCGCACAGCTGGCGGTGATCCTGCAGCGTCAGCTTGCCAAGGAAGCCCGCCTGTGCCTGCACGATGTCGCCGCTGGTGATCTCACCGTCGCCGTTGACGTCTCCCTTCAGGCCCACCACCAGACTGTCGCCCTCGGCGAGGACGGCGGTAAAGCTGTGCGTGCCGTCCGCAGTGGACGCCGTCAGGCGCACCAGCGTGCCGTCAGCCTTCTTCACCATCACCGTGCAGGCGGCGTCGCCGTCAGATGCCACGGTGAAGATATTCTCACCCGCGGCCCAGCCGTTGGCCGGCGCGGTGACGCGGATCTCCGGCGCACCGTCGGACGTACCGGCCTTGAAGCTGGTAACGCCGTTCTCGGTGACGCCCTCCTCGGCGCCGTTGCCGATGCCGGGCTGCGCCGCCGAAGCCCCGTTGAGGGACACGGTACGCACCGACTTGGTATAGGGCTGGACGCTGGTGCCGTAGGTATACACGACCTCCACGCCGCCGCTTCCGTCGTCGCGGTACTCCACCAGAGCGGTGATGTCGCGCTCCAGCCCGTTGGCCAGCACCGCCACGATCTTACCGCCGGTGACCTCCCACTGACCGTCCTCGGTCCTGGCGATCTCCGGCTTCTCCGCCACCTTCAGCTCCCGCACGGCACTGGTCAGGGCGATGAGGTTGCCGCTGTCGTTCTTGAAGTAAAGCGTACCGTACTCATCGGTGACGGGGCTGCCGATGCAGTACTGCGCCAGACTGCCCCGGGGCGTGAACACCACCGGCGCGCAGTCCGTATAGGTGCCGGACACGCCCTTGTCGGAGGTGAACTCCTCGGTGACGCCGCCCTCCAGCGCCGTCTGGCCCGGGGCGTCGTGGATGACGCGCATGACGCCGGGGGTGTAGTTGTCCATGAAGTACACGTACACGCCGTCGTCATAGCCGGTGGTCATGAGGCCGCTGGTCTGGGGATAGCCCTGTGTCTGGGCGGTGTAGGCTATCTTCCAGTCGGTCAGGTCGATAACGGCGATGTGGTGGCCGCCGTAGGGCGTGAACTGCCCCTCCGTACCGGCCACGCCCACGTAGGCGCGCCCGTTGCAGACCACGGGGGTGGAGGTGCTCATACCGCCCAGCGCCACCGTCTTGCTGGCGCTGCGGTCGATCTTGCCGTCCGCGCCCACGACCTCGCTGTACATCGCGCCGCCCTTGGTGGTGAAGAAGATGCGGCCGGTATCCTTGTCGTAGGCCACGTTGGACCGCAGGTCGCCGGTGTAGGTCGTCTTGGAATCCGTCAGCTCGCCGGTGCGCTTGTCGAAGATCAGCAGCTTGCCGGTGTTGTGAGAATAGCCGCTGTACCCGTCATCGGTGGTGACCATCACGTATTTGTCGTTGGCGTAGGCCCCCGCCCAGTAGAAGCCGCCGTCGTTGGTGCAGCTCCACAGGGGGATCTTGGGCTCCGTCTTGCGGTTGGGGTTCTCGTCGTCCGCCGTCAGGCACACGAAGTTGGCCGCGCCGCTCTCGCCCCGCCAGAATCCCACGTACACGCAGCCGTCGGAGTAGGTGATGGGGGAGTTGGACTGGCCGCCCAGCGGGTCGGTGTAGACCCACAGGGACTCCAGCGTATCGGCGCGGAACGCCTGCACCCGCCCGTTCTTCAGGCCCACGAAGATCATGCCGTCGCCGTAGGTGGGCGGGATGATGGCGAAGTCGGAGGCGTCCTCCATGGGCTTGGAGATCAGCGTCTCGCCGGTGGCGGGGTTCAGCTTCAGGATGTTGGTGCCCGCGTAGGCGTACATATAGCCGTCCACGAAGATGGGGCAGCCCACGGCGCCGCTGTCAAAGCCGCTGCCGCTGGTGCTGTTCCACAGCAGCTCCACATCGTCCTCCTCCGCGTAGGGCCCGATGGGGGTCCTGACGGTGGTGATGGCCATATTCTCGTCGTTGCCGCGGAAGCTGGGCCACGAGGAGTCATATCTGGGGAGATCGCCGGTCGGCACCTCCTCCAGATACAGCTCCAGCACGCCGTCGCTCAGCAGGTCCTCCGTCAGCGCATCGCTGACGGACACGTAGCCCTTGGCCGCCGCCTCGAAGCGGTAGTCTCTGTCGCCCCGCAGTTCGTAGGCTCCGCCGGCGTTGGGAGTCATCAGGTCTGTACCCTGATACACGCGGATGTGGGCATCCGCCACATTGGTGACGATTCTGGCGGTGAATGTGGCTACCTGCTCCACCGTGAAGGTATAGGTGGTGCTGAGGGTGCTGTCCTCCGCGTCGGACACGGTGATGGTGAACTTGCCGTCCGTCAGCTTGTCCAGCGGGATCTTCCCGTCCTCCAGCGCGGGGCTGTACGTCACCGTTTCGCCCTCGTTCAGGGTGGTGGTGACGGTGGGCGTCAGGCCCGTCAGATAGTCCGGCGCCTTGATGCTGTATGCAAAGGTCAGGGGGTGGAATGTCCCCGCCAGCTCCGTGCCGCTGTCGCTGAAGCTGACGCTGCCCAGAGAGGGCAGGACTTTTACATGAAAGGTATATACCGTTTCCTTGCCGCTGCCGCCGGAGGGCGGTGTCACGGTGAGGGTCATGGTGTTGTCGCCCAGGTGCATGCTGTCGCCGTAGTAGACGTACTGGCCGGACTTATCCATCATGTCCGCACAGGCCGTGATGGTGCTGGTCCGCGTGGGGGTGGCAGCCACCATCGCTGCGCCGGTCTCGGCGGGCACCGCCCAGAAATAGTAGCCGTTCCAGCTGTTCGTGTCGAAGGCGCCGCGCTGTGCGGCGTGATAGTCGTATACGGTGTAGTCGCGGGTGGTGACATCCTGCTGGAAGCTCTCCGGCTCCACCAGCGTCAGGCCGTGCAGATAATCGTCCCGAGTCACGTCGCCCGTAGACTTCATCTTCACCCGCAGGGCGCTGAGGCCGTCGGGGCTGGCCGCCGCCGTCACCGTCACGGGATAGCTCTGCCGGTGTACGCCGTCCTGAGCCGTCACCGTGAACGTCACGGGGCCCTTGGAGAAGTCCAGCGTGCCGTCCGCCGGTTCCACCGCGGCCCGGGGGCTGATGCTGGTGACCACCGAGACCTTCGTCAGGTCGGTGCCGTAGGGCAGCACCCAGGTGTAGCCGCCGTCGGCGGCGATGGCGGGCATGCCGTTGACCGTCACGCCCTTGAGCTTGCAGGAGTAGTCCAGCAGCTCCTGATACTCCTTATAGACAGGCATCCGCCCCTGGCCGGTGATATACCTGAACTGCCACGCGGCGCCGTACAGCGCCACATGGGTGTAGCTGTTCAGCTTGTCCAGGAACTCCTGCTTCTGCATATCGGCCAGCTCCATGGCCACAGCGCTGTCGCCGATGTCCATGCTGCCCACTGCCGGCAGCAGGCCGATGTTCTGATAGTAGTTGCCGCTGAGGTATGCCTTGGCGGTGGCTTCGTCCGCACTGCCCTGCACAAGGCCCACCAGATGACCCGCCACGGGCTCCGCCTCCTCCGCGCCGTACTGCACGGAGCCGGCGTGGTAGCAGTTGTGGATGCCCACCTTCAGGGCGTTGTAGGTGCTGGTGCTGTACCGGCCCACCAGGCCGCCCACCTTCGTCCTCTCCACCTTCACGGTGCCCAGGTTGTAGCAGTCCTCGATGATGCCCTCGGCATCGCCGGCCAGACCGCCGGCCCACTCCCGGGCCTCCACGGTGCCGTAGTTGGCGCAGCCCACCATGACGCCCACGGGTTTCTCCTCGGTGCTGCCATAGCAGCTGATCTCGCCCACCACGCCGCCGGCCTGACCGCCGGCCACCACGCTTCCGTAGTTGGCGCAGCCGATCATCACCCGCGCGATGCACGCGATGCCGCCGGCGCCATAGCCGCCGGGGCTGCTGAAGCCGCTGGAGTCGGGATTGGCCTTGACGCTGCCGTAGTTGGCGCAGTTGATGAAGGTGTGGCCCTCCGCCGCCAGACCGCCCACGCGGGGATACGGGATCTCACCGGCGGCGCCGGCGGCGTACACCGTGGCGTAGCTGGTGCAGTTGATGAGGGCGGCCCCTGCGGCGCGGCTGACGAGGCCGCCCACATAGGTGCGGGCGGTGACGGAGCAGCTCTTGTCCAGCGTCAGGTTCTTAATGACCGCGCTTTCGGACAGCAGGCCGAACAGACCGTAATACTTGCGGGTGGTATCCTCGAACACGAAGTTCTTGATACGGAAGCCGTTGCCGTCGTAGATACCGTCAAAGGTCCGGCCCGTGCCGCCGGAGCCGGTGGCGTTGCCGATGGGCACCCACGAGTTGTTCTTGAAGCCGGACAGGTCGATGTCGGCGGTCTGCCGGAAGTAGACGCCCTCCGTTTTCAGTGCGCCGTCGTTGACCTGCTCCGCCAGAGATTCCAGCGCCTGAGCGCTGGAGATCAGGTAGGGACTGGCCTCGGTGCCGGAGCCCTGCAGGACGTAGTAGCCCCACGCCTTCGTGGGCAGCAGGCTCAGTGCCATGACCAGCGCGATGGCCAGCGGCAGCAGCCGGTGCATTCTCTTGGTGTTCAAGTTCTGTTTCCTCCTTATGTGTTCTCTCTCAAACGCCGCAGCGCGGAGCCGCGCGTGCTGTACAGGTGTGCTGCGGGCCGTCTCGGCCCGGCCGGAAAGAGGTGTGGGATGGAGAGGGCCGGCACCCTCTCCATCCTTATGGGAAGCAGGCGGCCTTTGCGGGCCGTCTCGGCTTGACAGGGGATGTGCGGTCTTTTCGCATAAAAAACGCCGGCGCTCCGTTCCGGAGCCACCAGCGGCTTATCGGGTAAAACAAAAACGCCGACCGCTCCCCTTCGGAAGCCATCGGCGCATAGTCCATCCTCTGATATGTCACAACGAAGAAGCGCCGCCGCAAGTAAGCTCTCAGCCGTGCAATTCTACTGCCCTCGCGCCACGGAAACCCTTGTGTCCCAACGGTTTCCACGTACATGACCTACCTTCTCAGGAGCGATGCTCCCAATGGCGGTGTTACCCCGGCAGCGTATGCTGCTTCGGTCATCTCCTTGCGCTCACAGTGCCGTCCGCGGTGGGTTCCTGACCCAAAATTCCTTCTAAGCTGCTGTCTGACGATGTCTCGTCGTTACAACAAACAGCCGCGCGGCGTCCCCGAGCTTGATCTATCCAGTTTTTCATGAAGTCCGGACGCTGTTTTTTTCAGGCCATCAAGGCTTGTGAAAACGTCCAAAACCTGACGGATGTCAGTATATCCCAGTTTATTCGCATTGTCAATATCCGCCTGTCGGAGATCCGCGGAAAACCACGGAATTTCGGGCTTTGCGGGCGCGTCACCGTTCCCCGTTCTCCGCCACCCACGTCCGCACATAGTCCACGAACAGCCGCGTGGAGTTGGACAGCGCCTTCTTGTCCTTGATGCCGATGCCGATGGTGCGATAGAAGTGCAGCGGCGCGCGGCAGATGCGGATAGGCGTGGGGCTGTGGCGCACCATCAGCTCCGGCAGGAGGCTGATGCCCAGCCCCTCGGACACCATGGCAAGGATCGTTCTGTCCTCCCGGGCGATGTACTTCACGTTGGGGCGAATGCCCATCTCATCAAACGCCGCCATGATCTCGTAGTCGTCGCCCTCCTCCAGCTGGATGAAGGGTTCCTCTGCCAGCGCGGACACGGGGAACGGGTCGCGGTCGGCATAGGGGTGGTCGCAGGGGACGATGACCTGCAATTCGTCGCGGTGCAGGGCGTAGGTCTGCAAGCGCTTCACCGGCGGCAGGCGCAGGAAACCGCAGTCCACCGCGCCGCTGACGATCCAGCCTTCGATCTGGTCGTAGAAGTCGCCGGTGACCACTTCAAACTCGATGTTGGGATAAAGCTCGCCGAAGCTCTTGAGGATGCGGGGCAGCCATTGGGCAGATACGCTGGAGAACGTGGCGATCTTCACAAGGCCGCTGTCCATGTCCCTCAGCCCCTCCACCGTCTGCATCAGGGCGTGGTGCGCAACGCACAGCTCCTCGATCTTGGGCAGCACCGCCCGTCCGTCCGCCGTCAGCACCACGCCGCCGCGGTTGCGGCTGAGCAGCATGACGCCCAGCTCGTTTTCCAGCGAGTTGATGGCGTGGCTGATGCCGGACTGGGTAAAGCTCAGCGCCTCCGCCGCCTTGGAAAAGCTGCCGCAGGAAACGACCTTCAGAAATATCTGGTATTTGGAAATATTCATCGCGCACCTCGCTTCTGCGGTCTGCTATTCGCCGGTACCGACTGCCCGCCGCAGGCGGGCACGCGGTATCTGACGGACAATAGAGCAGCCGCCCTGCGGTCATTGTACTATACATCTTCTCATGTTTTCAAGAACAAACATGCGCTTCCCAAATCTTTTTCTCTGTGATATCATAGCGCCGTGGTTCAGCCAGACCATACTTTTTACTTTTCTTTTCCATGAGGGAGACCTCAAAAGCAGCGCCGGCCGCGTGTGGGTAACGCGGCCGGCGCTGTTCGTATTCACTTGCTTACCGGTGCGTCCAGCCAGCAGAAGACGCAGCGTTCCTGTGTCTCACCCATATGGAAGAAGATGTGCTCGTCCATCTCGATATGCTCACCAAAGGTCAGATCGGGCACGAACAGCCGCCCGCAGGCGACCGGCTCTGCGCAGAAAAATAAGAGACACACTTTCGTGTGTCTCTTATTCTCTGGTGCGAGCGATGGGACTTGAACCCACACGACCTTACGGACACAAGCACCTCAAGCTTGCCTGTCTGCCGATTCCAGCACGCTCGCATGCGGAACACCTTGCTATTATAACAAAATGCCCCTGTTTGTCAAGGGGCAGACGGAAAAATCCCCGCCTTGCGCCCCGCAGCTTCCTATGTTACAATTGCTCCAGCACCTGTCCGATGGGTCCATCCACCGTAACGGCGGCCTGCGCGGGGCCCGCCCCGCCCTTATTCACCACCGCCAGCTTATGCCCGCGGTAGTAGGTGATGAGTCCCGCCGCCGGATACACCACCAGCGACGTACCGCCGATGAGCAGCACGTCCGCCTGCCGGATGTAATGGAGGGCACGGGCCATCACGTCCTCGTCCAGCGGCTCCTCGTACAGTACCACATCGGGCTTGATGACGCCGCCGCAGCTGCACCGCGGCACGCCGGTGCTGCTGACGATACGCTCCACGCCGTAGGCTTTCCCGCAGCGGGTGCAGTGGTTGCGCAGCACGCTGCCGTGGAGCTCCAGCACCTCGCGGCTCCCCGCCTTCTGGTGCAGGCCGTCGATATTCTGGGTGATGACCGCCTTCAGCTTTCCCTCCCGCTCCCACTGGGCCAGCTTCCGGTGGGCCGCGTTGGGCTGGGCGTCCAGCGCCAGCATCTTGGCGCGGTAGAAGTCGAAGAACTCCCCGGTGTGCCGCTCAAAGAACGTATGGCTCAGCATGGTCTCCGGCGGGTATCTGAACTTCTGGTGATACAGCCCGTCCACGCTGCGGAAGTCGGGGATACCCGATTCCGTGGACACACCGGCCCCGCCGAAAAACACAATGTTGTCGGAGCCATCCACCAATTCCTTCAATTTACGGATGTTCTCATCCATGGCATATCCTCCATTTCATTCACAAGGAGCCGTCTATGAATATTCAGATCTTCGGAAAGTCCAAATCCTTCGACACCAAAAAAGCGGAGCGCTGGTTCAAGGAGCGCCGCATCAAGTACCAGTACATCGACCTTGCCAGCAAGGGTGTGTCCGCCGGAGAGTACCGCTCCATCAAGACCGCCGTGGGCAGCTTCGATGCGCTGGTGGACAAGACCTGCCGCGCCTATGAGGACCAGTACATGGCCTATATCACGCCCGATGCGGCGGAGGAAAAGCTGCTGGCTTACCCTGAGCTGTTCGCCGCCCCCATCGTCCGCAACGGCCGCCAGGCCACGGTGGGCTATCACCCCGAGATCTGGCAGACCTGGGAATAACGTCCCGTCCCGCGCCCACCGGCGCGGGATTTTTCAATCCGTATAGCTGTGCTCCACCGTCACCACGGCGAAATACGTGCTGTCCAGCTCCCGCACCAGCTTCCGGATCTCCTCCGCCGCCTGCTCCGGCGTCCTGCCGGAGGAGAACGGCAATACCGCGTCAAAGATCAGGTTGGTATGGGTAGTACCCCGCACCACCCGAAAATCGTGGATGGTCATACGGGGGTCCACCTGCTTCACCACTTCGGCGATCTGCCGGCGCAGCGCACCCACGGATGCGTCGTCGGTAACGATGGGGTCCATGTGGATCACTGCCTGACAGTGCAGCCGCTCCGCCAGTTCCTTCTCGATGTTGTCGATGACGTCGTGCATCTCCATAATGTCCCCGTGAGCCGGCACCTCCGCGTGGAGGGAGATCATACACCGCCCCGGGCCATAGTCGTGGACCACCAGATCGTGGATACCCTGTACGGTGCTGTGGGCCATGACGATATCCCGTATCTCCTGCACCAGCTCCGGGTCGGGTGCCTGCCCCAGCAGGGGCGACAGCGTCTCCTTCGCCGCCTTGCAGGCGGAGCCCAGGATGAACAGCGCCACCACAAGGCCCACATAGCCGTCCACCGCCAGTCCCGTCCACCTGCCGATGAGCATGGCCAGCAGCACCGCCGCCGTAGCCGCGGTATCGGACAGGCTGTCCATGGCCGTGGCCTCCATGGCCGCGGACTTGATCTTCTTCCCGATGCGCCGGTTGTAGAGCCACATATACAGCTTCACGCACACCGACGCCGCCAGGATACCCAGCGCCAGCAGCGAGAACGTCACCTCCTCCGGATGGAGGACCTTATCGACGGAGGACTTGGCCAGCTCCACGCCCATCAGCAGGATCAAGCCCGCCACCGCAAGGCCCGAGATGTACTCGATGCGCCCGTGGCCGAAGGGGTGGTCCGTGTCCGGCTTCCGTCCCGCCAGCCGGAAACCCAGCAGCGTCACTGCCGAGGAGCCCGCGTCCGACAGGTTATTGAAGGCGTCCGCCGTCACGGCGATGGAGCCGGACAGCTGTCCCGCGAAGAACTTCCCCGCAAACAGCAGGATATTCAGGGCGATGCCCACGATGCCGCACAGCGTGCCGTAGGCCCGCCGCACCGACGGTGATGTTACATTGTCCCGATCCGGTATGCACCAGCGGGCCAGCAGTTCGATCATATTCTCTCTCCTTTCGCGGCAAACACCCGCCGCTTCGTCAGCAGATAGCACAGGGGAATGGCGTACAGCAGCACCTCATAGGGGATGGCGGAGGCATCCGCCCCCAGCATCACCAGCGGAATGGATACCGAGATGTTCCACGGGATCAGCGGCGCCATCACGATGCCGGAGTTCTCGATGTCCAGCGCCAGCTCCTCGCCGCCCTGCCCCCGGGCGCGGTACGTCTCCTCCAGCAGCTGGTCGGCCACCACAGGGCCAGCAGACTGGTTGCAGAAGATCATGCCCGCCAGGGCGCACACCGCCGCGCAGGCGGGAAACCGTCCCGCCCTGCGAGCCAGCGCCGCCGCGTGGCGCCGCACGCCGCCCAGTACGCCTGCGCTGTCCAGCAGCCCCGCGTACATGCCGGCGCTGATGGCCATCAGCGTGGCCGTCAGCATGGACGCCACGCCTCCGCCTGCCAGTACCTGCTGCAAAGCCCCGCCCGCCGGACGGTAACCCAGCACCGTGTCCCGCAGCACGTCCCACAGCTGCCCTCCCTGACCCCACAGGGTCACGGCCAGCGCCGCCAGCACACTGACGGCCATAGACCTCCGGATGGACACCCTGCAAAGCGGCAGCACGATGATGGCCGCCGCCGGCAGCGCCGTCCACCAGCCCAGCCGGTATGTCTCCGCCAGTGTCGTCAGCACCTGCCCGTCCACCGCCGCCAGCGGGTGGGTCACGGACAGCGCCGCGTACACCGCCAGACTCACCACATACGGCAGCCAGCCGGTGCGGTGCATCCGCCGCAGGTTCCGCTCCAGCACCGTGCCCGTGGCCGCCGCCACCAGCGCCGCGCTGGAGGACGCCGGAGAGCACCGGTCGCCGAAATAGGCCCCTGCGATGATGGTACCCGCCGTCACGGCGGCGTCCACGCCGCCGGAGCGTGCCAGCGCCATCAGAATGACCCCCACGGTGCCCACCACGCCGAAGGACGTGCCCAGAGCGTAGGAGATGAAGCTGGTCAGCAGAAACGCCACCAGCAGGAACATCTGGGGCGTGATGATCTGCAGGCCGTGATAGATGAAAAATCCGATGGTGCCCGCGCTGCGCCACAGGGCCGTGATGGCCCCGATCAGCAGGTAGATGTCGATGACGGAGCACATTTTCCGTCCCTGCCGCCATGCGCCCGCGGCCATGACCCGCACCGGCACATGCCGCGCAAGACCCAGCACGACGAACACCGCGATGCCCGCCCAGATGGCCCACATCAGCTGCCACCCCTCCGCCAGACAGACGCCCACCGCCCCTAAAAACAGGGCGAAGCATACGATGCTGCCCACCGCGTTACTGCTCCGTGCTGCGGATGGTCAGCTTCATCTGGCAGCACAGGTCGTCCAGATCGCGGTCCGTGGCGGCATTGAGCCGCAGCCTCCCGCCGCACCGGGCGCAGATGAGGTCCACCGCGCCCCGCCGCACGGCAATGTTGTATTTGTGGCTGCCGCAGGTGCAGGAGATGCCGTCCCGGGCGGCGATGTCCTTCAGCTCCGACAGCACCTCGTACATGATGACGTTGTCGGTGAAGGCCTCCTCACCGCCGGCCTTCTCCTTCTCCACCCGCAGGGCCAGCTCCTCCATGGCGCGGCGCACCTGCTGCTCCCCGCCGATGTAGCAGCATATCTCCTGCTTTTCGGGGCAGGCCAGGCCGATGCCCCGCCCGTGCAGCACCGCGTCGGCGCTGCACTCCGCCTGATGATGGCCGCCGCACACGCCGCAGGGTACCCAGAGCCGGAACTTCACACCGTCCGTCTCCGCCTCCAGCGCCTCCTGCCCGCATTCGCACTCCATGCGGGCCGCAGCGGCGGACAGGGCGAACACACTGCGCTGGTGCAGCACCGCCTTGCCGCAGTGGGGGCAGATATAGCCAAAGCTGCGCATCTCCTCCATTGAAACACACGCTCCTTTTCTTCCGTGAAACTCAGTGGGCCTATTATACACACATTTTATGCGCTTTTCCAGTATTGCGCCAAAAAGAGTTTTCGGGTATAATACCGACACATTTTCCCGGAGGTGGTCTGTTTGCCCCGCAAATCCTTCCCCGCCGCGCTGAAAGCGGCCTTCCCCCACACCGTACCCATCCTCACCGGCTATCTGGCGGTGGGTCTGGCCTACGGCCTGCTGATGGCCTCCAAGGGCTACAATTTCCTGTGGTCCGGCTTTGTCAGCGCCTTCGCCTTCTGCGGCAGCATGCAGTACGTGGCCATCACGCTGCTGACCACCGCCTTCGACCCCCTCAGCGCCTTTTTCCTGAGTCTGATGGTGAACGCCCGTCACCTGTTCTTCGCGCTGGCCCTGCTGCCCAAATACCGGGGGCTGGGCAAACTGCGGTACTTCCTGATCTATACTCTCAGCGACGAGAACTTCTCCCTCAGCTCCACCGTGGAGCCGCCGGAGGATATGGATCCCACCCTGTTCTACTTCGCCATGAGCCTGCTGACGTGGCTCTATTGGATCGTATTCTCCATGCTGGGCGGACTCATCGGCGAGCTCATCACCTTTGACCTCACCGGCATTGACTTCGCCCTGACGGCGCTGTTCGTGGTGCTGTTCATCGAGCAGGCGGTCCATCGGGAGAACCGCCCCGCCGGCTTCATGGGTCTTGCCTGCTCCGTGGCCGGTCTGGCCGTCTTCGGCGCGGACAGCATGGTCATTCCCGCCATGGTCCTGACGCTGATCGCACTTCTGCTGGGGAGGAAAAAACTATGCGCCTGAATTTCATCCAGTCTCTCATCATCGTAGCCATGGTGGCGCTGGCCACCCAGATCACCCGCTGGACACCGTTTCTGGTGTTCTCCGGCAGCCGGAAGCTCCCCAGAGTGGTGGAGGATCTGGGCCGCCTGCTGCCGCCGGCCATGATGGGCCTGCTGGTGGTATACAGTCTGCGGAATACCGACATTCTCTCCGGCAGTCACGGTCTGCCGGAGGCCATCGCCGTGACCGTCACCGCCGGTCTCCACCTGTGGAGGCGCAGCACCCTGCTGTCCATTTTAGCGGGCACCGCCGTATACATGCTGCTGGTGCAGCTGGTGTTCGTGTAAGCCGTACCGTACAGCGAAAAGGACGTCCCTCGGGGCGTCCTTTTTCATATTTTCCCGCATCCCCGCGCAGACTAAGGGCAAATCATGTGCGAGGTGGAACACTATGGACATCAAACGACTGAGCCGCCAGACCTGCCGGCTCACGGACCCTCCGGGCGTGGTGAGCTGGGCCAGTGTGGCCGGACGGCTGGAGCGTCAGGGCCCTCTGGGCGGCTCCATTGACATCACGGATGACGACTCCTTCTTCGGCAAAAAGACATGGGAGCAGGGGGAGGCGGAGATGCAGGCCCTGGCCCTGCGCCGCGCCCTGCGAAAGGGCGGTCTGACGCCGCAGGACGTGGACTGCATCTTTGCCGGCGATCTCCTGAACCAGAACATCGGCGCCACCTTCTCCCTGCGGGACTTCGACATCCCCTTCTACGGGGTGTACGGCGCCTGCTCCACCATGGGCGAGAGCCTGTCGCTGGCAGCCATGGCGGTGGCCGGCGGCTTTGCCCGCATCGCCGCGGCCCAGACCTCCTCCCACTTCTGCACCGCCGAGCGGCAGTACCGCGCCCCCGTGCCCTACGGCAGCCAGCGCGCCCCCACCGCCCAGTGGACGGCCACCGCCGCGGGCTGCTGCGTGGTGGGCGTCCAATCCGCGGGACCCTATATCACCCACACCACCCGCGGCCGCATCGTGGATCTGGGCGTCACGGATGCGGCCAACATGGGCGCGGCCATGGCCCCCGCCGCCCACGATACTTTGACCGCCCTGTTCCGCGACACCGCCACAACGCCTCGGGACTACGATCTCATCGTCACCGGCGACCTGGGCTATCTGGGCCACGCCCTGCTGACGGAGCTGTTCCGCCGCGACGGCGTAGAGCTGGGGGACAACTGCACCGACTGCGGCCTCCTGCTGTACGACCGCGTGAAGCAGGACATGCACGCCGGCGGCTCCGGCTGCGGCTGCTCCGCCGCCGTCCTCAACGGCTATCTGCTCCACGGCCTGCGCACCGGCCGGTGGCAGCGTCTTGTCTTTGCGCCCACCGGCGCGCTGCTCAGCCCCACCAGCTCCTTTCAGGGCGAGAGCGTGCCCGGCATCTGCCACGCGGTGGTACTTTCCCACACAAAGGAGGCGGTATAAATGGAATACCTGAACGCATTCCTCTGCGGCGGCCTGCTGTGCGCCGTGGGGCAGATCATCCTCGACCGCACGAACCTCACCCCCGCCCGTATCCTGACGGGCTATGTGGTGGCCGGCGTGTTTTTACAGGCCGTGGGCGTGTACCAGTACGTGGTGGACTGGGGCGGCGCGGGGGCCACCGTGCCCCTCACCGGCTTCGGCTATTCGCTGGCCAAAGGCGTCGCCAGGGCCGTGGCGGAAAAGGGCTTGCTGGGCGTCATCACCGGCGGGCTCACCGCTACCTCCGGCGGCATCGCCGCAGCCGTGGTGTTCGGCCTCCTGATGGCAATTTTGTGCCGGCCCAAAGAAAAGCGTTGACAAATACCCCCGAGGGGTATATAATGCAGCCGTCAAAAAAATACCCCCGGGAGGTATCCGATATGAACGAATGCTGCTGCCATAAAACGAAACACCGCTCTCCTCAGGAGCAGAAGCAGCTGACCAACCGTCTCAGCCGCATTGAAGGACAGGTCCGCGGTCTGCGGGACATGCTGCAAGCCGATGCCTACTGTCCCGACATTCTGGTGCAGGTGTCCGCCGTCAGCGCCGCGCTGAACAGCTTCAGCAAGGAGCTGCTGGCCACCCACATCCGTACCTGCGTGGCCGACGGGATACGGCAGGGCGATGACGAAGTCATCGACGAGCTGGTGACCACGCTGCAGAAGATGATGAAATGAAGGAGGAGAGCGTAATGACCGAAAAATTTGTGGTGACCGGCATGACCTGCGCCGCCTGCGCCGCCCACGTGGAAAAGGCGGCGAACTCGCTGGACGGCGTGGACAGCGCCGCCGTGAACCTGATGCTGGGTACACTGGTGTGCTCCTACGATGCGGACAAGGTCACGCCGCAGGCCATCATTTCCGCAGTGGAGGCGTCGGGCTACGGCGCGGCGCCGGCGGACGAGGCCAAACGCGACATCCGCAGAGAGCAGGAGGCGTCCGCCAGAGCCATGGGCCGCCGGCTTCTGTGGTCCGTGGTGTGTCTGGTGCCCCTGTTCTATCTCAGCATGGGTCACATGATGGGCCTGCCGGTGCCCGCCTTCATGCACCGCCAACCCCTGGCGGCGGCGCTGGTGCAGCTGGTCCTGTGCGTGCCCATCCTCATCCTCAACCGCGCCTACTTCACCGTGGGCTTCTCCCGCCTGTTCAAGGGCGCGCCCAACATGGACTCGCTGGTGGCGCTGGGTGCGGCCGCGGGCCTTGTGTACAGTCTCATTGAAATGGGCCTGCTGGCTGCGGGACAGGTCACCGGCATGCCGGATCTGTACTTCGAGTCCGCCGGCATGATCCTGACGCTCGTCACCGTGGGCAAGTATCTGGAGGAGCGCTCCAAGGGCAAGACCACCGGAGCCATCACGGCGCTGCTGGCGCTGGCGCCGGACGTGGCGGTGGTGCGCCGCAGCGGCACGGAGGTCACCGTGGCCACCGACCAGATCAAGGCCGGTGAGACGGTGATCGTCCGGCAGGGCGGCCGCATCCCCGTGGATGGCACCGTGGTCAAGGGCAGCGGCTCCGTGGACGAGTCCGCCCTCACCGGCGAGAGCATGCCGGTAGAAAAGACCGCCGGCAGCAAGGCCGTGTCCGCCACCGTCCTCACCAGCGGCTATCTGGAGATGACCGCCGACCGCGTGGGTGCGGACACCACCCTGTCCCAGATCATTCAGCTCATGGAGCAGGCCGCCTCCACCAAGGCGCCCATCAGCCGTCTGGCCGACAAGATCAGCGCCGTGTTTGTACCGGCGGTGATCTCCATCGCCGTCGCCGCCGCCCTGCTGTGGGCCGCTGCGGGCGGCATGGGCGTCCGCTTCTGCCTGTCCATCGGCATCGCCGTGCTGGTGATCTCCTGCCCCTGCGCTCTGGGTCTGGCCACCCCCGTGGCCATCACCGTGGCCACCGGCAAGGCCGCCGAAAAGGGCATCCTCATCAAATCCGCCGCCAGTCTGGAGCTGATGGGCCGCGTCAACACCGTGGTGCTGGACAAGACCGGCACCGTCACCGAGGGCAAGCCCCGTGTCACCGACGTGCTGTGCGCCGCCAATGTCACCGAGGAGGAGCTGCTGTGCGCCGCCGCCAGTCTGGAAAAGCCCTCCGGCCACCCGCTGGCTGACGCCATCGTGCAGGAGGCGGAGCGCCGGAGCATCCCTCTGTGCGCCGTGTCCGATTTCGCCGCCGTGGCCGGCGGCGGCGTACAGGCCGTGCAGGACGGTAAGACCCTTTACGCCGGCAACGACCGCTACATGGAATCTATCGGCGCCGACACCGCCGCCCTCCGCGCCGCGGCGGAGATGCTGGCCGCCGCGGGCAAAACGCCTCTGTACTTCGCCGAGGACCGGCAGCTGCTGGGCGTCATCGCCGTGGCCGACGTGGTGAAGCCAGACAGCGCCGCCGCCATCGCCGCCCTGCGCCGCAGCGGCTGTGAGGTAGTGCTCCTCACCGGCGACAACCAGCGCACCGCCGAGGCCATCGCCCGTCAGGTGGGCGTGGACCGCGTCATCGCCCAGGTCCTGCCCCAGGACAAGGCCCGCTGTATCGAGGATCTCCAGAAGGCGGGCCGGCTGGTGGCCATGGTGGGCGACGGCGTCAACGACGCTCCCGCGCTGGTAACGGCAGACGTGGGCCTTGCCATCGGTGCCGGCACTGACGTGGCCATCGAGTCGGCGGACGTGATGCTGATGCGCAGCAGCCTTATGGACATCGTGGACGCGGCGGCCCTGTCCCGCGCCACCCTGCGGAACATCCGGCAGAACCTGTTCTGGGCGTTCTTCTACAACTCCATCGGCATTCCCGTGGCCGCCGGTGTGCTGTATCCCGCCCTTGGCATCACCCTGAACCCCATGATCGCCGCCGCGGCCATGAGCCTCAGCTCCGTGTGCGTGGTGTCCAACGCCCTGCGTCTCCGGGGCTGGAAAGGCTCCGCCCCCGTCAGGCGCGGCGAGACCCCCGCCAATACCCAAAGTGAACCCGCCGCTCCTGCGGCACAACATAACGAGGAGGAACCAACGATGAAAAAGACTCTCAGCATTGAAGGCATGATGTGCGCCCACTGCGCGGCCCACGTGGAAAAGGCCCTGAACGCCCTGCCCGGCGTCACCGCCGCCGTGGACCTGGCCGGCAGCAGCGCCGTTGTCACCGGTGATGTCAGCGACGAGGCCCTGAAGAAGGCCGTGGCCGACGCCGGCTACACGGTGACGGACATCCATTGACCCTATGCGGAAACAGGGACGGCACACCCCCTCCGGTGCGCCGTCCCTGTTTTGTTGTCTGCCGTTCTCATGCCTGCCGCTTCTTCAGCTTCAGCTGAAGGCGGTCGGCGATCATGGCGATGAACTCGCTGTTGGTGGGCTTTCCCTTGGCAGAGTTCACCGTGTACCCGAAGTACTTCTGCAGCGTCTCCAGATCGCCCCGGTCCCAGGCCACCTCGATGGCGTGGCGGATGGCCCGCTCCACGCGGCTGGGCGTGGTACTGAACCGCTTGGCCACCTCGGGGTACAGCACCTTGGTGACGGCGTTGATGACCTCCATGTCCCCCACGGTGATGATGATCGCCTCCCGCAGGTACTGGTAGCCCTTGATATGGGCGGGCACGCCGATCTCGTGGATAATGGCCGTGACCATGGCCTCCAGCTGGGGTGACGGCTCCCGCTCCTGCGGCGGCTTCACGGCCCGCCGCATGTGTTCCATCAGCGAGCTCTCGCTCACCGGCTTGGGCAGGAAGATGTAGGCGCCCAGGCTCACCGCCTCCGCCACCATCCGGTCGTTGTAGAAGGCGGATGTCACAATGGTCCGCGGCTGCTCCTCCCTCTCTCGGAGCTGCCGCAGGACACCCATGCCGTCCAGCACCGGCAGCATGGCGTCCAGCAGAAGGAGCTGCGGATGCGTCTCCTCCACCAGAGCCAGTACCTGGCCGCCGTCGCCGGTCTCCCCTACGACCTGAAATTCTCCCGTGCTCTCAAGGGTCTCCCGCAGCAATAGCCGCAGGTCCCCGCTGGCATCCGCCAGCAATACGCTTATTTTTGCCTCCATTTTCTTCCCCCTGCTCCTTTCCTCGCTTTCGCGTACAGGCCCCCGTTTCACGTTAATACAACATTTATCGGTGACCCGCTATAAAAATTAGCACAAAAAGACATCGTATGCAAGGTTTTTCTGTCGATAAGCCCAATCTTTTACGCGACCTCCTCCGACAAATTTGTAAAATTTATACAATTTTAACGACATCCGACACTTTTCGGCACCGTTCTGCCGGCGCCGCCATTTTCCCTGCGCGAAAATTTGCGCATCTTTGCGCCCCGCGCTTGTCAGCGGCCATACTTTGTGATATTCTATAAGGTGCGCATGAACCGTCATACGAAGGGAGGTGCCGCGCATGGCGCTGGCGGACAAGCGGCTTTTCCTGCTGGATATGGACGGCACGCTGTATCTGGACGACCGCCTTTTCGACAAGGTTCCGGAGTTCCTGTCCCACGTCCGGCGCATCGGCGGCCGTTATCTGTTCCTGACCAACAACTCCTCCCGCGGCGTGGAGGGCTACAGGGAAAAGCTCTCCCGCATGGGCATCCCCACCGCGCCGGAGGACTACCTCACCTCCGTGGACGCCGCCATCGACCATCTCCGCCGCTTCCACGCGGGAGAAAAGTGCTACGTGTTCGGCACCCGCGCGTTTTACGGGCAGCTTCAAACCGCCGGAATCCCCGTTACCGACCGGCCGGAGGACGATGTGGACATCCTGCTGTGCGGCTTCGATCGGGAGCTGACGTTCCAGAAGCTGGAGGACGCCTGCATCCTGCTGAACCGCGGCGTCACGTGGCTGGCCACCAACCCCGACTGGGTCTGCCCCACGTGGTACGGCTCCGTCCCCGACTGCGGCAGCGTCTGCCGCATGCTGACCACCGCCACCGGCCGCAAGCCCCTGTTTCTGGGCAAGCCCCAGCCCGCCATGGCAGAGCTGGCCCTGCGCCGCACCGGCTTTTCGCCGGAGCAGGCCGTCATGATCGGCGACCGGCTCTACACCGATGTGGCCTGCGGCATCAACGCCGGCATCGACAGCATCTTCGTCCTGTCCGGCGAGGGCACGGAGGCGGACATCGCCCAATACGGCATCCATCCCACGTGGATCTTTTCTGACATCGCGGCACTGTACCGCCAACTGGAGGAAACGCTATGAAACTCAACTACAAGCGCACCGTCATGGTAGGCTTCGCCTTCTTCCTCATCTGCTCCTTCTGGCAGGCCTATGACAACACCGTTCCCCTGATCCTGACCAACAAATTCGGCATGAGCCAGACCTGGTCCGGCGTCATCATGGCGCTGGACAACGTGCTGGCGCTGTTCCTGCTGCCCCTGTTCGGCCACATCTCTGACAAGTGTACCAGCCGCCACGGCCGCCGGACGCCCTTCATCGTCATCGGCACCCTCATCGCCGCGGTGGCGCTGGTCTGCCTGTCCTTCGTGGACAACGCCCAGCTGAAGAACCTGCAGGACGTGTCCGCCATCGACGACCCCGCCGCCCTCTCCGTCATCTACGAGGAGGAGAAGTCCGCCACGCTGCTGACCCCCTCCGGTGAGAAGTTCATCCTGGGCCAGAAGTTCACGGAGGAGGAGTTCACCGCCATCCGCAGCCAGATCACCGACGGTGACAGCGCGGTCACCAACCCCGACTACACCAACTACGTGGTGCCCGCCCGGCAGGCCTGCGCCTGGCAGATGACGGCGGAGCACCCCGCCACCCTGATCTTCTTCGTGGTGCTGCTGCTCATTATTCTGGTGGCCATGGCCACGTTCCGCTCCCCCGCCGTGGCCCTGATGCCCGACGTAACGCTGAAGCCCCTGCGCTCCAAGGCCAATGCCGTCATCAACCTCATGGGCTCCGCCGGCGGCATCCTGGTGCTGGCGCTGGGCATGGTGTTCGCCACCTCCGCCGTCCGCAACAGTCTGATGAGCTACATCGGCTACTTCGGCGTCATCGCAGCGCTGATGCTGGCGGCGCTGGTGATCTTCCTGCTCACTGTCCGTGAGCCGGAGTGGTCCGCGGAGATGCAGCAGCAGGCCGTGGCCGCAGGGCTGGAGGAGCAGTCCGAGGCCGATGACCCCACCGCCAGCCGCAAGCTGTCCGCCGACGAGGTCAAGAGCCTGATCTTCATCCTGCTGAGCATCGTGCTGTGGTTCTTCGGCTACAACGCCGTCACCAGCAAATACTCCGTCTATGCCAGCAACATCCTGCACAAGGACTATAACCTGACCCTCATCATCGCCCAGGCCGCCGCCATCGTGGCCTATCTGCCCGTGGGCTTCATCGCCAGCAAGGTGGGCCGCAAAAAGACCATCCTGGCCGGCGTGGTGATGCTCACCGGTGCCTTCACCGTGGCCGCCTTCCTGAATGCCGACAGCCCCACCATGCTGATGAACGCCATGTTCGCGCTGGCCGGCATCGGCTGGGCCACCATCAATGTCAACTCCTTCCCCATGGTGGTGGAGCTGGCCTCCGGCGGCGATGTGGGCAAATACACCGGCTTCTACTACACCGCCTCCATGGCGGCGCAGGTGGCCACCCCCATGTTGTCCGGTCTGCTGATGGATCAGTTCGGCATGCACGTCCTGTTCCCCTACGCCGCGGTGTTCACGACTCTGGCCTTCTTCACCATGCTCATGGTGAAGCACGGCGACAGCAAGCCGGAGCCCAAGTCCGGCATCGAAGTTCTGGAAGATCTGGAGGCGGATTGATATGACGGTCGTATATATCCTGCTGGGCCTGCTGGTCCTTGTCTGTCTGCTGTATGCGCTGTGCCTGCGCTGCCGCCGCCGTAAGGACTGGGAGCGGTTCCGCAAGTGGCGCTTCGCCCACCGCGGCTTCCACGATAAGCCCCGCATCCCCGAAAATTCCATTCCCGCCTTCCGCCGCGCCGTCCAGTGCGGCTTCGGCGCGGAGCTGGATGTCCACCTGATGAAGGACGGCCATCTGGCCGTGATCCACGACGCCTCCCTGCTGCGCACCGCCGGTGTGGACGTGCAGATCGAGGACCTGACGGCGGAGGACCTGAAAAACTACAGGCTGGAGGGCACGGAGCACCACATCCCCCTGCTGGAGGAGGTGCTGCCCATCTTCGCCGGCAAGGCCCCGCTGGTGGTGGAGCTGAAGGCTGAGCGGGGCAACGCCGATGCGCTGGCCGCCGCCGCGTGCAGGCTGCTGGACAAGTACCGCGTCACCTACTGCATCGAGTCCTTCGACCCCCGCTGCCTCATGTGGCTGTGGGCCAACCGCCCCGACGTCGTGCGGGGCCAGCTGTCCGAGAATTTCCGGCGTCACGGCGACGGGACAAACCTGCCCGGTGTGGTGCGCTGGGTACTGAGCAACCTGCTGCTGAACGCCCGCACCCGCCCCGACTTCATCGCCTACCGCTTTGAGGACCGGAAGTCCCTGTCCCTGCGGCTGTGCCGCGGACTGTACGGTGCGCAGGAGTTCAGCTGGACCATCCGCTCCAAGGAGACCATGGACGCCGCCGAGCGTGACGGCGCGCTGGTCATCTTCGAATGCTTCGATCCCAGGGGGTAACGCCATGAGAGTCATCACCGGCTCTGCCCGAGGCAGAGTTTTGAAGGAATTACAGGGTATGGAGACCCGCCCCACCACCGGCAAGGTGAAGGAGAGCCTGTTCTCCATCATTCAGTTCGACATTGAGGGCCGCCGCGTGCTGGACCTCTTCGCCGGCACCGGCCAGCTGGGCATCGAGGCTCTGAGCCGCGGCGCGGCGGAGTGCGTGTTTATCGACCGCCGCCCCGATGCCGTCAGGCTCATTCAGGAGAATCTGGCCCTGTGCAGGCTGGCGGACCGCGCCCGGGTCCGGCAGGGGGACGCTCTGCCCTATCTCCGCAGCGGCGAGAAGTTCGACCTGATCTTTCTGGACCCGCCCTATGCCTCCGGCCTGCTGGAGCAGGCGCTGACGGACATCGCAGCGTTTGACATTTGCCGTCAGCATGGTATAATCGTAGCGGAAAGTGCCGCAGATACGGTTCTGCCTGCACTTCCGCTCCCCTATCGCCTGTATCGGGAATACCGGTACGGCAAGATCAAGCTGACGGTGTTCCATCGCGGCGGAAATGAGGACTGACCCATGAAGATCGCCATCTATCCCGGCAGCTTTGACCCCATCACCCTGGGCCATCTGGACATCATCCAGCGCGGCGCCGCCTGCTTCGACAAGCTGTATGTCTGCGTCATGGTGAACTGCGAGAAGAAACTGCCCATGTTCACGCCGGAGCGCCGGCTGGAGCTGATCCGCCGCAGCGTAGCCCACATCCCCAATGTGGAGGTGGAGAACTGGCGCGGCCTGCTGGCGGACTACGCCCGGGAAAAGGGCGCCCACATCCTGCTCAAGGGCGTGCGCAACCCCACAGACTGGGACATGGAGCTGCAAATGGCCCGCATCAACCAGGGCATCCTGCCCCAGCTGGAGACGCTGCTGATGCCCGCCAGTGCCGAGTATGAGCATTTCAGCTCCACCATGGCCCGCGAGATGATCCACTACGGCCAGCCTCTGGAGAAGTATCTGCCGGCGCCCATCGCCGAGGAATTGGAAAGAACGCGGGGCTGACGTCCTGCAATACAGAGAAAGGAACGAAGGACCTATGGAAGAAAAGGACGTGCAGCGACTGCTGGATATGCTCTACGGCATGATCGACGAGGCCAAGAGTGCCGCCTTCAGCTCCGACAAATGCGTCATCAGCCGCGACGAGGCGCTGGATCTGCTGGACGAGATCCGCGCCAAGCTCCCGCTGGAGCTGAAAAAGGCACGGGAACTCATCGCCGCCCGCAGCGAGTATGTGGCCGGCGCCAAGAAAGAAGTGGAAAAGATGCTGCGTCAGGCGGAGCTGGATGCCAAGGTCATCGTCTCCGAGAGTGAGACCATCCAGCTGGCTCGCCAGAAGAGCAGTGAGATCGTCCGCCGCGCCGAGGAGCGCACCCGTGAGCTGTACCACGTGGCCAACACCTATACCGAGGACGCCCTGCGCCGCACCGAGGAGGCCATTCAGATGGCCCTCAGCGAGGTCCAGGAGTCCCGCGTGCGCTTCCGCGCCGCCAGTCAGGAGCAAATGCAGGCCCAGCGTGCGGAGCTGAACCGCAGCGCTGAGGAAAAGGAAGCTCCCAAGACGGAGGAGAGCGCCCAGTAACGCCCCCTTCCCCATTTGTGGAAATCTGACAAATTATTTCACTGTATTTCTACGTTTCTGACAAAAGAATAATATCTTGTAGAACGCGAAACCGGCAGGCACTATATTTTGTGCCCGCCGGTTTTTTGCGCTCCATATCCTCGAACGTTCGTTTCAAAAATCTCCCGTTTTAGCGGGTTTTCTGGAAGAAATTACCGCTCCCACGTGCCCTTTCTGTGGAAACTTCTGCTTGCATTTCCATAACGGATTATGTATACTGGCATCATGAGTGGTGAACTGTGGGGGAAGTGCCCCCATTTGTGGGGAACAATCCCACGCTTTTCCCCATTCACCCCATTCTGCATGAGAGGAGGCGGCTCTATGACCGGTCAGTTCAGCCATAACATCGATGCCAAGGGCCGCCTGTTCATTCCCGCCTCTCTCCGCAAGGAGCTGGGCCAGACCTTCCACGTCACCGTGGGCCAGGACCACTGCCTGTCCGTCTACTCCGACGAGAGCTGGGCCGCCTTCATGGCCAGGCTGAAGGAGCTGTCCTACAACGAGGTGAAGAAGCTCCGCGCCCTGTTCGCCTACGCGGCGGACTGCGAGCCGGACTCTCAGGGCCGCATCCTGATCCCCGCCAAGCTGCGGGAATACGCGGGCCTGACCAAGGAGGTCGTGGTGGTAGGCAGCTTCGACCGCGCCGAGATCTGGAGCGCCGAGCGCTGGGCCGCCATCGAGAACGAGGCTTTCTCCTCCGGCGCGCTGGAGCAGGCCATGGCGGAAATGGGGCTGTAAGCTATGGCTGACCACGCTATCGAAAAGGACTACGGCCACAAGCCCGTCCTGCTTCAGGAATGTCTGGACGCACTGGCCATCCGGCCTGACGGCGTCTATGTGGACGGCACGCTGGGCCGCGCCGGCCACTCGCTGGAGATCGTCCGCCGCCTGACGGAGGGTGGACGCCTCATCGGCATTGACCGCGACCAGACGGCCATCGACGCCGCGCAGGAGCGTTTGGCCCCTTATCTGGACCGCGTCACGCTGGTCCACAGCAACTTCGACCGCGTCGGCGATATCCTCGCCGATCTCCATATCTCCGGTGTCGATGGGATGCTCTTTGATCTGGGCGTCTCCTCCCCCCAGCTGGACGACGCCGCCCGGGGCTTTTCCTACATGCACGACGCCCCGCTGGACATGCGCATGGACCGCACGGCGCCTCTCACCGCCCGCGATGTGGTGAACGACTGGCCCTATGAGGAGCTGCGCCGCATCCTCTACGACTTCGGCGAGGAGCGCTGCGCCCCCGCCATCGCCCGCCGCATCGTGCAGGCCCGCCAGCAGGCTCCCATTGAGACCACGCTGCAGCTGGTGGACATCATCAAATCCGCCATGCCCCCCGCCGCTCTGCGGGAGAAGCAGCACCCCGCCAAGCGCAGCTTTCAGGCCATCCGCATCGCCGTCAACGGCGAGCTGGACGCCCTGCCTCCCATGCTGGAGGCCGCCGTATCCCACCTGAACGTGGGCGGACGGCTGGCTGTCATCTCCTTCCACTCGCTGGAGGATCGCATCATCAAGAAGACCATGCAGGAGCTGGCCACAGGCTGCACCTGCCCGCCTAATTTCCCCGTCTGTGTCTGCGGCAAAACGCCGAAGATACGGCTGGTCAGCCGCAAGCCCATCGTATCCGGCGACGCGGAGCTGGCCGAGAACCCCCGCGCCCGCAGTGCCAAGCTGCGTGTGGCGGAAAAGCTCTGACGCAGAGCCGCTGCATCTTTCGGAAAGGAGTGACCGCACCTTGGCCCAGCCTTATCGTAAAAACGCCGTATACGGCAGTCTGGCCTACGACCTGGACGCCCTGGTGCGGGAGCGCCAGCTGGAGGAGGCCGGCAAGCTGCCCTCGAAGCAGCAGCCCGCCGTCCAGGAAAAGCCCCTGCCCCGCCGCAGGCCCCAGGCCCGCGCCGCCGCACGTCCCTCCCCGCTGGTGGCGGGCGGCGTGGTAGTGCTGCTGGCCATGGTGGTGGTGCTGATGCTGGGCTACGTCACCCTCACCGATGTGTCCGGCAGCGTGTCCTCCATCAAACGCCAGATCTCCGATCTGGACGAGCAGCACATCGCGCTGCTGACGGAGTATGAAAAAACCTTCGATCTGGCCACCATCAAGGCGGCCGCCGAAGCCGCCGGCATGTCCAAGCCCACCAGCGGCCAGATCCAGTACATCGACCTGTCCGGCAGCGACAGCGTCACCCTCTACAAGGCGGAGGGCAGCGCCGGCGGCCTGCTGGATAAGGCAAAGGATGGCTGGGCCTATGTGCTGGAATATTTCCGCTGACAGCGGCCATATCATGAGGCAGTAAGGAGTAAGAAGGCGACTTCTTGCTCCTTGCTTGGCATTCGAGGATCCGTCCGGCGCAGAGCCGCCGGGCCCCACATTCGGAGGCAGAGAACGTGACAGAACGCAGACCAAACCCCAACCGTAAGGATGAAAATATCCGCCGCGCCAATCGGGTCATCCAGACCCGCTCCTTTGTGCTGATGCTCGTCATGGGCATCGGCATGTTCGTGCTGCTGTTTTTCCAGCTGTTCGACCTTCAGATCGTCCGCCATGAGGAGCTGCAGAGCAAGGCCGTGAATCAGCAGACCCGCCGCACGGTGGTCACCGCCTCCCGCGGCACCATCTACGACCGCAGCGGCAACATCATGGCCATCTCCGCCAGCGCCGAGACCGTCATCCTCTCCCCGCTGGAGATCGACCGCGCCGTCAATGACAAGGACGATCCCGTGACCTGGACCAAGGACTCCCTGGCTGCGGGTCTGGCCGAGATACTGGACGGCGACGCCTCCGCCATCCGCCGCCGCATGGACAACACCGAGTCCCAGTACGAGCTGATCAAGCTCCGCGCCGACGAGGAGGTTGCCGACGCCGTCCGCGCCTATATCAACGAGAACAAGATCGTGGGCGTCCACCTGGTGGCCGACGCCAAGCGCTACTATCCCTACGGCTCTCTGGCCTCCCATGTCATCGGCTTCGTGGGCGACGACAACACCGGCCTGTACGGGCTGGAGGCCCGCTACGAGCAGGAGCTGGAGGGTCAGAGCGGTCTGGTGGTGTCCGCCAAGGACAACGCCGGCAACGACATGATGTATGCCTATGAACAGTACTTCGCCGCCCAGAACGGCAGCGACCTGACGCTGACGCTGGACGCCACCATCCAGTACTATCTGGAAAAGGGTCTGGAGAATATGGCCGATAAGTTCGCTGCCGCCAACGGCGCCGCAGGCATCATCATGGACGTCAACACCGGCGGCATCCTGGCCATGGCCTCCTACCCCAACTATGACCTGAATGACTTCTCCGCCGTGCAGGACCAGACCCTGCAGGAGCGCATCGCCCGCGGCGAGAACACGCTGGCGGAGATGCAGCTGCTCCAGTGGCGCAACAAGGCGCTGAACGACACTTACGAGCCCGGCTCCACCTTCAAGATCCTGACGCTGGCCGCCGCGCTGGAGGAGGGTGTCATCAACAAGAACACCACCGTCAACTGCAGCGGCTTCGTCACCATCTCCGGACAGACCATCCACTGCTCCAACAAGGCCGGTCACGGCCTGCAGACCCTGGTCCAGACCGTGGGGAACTCCTGCAACCCTGCCTTTATCTCCTACGGCCTGAAGCTGGGCAACACCGCGTTCTACGAGTACATGAGATCCTTCGGCCTCATGGAAGGCACCGGCATCGACCTGGGCGGCGAGGCGGACAGCATCTTCGCCGATCCCGCCAGCTTCACTCAGCTGGATCTGGCCTGCTACGCTTTCGGCCAGAACTTCAACGTCACTCCCATCGCCCTCATCACGGCTCAGGCCGCCTGCGTCAACGGCGGCTATCTGCGCACCCCTTATCTGGTGGAGCGCATCACCGACTCCAACGGCAGCGTCACCTATCAGCACGACAGCACCCCCATCCGTCAGGTGGTCAGCGAGGAGACCTCCGCCACCGTGCGGGAGTGTCTGGAATACGTGGTGGCCAGCGGCACCGGCAAAAACGGTCAGGTGGCAGGCTACCGCGTGGGCGGCAAGACCGGTACGGCCGATAAGGGCCAGACCGGCGACGTGGTGGTGTCCTTCCTGTGCTTCGCCCCTGCCGACGATCCCCAGGTCATCATGCTTCTGACGCTGGATACCCCCAGCCGCTCCACCGGCACCTATGTGTCCGGCGGCAACATGGTGGCCCCCACCGCCAGCTCCATCATGTCCGAGGTCCTGCCCTATCTGGGCGTGGAGCCCAGCTACTCCGCCGAGGAGCTGCTGGGCATGGACACCACCGTGCCCAACGTCATCGGCATGTCCGTGGAGGAGGCCAAGACCAGGCTGGGCGAACGGGGCCTCAGCTATAAGATCAACGGCGACGGCGACACCGTCACCGACCAGACCCCCGCCGGCGGCGCCATCATCCCCGGCAAGTCCGCCGTCATCCTGTACGCCGGCACGGATAAGTCCACCGCCAAGTGTACGGTGCCCCACCTCATCGGCAAGACGCCCTCCGAGGCCAACACCGCCGCCACCGGCGCGGGGCTGTTCATCCGCTTCTCCGGTACTACCGGCAGCGAGTCCTCCGCCGTCCGTGTGCTGTCCCAGTCCATTGAGGCGGGCGCCGAGGTGGAGGCCGGTACGGTCATCACTGTCCAGCTGGGCGACACCTCCGTCACGGATTAAACTCCGCACGAACTTCCCAGCAGACCGCACAGATTTCCCTTTTCTGCGCAATTCCTGCCTGTTATAATGGAAGGTACTGTACTTTGCCGTAAAGGAGAGCTTTCCCATGAAACTGAACGAACTGCTAAAGGGTCTCACTGTTCTGGCCGCCACCGCCGATATGGACACCGACATCACCGACGTCTGCTACGACTCCCGCCAGGCGGCGGAGGGCGGGCTGTTCGTGGCTATCGCCGGCGCCGAGACCGATGGCCACCGCTTCATCCCCATGGCCCGCGAAAAAGGCGCGGCCTGTGTTGTCTGCCAGCATGCACCCGACGGCGACATTCCCTACGTAGTTGTGGAGGACTCCCGCCGCGCTCTGGCGGTGATCGCCTGCAACTGGTTCGACCACCCCTCCCGCGAGATGACCATGATCGGCGTCACCGGCACCAGCGGCAAGACCACCTCCACCTACCTCATCAAGAGTATTCTGGAGCAGAAGGCCGGTGCCAAAGTGGGCCTGATCGGCACCATTCAGAACATGATCGGCAGTGAAGTCCTCCACACGGAGCGCACCACGCCGGAGTCCTTCGAGCTGCAAAAGCTGTTCCGCCGGATGTCCGATGCCGGCTGCACCCATGTGGTGATGGAGGTCTCCTCCCACGCCCTGACGCTGGATCGCGTCTATGGCGTGCGCTTCGCCGTGGGTATCTTCACCAACCTCAGTCAGGACCATCTGGACTTCCACCACACCATGGAGGCGTACTGCGACGCCAAGGCCATCCTGTTCGACCGCTGCGACGTGGGCGTCTACAATGCCGACGACCCATGGCATCAGCGCCTTCTGGCCCACGCCCAGTGCCCCCGCCTGTTCTCCTACGCCATTCACGCCGATGCGGATCTGAAGGCCAAGTCCGTCCGGCTCCACGCCGGCAGCGTGGAGTTCGACGCTGAGGCCGACACCGACTGGGCCCACGTGCAGGTGGGCATCCCTGCCCAGTTCACGGTATATAATACGCTGGATGCCATGGCCTGCTGCTGGAATCTGGGCGTCCCGCTGGCGGAGTGCGCCGACGCGCTGGCCCGTAACCACGGCGTCAAGGGCCGCATGGAGATCATCCCCACCCCCGGCCGTGACTACACCATTCTCAACGACTACTCCCACAAGCCCGATGCGCTGGAGAATGTGCTGGAGTCGGTGAACGGCTTTGCCAAGGGCCGTACCGTGGTACTGTTTGGCTGCGGCGGCGACCGGGATAAGACGAAGCGCCCCGTCATGGGCGGCATCGCCGCGCGGCTGGCAGACTTCGTCATTGTCACCAGCGACAACCCCCGCACCGAGGAGCCGCAGGCCATCATCGACGACATTCTGGCGGGCATGCGGGACACCGACACGCCCTACGTGGCCATCCCCGACCGTGTGGAGGCCATCCACTACGCCATGGATCACGCCCAGAGCGGCGACGTCATCATCCTGGCCGGCAAGGGCCACGAGGACTATCAGGAGATCAACCACGTCCACTACCCCATGGATGAGCGGGTCATCGTGGCGGACTACCTGAAAAAGCAGGGCTAAATCACAAGAGCCGCCGCGCCCTTTCGCGGCGGGAAGGAGCGAATCATTATGGGAATTCTGGAGATCGTGCTGCCGGTGGCGGTCAGCTTTGTCATCACCGTCATCGCCGGCAAGCTGCTGATACCGGCGCTGGTGCGGCTGAAGGCCGGCCAGTCCATCAAGGAGATCGGCCCCACCTGGCACATGGCCAAGCAGGGCACCCCCACCATGGGCGGCCTGATGTTCATTATCGGTATCGGCATCACCATCGTGGCTCTGGGCTGGAAGCATATGGCGGGCGGCGACTTCGCCCACCTGTACGTCTATCTCTTTGCGCTGGTGTTCGGCCTCATCGGCTACGTTGACGACTATCAGAAGGTGAAGCACCACCACAACACCGGTCTGACGGCGCTGCAGAAGTTTGTGCTGCAGCTGGCGGCGGCGGTGGCGTTCCTGTGCCTCATGCGGTACGAGGGGATGCTGAGTCCCAATCTGTATATCCCCTTCTGGAACACCCATGTGGTGCTGCCGTGGTCGGTGTACCTTGTCTTCGCCGCCTTCGTCATCGTGGGCACCGTCAACGCCGTCAACATCACCGACGGGCTGGACGGTCTCAGCACCAGCGTCACCATTCCCGTGGCCGTTTTCTTCTCGGTCATGGCCATCATCTGGCCCGGCTTCGCCCAGTTGGGCACGTTTTCCGCCGCCATGCTGGGCGGCCTGTGCGGTTTTCTGGTGTATAACCGCTACCCCGCCAAGGTGTTCATGGGCGACACCGGCTCCCTGTTTCTGGGCGGCGCGGTGGCGGCACTGGCCTTCGCCTACGACATGCCGCTGGTGCTGCTGCTGGTGGGCATCGTTTACATCTGCGAGACGCTGTCCGACATCATCCAGGTAACGTATTTCAAGCTCACCCACGGCAAGCGCATTTTCAAAATGGCGCCGCTGCACCATCACTTTGAGATGTGCGGCTGGAAGGAGACTAAGATCGTGGCGGTGTTCTCCACCGTCAGCGCACTGTTCTGCCTGCTGGCCTACTTCGCCGTGTACCAGCGCTTCAGCTTCTGAAAATACTTCCATCAGGAAGTTCATCATGAAGCGGGTTTTCGTTCCTCATGAAGTTCATGAGGAAGTACCAACATGAAATTTCGGAAGGGGGGACAGCCGTGACCCGTGCAGAATATCAGGCCCAGAAGGCCATGAAGGCCCGCATGCGCCAAACAGAGCAAAAGCACACGCAGGCCGCCAAGGGGTCCATGGATCTGCCCTTCCTGATCCTGACGCTGCTGCTGACGGTGATCGGACTCATTATGCTGTTCTCCGCCAGCTTTCCCCGCGCCTATTACGACACCGGCGACGGCACCTACTACTTCAAGCGGCAGGCCCTGTTCGCCGTCATCGGTCTGGCGGGCATGTTCGTTGTGGGCAAGATCAACTATCAGCGCTGGCGCGGCGCGTCCCGCATGCTGGTGGGTCTGGCGCTGTTCCTGCTGATCCTGGTCATCATCCCCCACAACCCACTGGCCATCACCGCCAACAACGCCACCCGCTGGCTGGGCATCAAGGGCGTGTTCCAGTTCCAGCCGTCGGAGATCGCCAAGCTGGCGGTCATCGTCTACTTTTCCGATACCATCTCCAAGAAAAAGGAGAAGATGCTGACGTGGCGGCAGGGCATCGTGCCCTATGTGGCGCTGCTGGGCATCATCTCCGTTCTGATGATGCTGGAGCCCCATCTGTCCGGCACGGTGCTGATCTTGTGTACCGGCGCGGTGCTGATGATCGTGGGCGGTATTCAGGGCTGGCTGGTGGCCGCCGGTATCGGCGGCGTGGGCGCCATAGGCCTTCTGTTTGTCAAGCTGGCGGAAAGCGGCGTCATCAAGTACGGCTCTGCCCGCATCGCCATGTGGCACGACCCATGGCTGGACTACTCCGGCGACGGCTATCAGCTGGCGCAGAGCCTGATCACCATCGGCTCCGGCGGTCTGCTGGGCGTGGGGCTGGGGCGAAGCCGCCAGAAGTTTCTGTACCTGCCCGAGCAGTACAACGACTTTATTTTCTCCGTGGTATGCGAGGAGCTGGGGCTTATCGGCGCCTGCGTCATTATGCTGATCTTCGCCCTGCTGATCCTGCGGGGCTTCTGGATCGCCCTCCACGCCCGCGACCGGTTCGGCGCGCTGCTGGTGGTGGGCATCATGACCCATCTGGCCCTTCAGACCTTCCTGAACATCGCGGTGGTGTCGGGCTTCGTGCCCACCACCGGTATCTCCCTGCCGTTCTTCAGCTATGGCGGCACGGCGCTGTGCTTGCAGCTGGTGGAGATGGGCATGGTGCTCAGTGTGTCGCGGCAGATCCCCGCGCCCAAGGCGGGGTAAATGGGCGATTTTTGACAACATAGCGTATTTTTCTGTCAGATAATTGCAGTGGGTATAGGGATCGAGAATTTTCATCCCTGTCTCCGGCGGCCCCATTTCTTCCAACAGCGGCAGGAGAGGGTTCCGCGCCCCCGAGCGCGGGGACATTTCGCTCTCCGGAGCGACCCGCTTTTGCCAACAGCGGCAAAAGTGGGCAAAAACGCCGCCAAAAACCAATGGTTTTTGGATTTCCTTTTGGTCGATTTCGATGCGGCAGGAAAAGGTTCCGCAGGGAATCGGCCATGGGCCTGCCCTCGCTGCCGCTGACGTGGTGGGCAGAGGAAATTGGCGGTTCTACCGATTTGAGCGATTATCAAATCGCACACATGCCGCCAGCGGCGGCATGTGCAGGTGCGGCCCGTTGGGCCGCGAAATATAAAGAACACGCGCTGCTGCGAAGCGTATTTTGTAGAACGGCATGCCAACACGCCGCCGATAAGTCAGCGCACTGCCGCGCGGAACACGAGAGCGGCAGCGGCTCTTATCGCCGAGTGCCGGAGCCTGTCACAGCACGCCACCCGCGCGGTGCGTGGGAGCGGCAGCGGGGAGAGACGTACAAGCGATTCGATGCGGAACCTTTTTATACCGCAGTCGTAATCGGACAAGGGAAATCCAAAAACCTTGGTTTTTGGCGGCGTTCTTTTCCATATTTCTTTCGCTGTTGAAAGAAATATGGCCGCCGGAGGCATACATGCAGGACGCGGGTGCAACCCGCAATCGGAGAACAGAAAACGGGCCGTCGAGGACGCCGGCCCCTACGGAGGGATAGACGAGAGTACGCCGGTACTCGGCGGTGCGCCGATGCGGGCCGTCGGGAACGCCGGCTCCTACGCAGTAAGGCACTGCCGCGCGGAACACGGGAGCGGCAGCGGCTCTTATCGCCGAGTCCCGGAGCCTGTCATAGCACGCCACCCGCGCGGTGCGTGGGAGCGGCAGCGGGGATAGAAGCGGAGGCGATTCCCTATGGGCCTTTTTGCGTCGTATTACGTTCGGCGTAAAGGAATTCCAAAGACCATGGGTCTTTGGCGGCGTTTTTGCATCCTTTTGCCGCCGCGGGCAAAAGGATGTCGCGCCGGAGCGCGAAATATCCCTGCCAGAGGCATGAAAGGAACGAGCAACGGGCCGTCGGGAACGCCGGCTCCTACGCAGTAAGGCACCGCCGCGCGGAAGATGGAAGCGGCAGCGGCTCTTATCGCCGAGTCCCGGAGCCTGTCATAGCACACCACCCGCGCGGTGCGTGGGAGCGGCAGCGGGGATAGGAGCGGAGGCGATTCCTTATGGGCCTTTTTGCGTCGTATTACGTTCGGCGTAAAGGAATTCCAAAGACCATGGGTCTTTGGCGGCGTTCTTTTCCATATTTCTTTCGCTGTTGAAAGAAATATGGCCGCCGGAGGCATAAAACATCGAAGCAGAAACGGAGTTTTCAGGATGAGAGTCATTTTCACCTGCGGAGGCACCGCAGGACATGTGAACCCGGCGCTGGCGCTGGCGGGGCTCATGCGGCAGCGTGACCCCCAGACCGCCGTGCTGTTCGTGGGCACCCCCGACGGCATGGAGCGGGAGCTGGTGGCCAAGGCGGGCTACGACTACGCCGCCGTGGAGGTGGACAGCTTCCGCCGGTCCATGCGGCCGGAGGCCATGCGCCACAATCTTCACGCCGCAGGGGCGCTGGCCCGTTCGGGGCCTGCGGCCAAGGCCATCCTGCGGGAGTTCAGGCCCGATCTGGTGGTGGGCACCGGCGGCTACGCCAGCTTTCCCATGGTGAAGGCGGCGGCCCGGGCCCACATCCCCACGGCGGTACACGAGAGCAACTCGGTACCCGGGCTCACCACCCGCATGCTGGAGGAGTATGCCGATGTGATCATGGTGGGATTTGAGGACTGCCGCCAGCATTACCGGCACCCTGAGCGCATCATGGTGACGGGTACGCCGGTGCGGGGCGACTTCTTCGAGAAAACGCCTCTGGAGGCGCGGCAGAATCTGGCCTTTGACGACGGGCGGCCGGTTGTGGTATCCTTTTGGGGAAGTCTGGGCGCCAGCCACATGAACGAAGCCATGCTGGATATGTTCGAAAAGGAACGGGAGAACGGCTTCCCCTTCCACCACGTCCACGCGGTGGGCAAGAGCGGCTGGGAGACCATGGAAACGGCCCTGCGGCAGCGGGAACTGGCGCTGTGCCCCGATCTGGATGTGCGGCAGTACATCTACAACATGGCCACGGTGATGCGGGCGGCGGATCTGGTCATCTGCCGCGCGGGCGCGTCCACCATCAGTGAGCTGACGGCGCTGGGGATGCCGGCCATCATGGTGCCCTCCCCCTACGTCACCAACAACCATCAGGAGAAGAACGCACGGCTGCTGGAGGCCCACGGCGGGGCCAGGGTCCTGCTGGAGAGCGAGGCCAATGGCGCGGCGCTGTACGACGCGGCGGCGGACATCCTCCGCAGCCCCGAGACGCAGGCGCGGATGAAGCAGGGCATGGCCCAGCTGGGCATCCCTGACGCCGCGGAGCGTATTTATGACACGGTGATGGCTCTGGTCCGGTAGGGCATGCACACCCGCAGCCCGTC
>OJKW01000064.1_pt1 | contig 102327 bp, 90 predicted proteins | sample 1596591 | NCBI WGS metagenome assembly OJKW01 (sample SAMEA4350166, study PRJEB24818) | metagenome | biome: human; feature: gut; material: faeces | place: Denmark | collected 2013-09 | reverse complement strand
TGAAAGTACTGAAAACAACTGAAAATAAAAATAGGCTTATAAAACACTGATTTATAGCTTATTTATTATCACTTTATTGGGTGTTGTTTGCATTTTGTATATATACTGCGTAAATCTGGTAAATTTCAATTTGGACGAGGATGAACGCAACGCTCATCGCTTGGTATTTCCTTGTGGCCGCATTGGCTACAGGAAATATACAAGTGTGGGGTTGTTGTTTGTTACGTCCAAGGGTTTTACCAGAGCCTCCATGAGATAGCAAGCAGCCAGCTCCACACTTTCCGTTTATTAACCCTGCCGAACTTTACCGGAGCCTATGAGCAAGGCGGAAACAATTTATTATCATGGAATGGAATGAATTGAAAAAGAGAGTTGCCGCTGAATATGATAGACGGCAACTGAAGTCGGATGCGCGTTATAGGGCATTGGACAAGATTGGCGATTATCTGAAAGCCTGCCATAAAGATGTAGTCACAAATATAAGTGCGTTGATGAATATCGACCGAGATGACTTGAAAGAGGAGTATCGCAATCATAAGCCAAATAAAAAAATAAGTGGTGCTGAGATTAGTGCATTCAATGAAATTTACAATCAACTAAGAATGTTATAAAAACACTTTGCTATGGAAAATGTTAAAGATTTGAATTTAAGTTTGTTTGACCCGCTACGTGACGCTGAAACTTCGCTTCCTGACAGTCCGGGTAATTACATTGTCGTTTTGCGTAATTCGTCAACATTGCCTGATATTGGGGTTAAGCCTGTAATGAAAAATCTGGAAATAGGCGGGCGGCAATTTGATGTGATTTACACAGGTATAAGCTCGAAAAGTCTGAGAAAGAGGGATTATAGCCAGCATTTTACAGGCAATAATTCCGGACGTTCTACGCTTCGCAAGTCATTAGGCAGCATGATGGGCTTCAAAAAGATACCTTGTGACAGGAATAAACCCGACAACGGAAAGACAAAGTTTGCAGATGCTGATGAGGAAAAGTTGTCAAAATGGATGTGTGAGAACTTGTTACTGCTTTATTGCAAAGTTGATGAAGATAAAGTTAAGACTTTGGAGGAGCAATTAATAGCAGAACTTAATCCCCCATTAAATCTTCAAAAGAACTATAATGCCGAGAATATGGCTTTCCGTGCAAAATTAAGTGAGTTGAGAAAATAAGAAGAAACTTAAATAAAGAAATATTATGAAACGATTTGTTTGTTTAAAAGCTATAATTGCGTCTGTATTGATGCTTGTTTCGGAAAATGTGTTGGCATATGATTTTAAGATTGGGAATTTGTATTATAAGTAGATGCCACAATTTAATTTATGGTTTAATAACATTCTTAATCTGGCTTATACCTTTTGGAAATGAAAAAGATAGAAAACCATGTTGCTTATGTGATTTCTGTGGCTGCTTTGTGTTGCGGACTGTCTGCTTGCTGTTCTGACCCGTCACAGAAAGATGTCAATTTGTACACTTGCGCGTATGCTGATAGTTGTTATAAGGCAAATAATTATAAAGAAGCGGTAATCAAGTATGAACAGGCGGCAAACAGCGGCTCGGCCATAGCCATGACCCGTTTGGGTGATTGCAGCTATCATGGGCGTGGACTGTCAAAAGATTACAGTAAGGCTGTAAAATATTATACGAGTGCAGCCGGGCTGGGTAATGCGGAAGCCCAATATAAATTGGCAAATTGCTACTATTGGGGAAACGGTGTAAAGAAGGATTACAAGAAAGCCGTGCAATGGTTTGAGAAGTCGGCAAAGCAAGGATATGCTGATGCTCAAAATAATTTGGGTTCATGTTATTCTTTTGGCAACGGTGTCGCAAAAGATAAATCAAGAGCAGTTACTTGGTATATGAAAGCCGCCGAACAAGGCAATGTGAAGGCACAAAATAATCTCGGACGTTACTATGGGATTGATGCCGGAACGCCAAAAGATTACTCGAAGGCCGTTACTTGGTTTACTGAAGCTGCGGGGCACGGTGATGTAGGTGCTTTTTACAATCTTGGATATTTATTTCACAAAGGCGGCTATGGTATAAAGAGGGACTTCTCAAAAGCCATATATTGGTTTGAAAAAGCCGTAGAACAAGGTGATGTAAATGCCGAGTTTGCCATAGGCTTGTGTTATGACTTAGGTGGGCATGGAATAAAAAGGGACTATTCAAAGGCTGTGCGATGGTATAAACGGGCTGCGGAAAAAGGACATCTGTCAGCCATGCACAATTTAGGTGTATGCTATTTGAAAGGCCACGGTGTCAGGCAAAGTTATTCTGAAGCTGCATATTGGCAGAAACAGGCCAAGGCTAAATGAAAAAGTTTTTTATAATGGAAAGGAATACTATGAGACGTTTTTTATTAGTTGTTAATATCATTGCATTGATGTTTGGCGTTTGTGTTTCGTCTTTATCTCAATCGGTGAAGAGTGAAAAGGAGTTGGCGAAACTTGAAAATAAGTATAATAAAATAGTATTGGATTTACAAGAGTCTGGAAAGTCTGATAAAGATTATCTTAAGGCCTGTAAAAAGATGCTGAAACTTTCGGAAGAAAATTATACTCCTGCGCAAATTTTTATTGGCGATTATTATTTAAAGAAAAATGATATTCAAAATTATGAATACTGGTATGTAAAGGCCGCAGAGAACGGTGATACAACGGCCCAGTTTGAATTAGGCCTCAATTATTATAAGGGTAAGGGGCTAAATCAAAATTATGCAAAAGCCATTCAGTGGTTTACGAAAGTGGCAGACGGTGGAAACGCTGATGCTCAATATTATTTATGGGATTGCTATTCTGCCGAAGGCACTCAGCGCGATACAGTAAAGGCCATATATTGGTTGACTAAGGTGGCGGAGCGTGGCGATACTTGTGTTCAGCGTAAGTTGGGAGATTTTTACGCCAAAGGCCAATACGCCCCACAAGATTCATCGAAGGCAATATATTGGTTTACCAAGTCCGCAGAGCAAGGTAATGTTGCAGCTCAAAGCACGCTGGGAAATAGCTATTATTTTGGTAAAGGTGTTGAGCAAGATTATTCAAAGGCCGTATCTTATTATACTAAAGCAGCTGAACACGGAAATGCCGAGGCGCAATTAGGGTTGTACTGTTGTTATATGGAAGGTAAAGGAGTACAGCGAGATTCGTTACAGGCCGTAAGCTGGTTGACAAAATCTGCGGAAGTTGGGAACTCAGATGCGCAATGTTTATTGGGAGCTCTGATTTTATTTGTAGATGCTCAAAAAGCGGAATATTGGCTAACAAGAGCGGCAGAACAGGGCAATGCTTTTGCGCAATGGCAATTAGGCATAGAGTATTATTATGGTTATAATTTGCCTTTGGATTATTCAAAGACCGTGCATTGGTTGAATAAAGCGGCTGAACAAGGATTTGAATTTTATCCGAGTCAAGGAATTTTGGGCTGTTGTTATTATATGGGTAAAGGTGTTGAGAGGGATTTGTCTAAAGCCGTATATTGGTTTACAAATGCGGTCAAGGATGGAGATTCTGAGGCACAATATTTTTTGGGTATGTGCTATTTTAATGGTGAAGGCGTGAAGCAGGATATTTCAACTGCCGTTTATTGGTTGACAAAATCAGCAGAGCAAGGATATTTGGATGCACAAGCAGAACTTGCTGATATATATTATCAAGAAGGCAATTTTTCTGAAGCAGTAAAGTGGGCGACTAATCCTGCAGAGGTGGGATATGCAAATAGTCAATACATTTTGGGCGGAAGCTATCTGTTAGGAAAAGGAGGCGTGAAACAAGATTATTCAAAGGCCGTGTCTTTGTTCTCAAAGTCGGCAGAGCAAGGCCATGTTAAAGCTAAAAGTCTCTTGGCTTTCTGCTATGATCAAGGTAAAGGCGTAAAGAAAAATAAAGAAAAAGCGTTCAGTTTGTATCTTGAAGCCGCAAATGCAGGAGAGGTTTCTGCGCAAAACTGGATGGGTGATTATATGTTGGACAAATACACTACATTATCAAAGAATAGCGTAAAAAATGCTGTAAAATATCAAAATTATCTTCGCAAGGCTTGTGAATGGTATGAGGCGGCTGAAAAACAAGGAGATCGATCAAGAGAAGATTTGTTAAATTCTTGTAGGGAAACTTTATATGAAATAGATACGTATTATTAAGTGTAAAGATTTAAAGTTTACATTTGTAATAAAGAAAAGGTGAGACACTGTTCAAAATCTATTGTATTGTCTTTGCTTTGTCGCCATATTTGATTACTTTTGCATGGCTTAATTGATACATATAAAAATAAAAGGAAAATATGAGAAGCAGGACAACAACATGGTTTGAGTGCAAGATACGTTATGAAAAGACAATGGAGGACGGCACTCAAAAGAAGGTTACAGAGACATATACGGTTGACGCATTGAGCTTTACCGAGGCGGAATCAAGCATTATAGAAGAAATGTCTGCTTACATTAGTGGCGAGTTCGAGGTTCGCGACATCAAGAAGGCTGCTTATGGCGAGGTGTTTTTCAGCGACGCGCCGTCTGCTGACCGCTGGTATAAGACGAAGTTGCAGTTCATCACAATAGATGACAAGACGGAGAAGGAGAAACGCTCAAATGTGAATTACCTTGTTCATGCGGCGTCGTTGCCGCAGGCGGTGAAGAGCATCGATGAGGTTATGGGCGGCACGATGATTGACTATGTGATAGTAAGTGTGGCAGAAACGCAGATTATGGATGTGTTTGAGCACAACAAGATTGTCAAGAAGCCAGAAGTCGATGACAAACCGGAATACGAGCAAGGCGGAGAGGAGGTGAAATGATGCAGAACATAGATGTTGCGGCCAACTTGCGTGCCATAAAGGGAACTTTGCCTGAAGGCGTGACGCTGGTTGCCGTGAGCAAGTTTCATCCTGCTGATGAAATCGAGGCGGCATACGCGGCAGGGCAGCGTGTGTTTGGCGAAAGCCATGAGCAGGAATTGGCGAAGAAGCATGATGTGCTCCCGAAGGACATCGAGTGGCATTTCATTGGGCATTTGCAGACCAATAAGGTGAAATATATTGCGCCATATATTTCAATGATTGACGCGGTTGACTCGACGAAGCTGCTCAAGGAAATCAATAAGCAGGCGGCCAAGCATGACAGGACTATAAATGTGCTTCTTGAACTTCATATAGCCGAAGAGGCTACGAAATATGGGTTTACGCTCGATGCTTGCCGTGAGATGCTTGCGGCAGGGGAGTGGCGTGAACTTAGGAATGTGAGGATTTGCGGCTTGATGATGATGGCGTCGAATGTTGACGACGAGGCGCAAATCAGGCACGAGTTTGAAACCGCGGCTTCTTTCTTTGACGAGGTAAAATCCGCTTATTTTGCCGATGACGACTGTTTCCGTGAGCGCTCATGGGGTATGAGCGGCGACTACGAGATTGCCGTTGAATGCCGCAGCACTATGGTGCGTGTTGGGACGGCGATATTCGGGGAAAGAGAATATTGAAAAGGTAAAAAGGTAAAAAAGTAAAAAGGTAAAAAATACGGGTGTTTTTACCTTTTTACCTTTTTACCTTTTTACCTTTTCCACCTTTTCATTTTTTCACCTCTTCACCCTTAAAATAGTATTGTCCTTTGTGCTTTGTCATTCGCCCGTATTCAATGGCATGTTTGGGGCAATGGTGATAGCAGGCGAAACATGCAAGGCAAGAGCCGTCGTGACGCCATTGTGGAATGTTGTTTACAAGCACAATATTGCCTGTTGGGCATGAGGTGGCGCACAGGCCGCAGCTGATACATTTTTCCGTGGTTACATGGAACGGTTTGTCGGTTATCATGTGCTTTGCGAAAAAGCCGCCGATAATCCGGCTGTTGATTTTCGGCCACCGTCCGATTGTCAGTTCTTCAATGTTTTTCTGTTTTTCGATAATCAGCCGCGTAAACCGTTCAAGGTCGGCTGCCGCTTTGTCTTTCTTTTGTTTCTCTTTTTCTGGAGTGTCTACGTCCATAAATGGCAGCCCGACGTATGATTCCGGCATGATAAGCGAGAACGCGCTGTCAAGATGTATGTTTTTTGATGCAAGGTCGCTCTTTAAAATGTCGATGGTTTCACCGATTGTGTCACCGGCAGTGCATAGTGCAAAGCAGTAATGCGGCGTTGTTTCGTTGAATGACAGTTTGCTTATGAATTTTCTTAATGCCATAGGCGGCCGCCAACCGTGTACGGGAAAACAAAATCCAATGCGTTCATCTTCATCGAGTGAGTGTTGAGTCTGTATTTTTTCTTTATCTAAAATGTTGATTAATTTTTCACCTGTGGCCTTGGCTATGTATTTGGCTGCCCACAGGCTGTTGCCTGTACCTGATAAGTAGAAAATCATGTTACATGTTTTTATTTGCAGGCAAAGATAATGCTTTTGCTCTTAAATGGAACGGTTCTAATGTAAAATCAGTATCTTTGTTCCACGAAGATGGGATGCGGCTCGGCAATGTCAAACTAAAAAACTGTGTTTATCGTTTGCCGTTGCGTCCGCCTTTTACTATCTTTGTAATCATTAATGCGGAAATACTCTGCTTAAGGAATGAAAGTAAACGGACAAATACAGTTGTACCCAGTACTGCGGATTGTGCTGTTTTTTGCTATAGGCATAATATTGGGCGTTGAGTTGTTTGGCCATATTTCGTCAAAATTGTGGTATGTGGCATTCATCATATCGCTCGTGTTGGCCGTGGTGGTAAAAGGCTACAGCATAGCGCAGACTGTCGTGCTTTTCATGGCTTGCCTGTGTTCTGGCGGTTGTCTTGCCGAACGTGAGTTGTCGTCGGTTCGTGTTGATGCGCCTGACGGAGAGGTTTGTTATGAGGCTGTGGTGGTTAGTCCGTTGGAAGAGGCCGGCAAGGTGATGCGTTGCGATTTGCTTATTACGAATTGGCCGAGACCAGTCAAGATTAGGGCTTCTATTTTCAAGGATGCCCGGGCGGAACGGTTGGAACCCGGCAATGGGCTACGGGTGAGGTCGAAGTTGGAGAAGCCTGCAAGTTTTGCCGGTTCAACCTTTGACTATGGCCGTTATCTGTTGTTTCATGGTTATTCGTTCACAACATTTCTGTACGTTGACGATTGGAGCGGAGATGTTGTTAGTTTTGAAAGATTGTCATTGGTTGACCGCTCTAAGATAAAGGCGTTGCAGCTGCGAGGCAAGCTGCTTGACAACTTCAAGAAGTTGGGCATTGAAGGGCAGGATTATGCAGTATTAGCGGCGATGACTCTTGGCGAACGTGTTTCGATGTCCGATGATATGACCGACGACTATTCTGCTTCCGGAGCATTGCACATATTGTCTTTGTCGGGGATGCACCTTGGCATCATATATGCAATGTTGCTGTTGTTGTTTTTCAAACGCCGTAGTTCGGTGATAGTCCAAGTTATCATTGTCACAGCCGTTTGGGCATACGTTTTTATTGCAGGCTTGCCCGTGTCGGCAGTGCGTTCTGCGGTTATGCTTTCAGTCTGTTCTTTTGTCAATTTGCTTAACCGCGACAAGATTTCATTGAATGTCTTGGCCGTGGCTGCATTTTCCGTGCTTGTTGTAAATCCGTTGAATTTATACGACGTGGGTTTTCAGATGTCGTTCATGTCGGTGATGTTCATAATTGTTTTTTATCCGGTGTTTTATTATGTCATGCCGCAACGTATAAGAAATATCCGCGTTGTGAATTATATTTGGCAGATGACGGCGGTTTCATTGTCTGCCCAGTTAGGCGTAGCTCCTTTAGTGGCGTTGTATTTCGGTCGTTTTTCTTGTTATTTCCTGTTGGCAAATTTCGCCGTCATTCCATTGTCCACCGTTATTCTCTACGGTGTGGCGTTCATCATGTTGTTTGCATGGCAGCCGTGGCTGCAAGGCATATTGTCCACAATTGTTGTCAAGTCTGTAGAATTGATGAATACAAGCGTTTCATTTGTTGCGTCACTTCCGGGGGCAAGCATTGATGGCATCAGCATCAACCCTGTGCAGGTGTTGATGCTATATATCCTTATGTTTTCAATATATTTCTTGTTGCCTTATCTTAGTAAACTTTGGGAGTATAGGTAAAGTCAAATTGGTTGTGGAGTGGGGAACAGAAAGTTTATGTTGATAAAAATAGGCAGGCAAGGTTTGAATAAAATTCGTTTCTTACCTGCATATTTTAACAGTTTTTTTATTTGTATCTTTTGTTTATATAAATAAATTGTAATTAGATACTTTGTAAAAGATGCTTATTGTTTCTCATTAGCATAATTTGAGTAACAATTCCAAATTCTTCAAAATCTTTATCATCATTAATATTGTACATCTCAATGACCGTATCACCAAACTTAATCCAATCTTTTTCACTAATATGGAAATAGGATAAAGCTTCTTTCAATGCTGCTACATTATTTTTAAGATACGTGTCGTTTATCCAATCATGTATGATGTGTTGACGCGCAAATTCTGTGTTCTTTCGGGAAAAATCGGAATGTTCTCGGGATAAATATCTAATGACACCAATGTACAAAAGATGTTTTGCTATTTTCTGCCAACGATACTCTGTAAGCCCAAGAATATATAAATATTGCTTAAACTTATCGTCTACTTCTAATAATTCTTTTAATCTGTCTTTATGCGAATAATCGTCAAAGCGATATATTCTTCCATTTCTGTCCGCAAGTATCTCTTTTGCAACTCTGATTTCTTTCTTGCTTGCAGGTTCTGCTAGATCATGCGCTACGGTTGCAATTTTATTTGCAGTGGAATTGGCTACATAACCAATAGCTTCACCGTATCGCTCTTTTGCTGTATCCAACGCCTGATATGAATGTATCACCAATCCGTCGGCGTACAAATGTATGCCAACAGAAAGGATATGCACATAACACATCCCGTAGGGCATCCACTGTTGCCATGTTCTTGACTGTACCAGAAACGTGCGAGATTTCTATGCGTCAAGCACAAAGCGCAGTAAACGCCTTTGTCATATATGTGTCGTCCCCTCCCTTCCGCCGCCGGGCTTCCGTAAAGGGGATAACGCTACAAAGATAATAAATCTTCGGTTTACGGCAAAATAATTTGAATAGAAGATGTGAAATTCTAAATGAATCCGCGTTTAACCAATGCGAGGAGTTATAGGGAGTTAAGAGGAGTTATCACTCGCTGCGCTCGTTCTGGGAGTTAAAGGACAAATGTTTTGTAAAAAGCCATAAAACGCAGTGCAATATATGACCTTTTACAATATCAAAGACCATCTTTTACAAGCTAAAAGACGGCCTTTTGGAAAACAAGTGATGATGAAATGATTTATGATTTTACCGCAACACTGTTACAATGTGTGATAACTTGTTGAAAATAAGTTGGTTATGGCGTGACAGTAAACTAAATTATTGTCACGCCATTGTCACAAACATGCTTTCTTTATGGCAGGTAAGGGCATAAAAAAGAGGCTGCGTCCGTTTTGACACAGCCTCTTTTTCAGTTGTTATATTTAGTTATTTAATCAAGCTTCTTCATCGCTCCAGTCTTCTTTAGACTTGCGGATGTAGCTCTTGTAACGCAGTTTAGCCATGCGCTCAGCCTCGGCAAACAGCTCTTCGGCCTCGTTAGGATAAGCCTTCTTTACAGAGAGATAACGAACCTCGCCCATCAGGAAGTCGTGGAACTTGCTCCAGTCTGGCTCTTTTGAGTCGAGAGAGAACGGGTTTTTGCCCTGCTCTGCCAGTTCGGGGTTGTATCTCCACAGGTGCCAGTAACCGCATTCAACGGCCTTAGCCTCTTCTGCCTGGCTCTTGCCCATGCCGCCCTTAGCCTTGAGGCCGTGGTTGATACACGGAGCGTAAGCAATGATGAGAGACGGGCCGGGGTAAGCTTCTGCTTCGCGGATAGCCTTCAGGCACTGTGCGTTGTCCGCTCCCATAGCTATCTGTGCAACATAAACGTAGCCGTAGGTTGTAGCCATCAGACCGAGGTCTTTCTTGCGGATGCGCTTGCCTTGTGCAGCGAACTGTGCGATAGCGCCGAGAGGAGTAGCCTTAGAAGACTGTCCACCGGTATTTGAATAAACCTCGGTGTCGAGAACGAGAATGTTAACATCCTCGCCGCTTGCTATCACGTGGTCCAAACCGCCGTAGCCGATGTCGTAAGAAGCACCGTCACCACCGATTATCCATTGGCTGCGCTTGATGAGGTAATGGTCGAGAGTCTTAAGCTCCTTGCAAATCTCACATCCTGCTTCATCACCAGCGGCGATGAGCGGTTTCAACTTAGCCGCTGCAGCCTTTGAAGCTTCAGCGTCTTCCTTGCCTGCAATCCACTCCTCTGCAGCAGCCTTGAAGTCGGCCGGAGTGCTGTCCTTAGCGATGGCGTCGTTAAGCAACATTGTGATGCGTTCCTTCATCTTCTTGTTTGCGAGCACCATACCCATGCCGAATTCGCAGAAGTCTTCGAACAGAGAGTTTGCGAAAGCAGGGCCTTGTCCGTTTTCGTTGGTGCAGTAAGGTGTTGAAGGTACAGATGCTGAATAGATTGATGAGCACCCTGTAGCGTTGGCAATCATTTCACGGTCACCGAAGAGCTGTGATATGAGTTTTACATAAGGAGTCTCACCGCAGCCAGAGCATGCGCCTGAGAATTCGAACAGCGGCTGTGCGAACTGAGAGTTCTTGACGTTTGACTTGATGTCAACCAAATTCTGCTTGCTCTTCACGTTCTTAACGAGATAATCCCAACGTGCAGCCTCTTCGTCGTCGCCTGCGAACGGAACCATAGTAAGAGCCTTGCCCTTCTTCGGGTTTCCGGGGCATACGTCGGCACAGTTGCCGCATCCGAGACAGTCGAGCACGCTCGGCTCGATAACGAAGTGCATACCCTTCATCGCTGCCGGAGCCTTCATTTCGAGAGTTGTGCCGTTGAAGCCCTTAAGCTCGTCGTCTGTGAGTACGAACGGACGGATAGCTGCGTGAGGACAAACGTAAGCACACTTGTTGCACTGGATGCAGTTCTCTGCGTTCCATTGCGGAACAAACGCCTCGACACCTCGTTTCTCGTAAGCTGAAGTTCCATTCTGCCATGTGCCGTCAACAGTATTGTGCTTTGTGAAGTCTGAAATCTTGAGAAGGTCGCCGGCTTGTGCGTTGATAGGACGTACAAGTTCCTTGACAAATGCCGGAGCATCGTCTTCGGTTACCGCATCGTCAGGCAGGTTTGCCCATGCCGGGTCAACGGTAAGCTGCTTGTATTCGCCGCCACGGTCAACAGCTGCGTAGTTCTTGTCCACCACGTCTTGTCCCTTCTTGCCATACGACTTGACGATAAACTTCTTCATCTGCTCTATGGCGAGGTCGATTGGAATGACGCCGGTGATACGGAAGAATGCGCTTTGGAGTATGGTGTTCGTGCGGTTGCCGAGACCTATTTCCTGGGCAATTTTCGTTGCGTTGATATAATATACGGTAATGTTGTTCTGTGCGAAGTAACGCTTTACCTTGTTAGGTATGAAGTTTACGAGTTCATCGCCTTCGAATATGGTGTTCAGCAGGAATGTGCCGTTCTTGCGCAGTCCGCGTGTCACGTCGTACATGTGCAGGTAAGCCTGTACGTGGCAAGCCACAAAGTTAGGTGTATTTACCAGATATGTGCTGCGTATTGGCTTGTCGCCGAAACGGAGGTGCGAGCAGGTGAAGCCGCCAGACTTCTTTGAGTCGTAAGAGAAGTATGCCTGGCAGTGCTTGTCGGTATTGTCGCCGATGATTTTCACCGAGTTCTTGTTTGCACCTACGGTACCGTCTGCTCCCAGTCCGTAGAACTTCGCTTCGAACATACCTTCGCCACCGAGGGCTATTTCTTCAACAGGAGGCAGTGATGTGAAGGTAACATCGTCTATTATACCTAACGTGAAGTGGTTTTTCGGTTCGTTGAGCTTCAGGTTATCGAACACAGATATGATGCGTGCCGGTGTGGTGTCGTTGCTGCCTACGCCGTAGCGTCCGCCTACGATGAGAGGTTTGTTCTCCACGTCGTAGAATGCGCTCTTAACGTCGAGGTACAGAGGCTCGCCTTCTGCGCCAGGTTCCTTCGTGCGGTCAAGCACGGCTATGCGTTTAACTGTTGAAGGTACAGCTGCGAGCAGATGCTTTACAGAGAACGGACGGTAGAGGTGTACCGAAATCATGCCGACTTTCTCGCCATTGCTGTTGAGATGGTCGATAGCCTCGCGTGCTGCTTCTGTGGCAGAACCCATCAGTATGATAATCCTGTCAGCGTCGTCAGCGCCGTAGTAAGAGAAGAGGTGATACTCGCGGCCTGTAATCTTGCTGATTTCACCGAGATAGTGTTCTACAACTTCAGGAACGTTGTCATAGTATTGGTTGCAGGACTCACGGCGTGTGAAGAACGTTTCGGGGTTGTCTGCCGTACCGCGTGTTACAGGGCGCTCAGGCGTAAGTGCGCGTTCGCGGAAGCGTTTTACGTCCTCCATGTCAACCAACGGAGCGATGTCTTCGTTTTCGAGAAGCTCGATTTTGTGGTATTCGTGTGAAGTGCGGAAGCCGTCAAAGAAGTTGATGAACGGCACCCAAGTCTTCAGGGAAGCCAAGTGGGCTACGGCTGTGAGGTCCATAACTTCCTGTACGGAACCCTCGCAAAGCATAGCGAAACCTGTCTGGCGGCATGCCATCACGTCGGAATGGTCGCCGAATATGCACAATGTGTTTGTGGCGATAGAGCGCGCAGAAACATCGAATACGCAGGGAAGAAGCTCGCCTGCAATCTTGTACATATTAGGTATCATGAGGAGCAATCCCTGTGAAGCGGTGAATGTCGTAGTCAAGGCTCCGGCCTGGAGCGAACCGTGTACTGCGCCTGCAGCGCCTCCTTCAGATTGCATTTCCTGTACGGACACATTCTGTCCGAAAAGGTTTTTGCGTCCTTTGGCTGCCCATTCGTCAACGTGCTCCGCCATAGGAGACGACGGTGTGATAGGGTAAATGGCTGCAACCTCGCTGAACATATAGCTTATGTGCGCGGCTGCTTCATTTCCATCACAAGTGATAAACTTTTTTTCTTTAGCCATTTTAATAAAATATTAATGTTAATGTATTTGTTGTTAGTATAGAAACCCGAATAGCCATAGCGGAATTTGGTTGTCTTTGCCAATCTCAGTGTTGTACCGTGCGTATACGGTGTCCGGGTTCATGCGTATTTTCCCGCTGCCGGCCGCGTCGCATACCCTGAATTTCTTTCCGCCGTCTATTATGTAGTAGTTGTCTTTGTTGCTTTGGTTCACGGTGTGGTCTTTCCACATCGAGTTGACGAAAAATGTCTCCATGATGTCCTGCTGCTCAACCATTATAGGGTATATGGCGTACATCAGGTTGGGGTTGTGCATCATCACCTTGCTCGGTTTTTTGGGAAATTCCATGCCATACGGGTAGATGACGTTGATGAGCCTTGCCTCGGCCAGGTATTTTATATAGTTCATCACCGTGGCCCGGCTTGTTTCTATGTCGTTGGCAAGCTGACTTACGTTGGGTGCCTTTGAGCCGCCTACGGCAAGGAGGTAAAACAGTTTCTTTATTTTCGTCAAGTATTTCAGCTCGATTTGTTTTATCAGTAGGATGTCAACTTCGGTCATCATGTTCATTGTCTTGAGCAGATTTTCGGAGAAGTTGCGGTTTTCCAGAAAGAACGGATAAAATCCGTGGTGCAAATATAATGGAAAATATTTGTTCGGAGAAACTTTCGGCAAAATTTGTCGAGTAATATGTTCGTGGTCGCGCTGGATTTCTTCAAGCGTGTATGCGTGGAAATCCGTACCGGCCATAAGGTTCAGGAACTCCCTGAATGAAAATCCCCTAAGGTTGTAACCCTTCACTATGCCGTTCAGCTCGGGATTGTCCTCTTTCAGCCTCATCACGCTGCTTCCCGTGAACACTATTTTCAGTTCAGGGTTTTCATCGTGGCATCTGCGCAGTTCGCTGCTCCAGTTCGGCTCTTTGAAAACCTGGTCGATAAGCAGCACTTTGCCTCCGTTCTTGCAGAACTCGCCTGCAAAATCGGCAATTCCGCGCCCTTGGAAATAAAAGTTGTTCATATTTACGTAGAGGCAGCGGCGGTCGTTAGGGGCGAAGTGCTCCTTTGCATATTGCAGCAGGAATGTAGTCTTCCCCACACCTCGTGTGCCTTTTATGCCAATGAGCCTGTCGTTCCAGTTGATTTCGTCCATAAGCAGGCGGCGTACAGGTGCGTTGGTATGTTCAACCAAATAAGTATGGGTGCGATAGAAGGCTTCCATTCTTTTTCAATTTGCTTTATTGCTTGATGCAGCAGTCAGGTATGATGATAAATGCAAAGGCGCTGCGGGAAAATCGTTCCTTGTCCGTAGCGTGCAAATATCTTTTGCAAAGATAACATTTTCTTCTTTATTTGCAAACCGAACATTGCAAAAACTCTGTTTTTTTACTTATTTTTATAGAAAGGGCAGGTGCAAAGGGACAGTCTTGCTTGTTGTCAGTGTTTTGGCGTGTTAAAATCGTGCGGTTTGCAATATGTGGCTTTTCGCATTGCAATATGTGGCCTTTGGGCATGCAATATGCGGTCTTTTGCAGCCTTGTTTGCCGTGTTTTGCAGAGGCAGTGGTAAACCGTTGGTTTTCAGGCCGTAGCGGCGGCTCTTGCGTATGGTTGCAGGCGTATTGCTGATTTTCCGGCAATATGCCTGCACGGCATTTTATGGCATGGCGGTTCATGTCTTGGATGAATAAATAAAATATCGTTTCACGTCCTTTTATTTTGCATTGCGCCCGGTTTGCATTATCTTTGCACACTGAAAAAGTTTTTCATAAGGTGAAGTTACATATCTTTAATCCCGAACATGAAATGGCTTTGGCCGCTGATGCGGCTTATGTGGCGTTGCCCCATGCAATACAGGAATTCAAGACGAACCTTGGATTTCTGCCGGCATTGTGGGCTGAAGACGGAGATTTTGTACTGGTTGACGACATTCCGTTTGCCGTCAAGGCTTTGTCGCAATGCCGTTTGCCGCATGCCGACGTGCTTTTCATAGCACCTGAAGATTTGCGCAGCCTGACGTTTTCAAGTTTTGAACCATGGGGCTGGGACAAGGCCGTGAGGCAGCTGTTGGCAGACGCCGGTGTAGACGGCAGTTTGCTTCCGTCTGACGGTTGTTTGGCTCGCATACGTAGTCTGGCCGACAGGCGCAACACCGTGGATGCGCTTTCCGTTCTCCGTAAAGGGATTGAAGGTGAAACTTGCGGCGAGAGCTGTTTCTGCGCTTCTGCTGACAGTGTAAGCGATGAGTTGCGTCGGCATGGCGCGGTAGTGGTTAAAGCTTTGTGGAGCAGCAGCGGCCGTGGTGTGCGTTACGCTGAAGGAAGTTTTGGGACATCCCTCGGAGGCTGGATTGCGAATACAATCGCGAGGCAAGGCGGCGTGATGGTGGAGCCTTATTATAAAAAGGTGAAAGACTTTGCTTATGAGTTTTACTCTTACGGCGACGGGCGCGTGGAATACGTGGGGCTTTCGCTGTTCGAGACAAACAGGAGCAGTTATGCCGGCAACATTGTCGCGGCGGAAGAAGAAAAGGCAGCTCGGCTTCGCCGTTATCTGCCTGACGAAGTGCTGTCGGAGGCAAGATGCAGGCTCGAAAAATATTTTTCAGAAAGCGCATACCGTGACTATTCCGGACCGTTGGGTGTAGACATGATGGTTGTGGCTAAAGATGACGGGCGTGGTTTCCTGCTGCATCCGTGTGTGGAAATAAACGTAAGGCGTACTATGGGGCACGTGGCAAATTCTTTCAACATACCGGTTACGGAGCCTGTCAGGCTAATGCGCATCGTACACGACGTGAACTACAGGCTGAAGCTTGACATGATGGAAAACAATTTTGTTAAAGTGATATGATGTGAAGCGGGGGAATGCCAGGCCAGTGCATTGTCCGTTTCGCCATTTTAGGAATGAACAAACAAACCAAAAAACATAAAACACATGAAAAAACAAATCTTGTTGGCATTGGCATTCTTGCCTTTTATGGCCAATGCACAGTACAAATCAGAAGTATGGTGTCCTGACAATGGTGACGGCACTTATACGAACCCGGTTATTAACGCTGACTACAGCGACCCTGACGCATGTGCGGTAGGGGAGGACTACTATCTTACGGCAAGTTCGTTCAATTGTATTCCCGGTTTGCCGATATTGCATTCAAAAGACCTTGTTAACTGGGAAATAATAGGGCATGCGTTGAAAAAGCAGTATCCGGCGGAAGAATTTGACAAGCCTTCACACGGAAACGGAGTATGGGCACCGTCAATCCGTTATCACAACGACGAGTTTTATATCTATTGGGGAGACCCCGACCATGGCGTCATGATGGTAAAGGCAAAAGACCCGGCAGGCGAATGGAGCGAGCCTCTGTGCGTAATTCCGGGCAAGGGCATGATTGACACAACTCCGCTTTGGGATGAAGACGGACGCTGCTATCTTACGTATGCCTATGCTAACAGCCGCTCGCGCTTCGCATCTGTAATCGTAGTGCGTGAGCTTTCGGCTGACGGAACAAAAGCAATCGGCGAGCCTGTAATTGTGTTTGACGGCAACGGAACGGAATGCCGTACAAGCGAAGGCCCTAAATTCTATAAACGTGACGGCTGGTACTGGATTATGTTCCCTGCCGGCGGTGTGCCGACGGGCTTTCAGGTGGCCATGCGTTCAAAGAATGTTTACGGCCCGTATGAGAGCAAGATTGTGCTTGCCCAGGGCAAGAGCAGCGTGAACGGGCCTCATCAGGGTGCCTGGGTGCATACCGCTTTCGGTGAAGACTGGTTCCTTCACTTCCAAGATAAGGGCTGTTATGGCCGTGTAGTACATCTGCAGCCTGTCACATGGAAAGACAATTGGCCTGTTATGGGTGTAGACAAGGACGGTGATTATTGCGGCGACCCTGTCATGACTTACCGCAAGCCCAAGACTTCAGCCAAGGTGGAGGTGCAGAACCCTGTGGAAAGCGACGAGTTTAATTCACCTTTCATAGGCAAGCAGTGGCAGTGGCATGCCAATTACAGCCAGATGTTCGGCATGCCTACGGCGTTTGGCACGTTCAGGATTTATACGCATAAGTTAAGCAAAGATTTTGTGAATTTATGGGAAGTGCCTAACCTCATGTTGCAGAAAACTCCGGCTGATAAGTTTACGGCTACTGCTAAAATCCGTTTTACGGCGAAAGACCAAAATCAATTTGGCGGATTGATAATGATGGGACTTGATTATTCGGCACTCGTAGTGAAACGCGTTGGTGACGAGTTCCAGTTGCAGAGGGTTACATGCAAGAGTGCCGATAAGGGCAAGGCCGAGACCGTTGAGGTTATCGCAACGTTGAAGCCGACTTCTGTCGATACGATAGACTATCAGCCAGGAATACACGAGGATATATATTTGCGCATGAAGGTGGATGCCGGGAAGTGTGAATTTTATTACAGCCTTGACGGAAAGAAATACAAGAGCGCCGGTGCGGAGTTCAACATGCGCGAAGGAAAATGGATTGGCGCAAAGATAGGTTTCGTTGCAGCCGAGCCGGCTGGGAAGGCCAACCGCGGATGGATTGATGCTGACTGGTTCCGCGTAACAAAGTGATATACCCGTTGTTGGCAACCCGTTTCTTTTTTGATTTTATCCTGTTTGTATATTGAATGGGATTGTTTCGTTTAGGGACGGAGCACGTACATGATATTATTGTACAGTGCTCCGTCTTTTATGTTTTCAAGAAACATGTAAATGTGTGCCAACACTGAAGTATTGAACGGTTTTGGCATGGTTGTTTGTGGATAGCAGGCAGATTTGCTCATATTGGCCGTGAAATCTGCGCCGGATTAAGCATTAACCGTATTTTAATTTGTAATTAATAGCCTTTTTTCGGGTTTATTAATGTCAGAAGGTTTACTTTGTAGCAGAAAATAAACCTAAGTTAAATCTAAAAGTAATTATGAAATTTAAGAAGCATCTTTTGTTTTGTGTCGGTACGCTGACTTTTTCTTGGGCTATGGCTCAGGAAACGACGGGCATTTCGTCAGTTTCGGCCTCGACAAATCAGGAGGAAGCGCCTTTTGCTTTTGACCAAAAGGCTGAAACCGCATGGAGTTTGGATAAATCCCAATTGGAAAACAGGCTGTGGCTTATGTTTACTCTTCAGACACCAGGTGATGTTTGTGAGATTAATCTGCAAGCACAAGGGCTGTCAAAAAATGCCTTGAAGAGCCAGCTGAACGTTTTTGTGACTTATGACCCCATGAATTTGGGTGACCCGGTAGATTATACTGTAGACGGTGACAGCAAGAACTGCGTGCTCAGGTTTGAACCGAAATATGGGGCGCATATACGTTTCGGGTTCAATTGTACGAACGGCATGAAGTCTTTTTCTTTAAAAGAGGTGTCGGTTGTGCTTGCGAAAAAAGAGATGACAGACCGTAAGGGCAATAAGACCGACCTGCCTTACATGGACCCTAAGCTGCCTGTCGAGCAGCGTGTAGAGAGCCTGCTTGGTGTGATGAAGCCAGAGGATAAAATGGAGTTGATACGCGAGGGATGGGGCATACCTGGCATACCTCATCTGTATGTGCCGCCGATTACAAAAGTGGAGGCTGTCCACGGCTTTTCGTATGGCAGCGGTGCGACAATTTTCCCGCAAGCAATAGCTTTGGGTGCGACGTTTGATAAAAAATTGGCGGAGGCTACTGCTATGGTTATTGGTGATGAGACTGTAGCTGCTGGAACTATGCAGGCATGGTCGCCGGTGCTTGATGTGGCTCAGGATGCACGTTGGGGACGTTGTGAGGAAACTTTTGGTGAAGACCCGGTATTGGTTTCTGAAATCGGAGGTGCATGGATAAAGGGCTACCAATCGAAGGGATTGTTCACAACTCCAAAGCACTTCGGAGGACATGGCGCACCGCTGGGCGGCCGCGATTCTCACGACATCGGCTTGTCCGAACGTGAGATGCGTGAGGTTCATCTTGTACCGTTCCGTCATGTAATAAGAAATTATGATTGCCAGTCAATCATGATGGCTTATTCCGACTATATGGGTGTGCCGGTTGCAAAAAGCAAGGAATTACTCCAGAATATTTTACGTGAAGAGTGGGGCTTTAGCGGCTTTATAGTAAGTGATTGTGGAGCAATAGGTAATCTTACGGCACGCAAGCATTACACGGCAAAAGACAAGATTGAGGCTGCCAATCAGGCTTTGGCGGCAGGAATTGCAACCAACTGCGGTGACACATATAATGACAAGGAGGTTATACAGGCGGCAAAAGACGGACGCATAAATATGGAAAACCTTGACAATGTATGCCGTTCCATGTTGCGTATGATGTTCCGTAACGAATTGTTTGAGAAGAAACCAAACAAGCCTTTGGATTGGAACAGGATTTATCCGGGATGGAATTCTGACGACCACAAGGCTCTGGCGCGTCAGGTTGCACGCGAGTCAATTGTCATGTTGGAGAACAAAGACGCGATATTGCCGTTGTCAAAATCTGTTGGCAGGATAGCAGTTATTGGGCCTGGTGCAGACGATTTGCAGCCCGGTGACTATACACCGAAGCTTCAGCCGGGACAGTTGAAGTCTGTTCTCACTGGAATAAAGGATGCTGTAGGTGACGGCGCTGAAGTTATCTTTGAAAAGGGTTGTGAGTTTACAGGCGATGATGCGGCCATGATACCAAATGCGGTGAAAGCCGCTAAAAAATCAGATGTTGTTGTAATGGTGCTTGGCGACTGTTCAACAAGTGAGTCAACGACAGATGTTTACAAGACATCGGGCGAGAACAATGATTATTCGACGCTCGTTTTACCGGGGAAACAACAAGAACTGCTTGAAGCCGTTTGTGCGACAGGAAAGCCTGTCGTGCTGATTTTGCAGGCCGGACGCCCGTATAATCTGACAAAGGCTTCAGAGCTTTGCAAGGCAATTTTGGTTAACTGGTTGCCCGGACAAGAAGGTGGTCTGGCTACAGCTGATGTCCTTTTTGGCGACTATAATCCGGCCGGCCGTCTGCCCATGACATTCCCGCGCCATGTCGGTCAATTGCCGCTTTATTACAACTTCAAGACTTCCGGCCGCCGCTATGAATATTCCGACATGCCGTTTTACCCGCTCTACAGCTTCGGCTACGGTTTGAGTTACACCCAATTCGAGTATTCTAATCTCAAACTTTCAGAAAAAGAGAATGGCAACGTGGCTGTTGAGGCTACGGTCAAGAACATAGGCCAGCGTGAAGGCGACGAGGTCGTACAGCTGTATGTGACTGATATGTATGCAAGCGTGAAGACGCGCGTTATGGAATTAAAGGACTTTACACGCATTCATTTGAAGCCGGGTGAGTCGAAAGTCGTGAATTTTGAGCTTACGCCTTATCAGATTTCTCTGCTTAACGAACACATGGACAGGGTAGTGGAGAAAGGCGAGTTCAAGATTTCTGTCGGCGGAACAAGCCCGCAGTATGTTGCAAAAGACAAGATAAAGGACAGCGTTGGCTATAAGGACAGCAAGTCGGGAGTGTCAGGAATGTTGGACTATACCCATGAGTTTGCGGCAGATTTCGACCTTTCTATTGCCAAACAGGAAGAAAGCCTGAATGAAAACAAGAAGACCATATATGTATCAGTCAAGAACAACGGTACGATAATGGATACGGGCAAAGTGGAAATGTATGTTGACGGAGCAAAGTCTGGCGACGCCGTACATTATGAGTTGGCTCCGGGCGAAGAGAAGTTCATACCTTTCACAATGGCAAAGGATGACAATTCGAAAGTCGTATTTACAACAAAATATAAGGCTTTGTCGTTGTAAAGCTTTTCCCCGAATATGTTTTCGGTTATGGTGTGAGCCTAACCAAGCGGTAAAAAAAGCCGGTTGCAGAAACGCAACCGGCTTTTTTATCAGATTGAAGCATAATCAGTTAAATTATGGTTCATGTCTTGTTTGTGGCTTTATCCATCTTGTTTACAGGTAATGGCGTCAGCTGTGCGCTGTCAATACAACATTGTGATATAAGCGGATGTTATGTTTGTAAGCATTGTAGACTGCCCGAAGCTGTATAACAAAATGTAAACGGCTGTACCTATTATAGCTGTTGTTATGTAATTGGAATTGAAGCTTTGTGTCAATCCGTTCGTGGCAGACTGTTTGTTGCATTTGCTTCTCACTTTCATGTATAGCCATTGCATTGCGATTTGAACGCCAAGGCCGGAAGTGAAGCCAACTAAAGCTCCTCCTATAATGTCACCAGGATAATGAACGCCGAGATATATGCGTGAATAACTTACCATGCATGTCCAGACGGCAAGTACCACTACCGATATTTTGTGGCGCATGAATGGGGCGAGAAATGCCAGAACTCCGAACGCGTTGGCGGCATGGCTTGACACGAAGCCGTACTTCCCTGATTTGTAATTGTTTACATAGTGCAGCAAATCGCATATTTCTTCGTTATGCGACGGGCGGAAGCGTGTGAAGTAAGGTTTTATCAATGATGATGAAATCTGGTCGGCAAGCGTTACGGTTAGTGCCAGTCCTACGACTATGAAAACAGGGATAAGCACGTCTTGCTTGCCGTATGAGAAGGAAATGAGCAATGCGGCGGCTATTGGAATCCAAACTGTTTTGGCTGAAACTGCAAACCAAAACTGGTCAAGGGCGAAGCCCCCGTCAAAATTAAGAGCCTGCATTACTGCTTTGTCCAACTTGTCAAGCGTGCCGATCAACGGTGTTGCAGACAGCAGGTCAAGTGCGGTGAAAAAGCAGACGCAGACTGCAACCAATATGAAAAATGTCCATTTGGGAGTTAAAGGTGTCCTAAACATCTTAGTTTTTGTTTGCAAAGGTATTCCAAGACTTTGTCTTTTTCTTGTCTAAAAGATAAATATTTGCGCCTGTTTATGAAAGTTTAACAGAAGAACGGCACCATAAACAACAGAAGGCACTGATATACAGTGCCTTCTGTCTTGTCTGGTATAAAACTTAATGTTTACACAATGCCTTGTGCCATCATGCCTTTGGCAACTTTAAGGAAGCCTGCAATGTTTGCACCCTTGACATAATTTATATAGCCGTCAGGCTCTGTGCCATACTTTACACAGTTTTCATGAATGTTGTTCATTATGCTGTGAAGCTTTGTGTCAACCTCTTCACGGCTCCAGCTGAGACGCTCTGAGTTCTGGCTCATCTCCAATCCCGAAACAGCTACGCCTCCGGCGTTTGCCGCCTTGCCCGGAGAGTAGAGTATCTTGGCGTCTTGGAACACCTTGATTGCTTCAGGCGTGGTAGGCATGTTCGCGCCTTCGCTCACGGCAATTACGCCGTTTGCAACGAGGGCTTTGGCCGCTTCTTCGTTGATTTCGTTCTGCGTAGCTGAAGGAAGCGCGATGTCAGCTTTCTCAAACCAAGGCTTAGCACCTTCAACATACTTCACTCCGTACTTTTCGGCATATTCGCGTATGCGGCCGCGCTCAATGTTTTTCAGTTCCATGATGTAGTCCAGCTTCTCGCGGTCTATGCCGTCTGGGTCGTAGATGTAGCCGTCAGAGTCAGAGCATGTTACAACTTTCGCGCCGAGTTCGATGCACTTTTCTATGGTGTACTGTGCCACGTTGCCCGAACCGCTTACGAGAACCGTCTTGCCTTTGATGTCGATGCCGCGTGTATTGAGCATGTTTACAAGGAAGTAAACGTTGCCGTATCCAGTAGCTTCAGGGCGGATAAGCGAGCCGCCGAACTGGATGCCCTTGCCCGTAAGTATGCCGCTCCATTCGTGTGTAAGCTTCTTGTACATTCCGAACATGTAGGCAACTTCACGGCCGCCGACACCGATGTCGCCGGCAGGAACGTCAACGTCGGCTCCGATATGGCGGTAAAGCTCGGTCATGAACGCCTGGCAGAAGCGCATGACTTCAGCGTCGCTCTTTCCTCGCGGAGAAAAGTCGGAGCCGCCTTTCGCACTTCCCATGGGAAGAGTAGTAAGCGAGTTTTTGAATGTCTGTTCGAAAGCAAGGAACTTGAGTATGCCCAAATTCACGGACTGGTGAAAACGCAAGCCGCCTTTGTAAGGGCCTATTACGTCGTTATGCTGCACACGGTAACCCATGTTGGTCTGTACATTGCCTTTGTCATCGACCCAAGATACGCGGAACTCGATGACCCTGTCCGGGATGCACAGGCGTTCAATGAGGTTGGCTTTGTCGAATTCCGGATGTTTGTTGTATTCTTCTTCAATCGTTCCTAATACCTGACTTACGGCCTGTATGTATTCAGGCTCGTTTGGAAACCTTTGTTTAAGGTTTTCTACAACTTTGGCTGCGTTCATAATTTACCTATTGACTTTTGTTTGTTATTTTACCATGTTATCTGTCACTTGTTTGCAGAAAACTTTTGCAAAGGTACACTTCTTAACGTAAAATACAAATAAAATGATAATTATTTTTGAAAAATAGCGTCTAAATATAACGTTTTTCTTGTTTTTTGTGTGCATTTAGATTGCCAGAATGTTTCTTGTAGAAGCTTAAGTGCTTCTAAGTCTTTGCATGCCAGGCGTTTGTGTAGGATTCTGCAAAATGTGGTCTTTTGGCATGCAAAATGTGGCTTTTTAACACCTTGTTCGCCGTATATTGCAGGCCGGAAGACGGCCTTTTGGAAAACAGTGGAAAATGGGTGGCTGGCGTAAGGTTGCTTTGCTGAATAAAAGACGGTGAAAGACTGCCTCAGTGTCTTTCACCGTCTTGTTTGTGGCGGAAATATAGTTGCCGCCTGCTACTTTTGAGAATACTTGTCTATTAGCGGTTGGGCTTGTGGGTTGCCGAGTTCCTTGGCTTTTTCAAGGTTGGCAAGACCAGTGACAGTGTCTTCCTTCCTTACCTGGGCGAGGCCGAGCAATAAATATCCGTCTGAATATTCCGGGGCAAGCTCGACACACTTGCCTGCGGTTTTTATGGCTTCGTCAAGCATGTTCACCCTTAGTTGCAGCGATGCCATTTCGGCGTAGTATGTGGGTTCCTTGGGTGAAAGTATTATAGCGGCGGCCAAGTCGCCAAGAGCCTGCTGGTAAAGCTTGGCTTTAATCTCCGCCTGGCTGCGTATGTAATAAAACTGTGAGTTCATGCGCTGGCCTGACAAGATTTCGTACCGAGTGTAGTCGAATACGGCCTGACGGAAACTGTCTATCGCGTTATATGCGTCGCCACGGGCAAGGAAGTAAGGCGCGGCCTCGCGTATGCGCAGCGTATCGGTGTTGTTGATTGCGCTGTCAAGCAGTGCGATGACCTCCTGTTGCGGAGCTTTCAGCATTGTCTTGCATTGTGCGGCCTCATAGAAAAGCTCGGGATTGCGCATCGTGGTGTTCAGCAGCTGCGTGAACTCGTCGTATGCCTTTTGGTAATTGCCTTTTGCGAATGTTATTTGCGCCAGCTGGTGCCGGTACGTTGGCAGTGGCTTTATTTCATACGCCTTGTTCGTTTCTTCTTCAGCCTTGTCGAAAGTCCAGGCTTCGTATGGGATGTCGGCTTTGTATATAAGCTTGTCATATATGATTTTACCGTATCCGGCGTGTGCCTCGTCTTTGTTGTCGGCTTGTTTGACTGCCGTTTCCATGGTTTTGGCCGCGTCGTTGAATTTGTTTGCCTGGACCTGTATCCGGGCCATGGCCGAATACCCGTCGGCACGGTTGGGGTATTGTGCGACAAAGTCACCTACTATGGCAGCACGTTTTATCGAGTCGGCACTTTCCGCCATCAGAAGAGTCAGCAGGGCTTGCTCCTCGTCTTGAGGGAGAGCTGGTGGAATGCCGATTTGCTTCAGTAACGGGTCGTTTAGGGCGAACCCGTTTGTTTGCAGCGTCAAGGCATAGTTTACGTCGGTGGCATGTGTGTCTGTCGATGTTGTTGAAGGTTTCAGCATGCCTATTACCTGTCCCTGCTTGTTGACAAAAGGACTTGCGTTGGTTCCGTCAGGTGCTTGCATGGTGAAGATGTAGTATGCGTATTTGTCCATGAAGGTCTCTACGCTTTTCACTGTCGTGGCAACCGGCTGCGCTCCTTTCTCATTGTATGTGACGAGCCATACTTCCTCGCCGCTCGCCGCCGGGGTGGAGGCAGGTTGCAAAGGGGTAGGCTTTAAGCCGTCAACCTTGAATTTCGCCATGTCGTAAATCTCGTCAACTCCAAGTATTCGTGAGACTTCGCCCTGCTTGCCTTTGGCGTCGGTTATTGTAGCGCGCGCCGCCCCGAGAAACGGTTTCAACGAACTGACGGCGGTTCCGTCTTCTGACACGAAGACGCCGTTGCTTTCGGCCAGAAGCGAGCCGTCGGCTTTGTAGGTGATAAGTTTGAATACTGATTTTGCCGCATTTTTCACCGGCGATGGTTGCGCCAGGCATTGGGTCAGGCTTATGGCTACTATTGCGATTAAGGTTTTAATCCGTTTCATCTTAAAAATATTATTGTTGTTTGAGTAATTCCTTGGCGTTGCTTATTGCCGCTTTTGTTATTTCTGTGCCGCTAAGCATTTGTGCTATTTCGCTTATCCGTTCGTCCTTGGTGAGTATCTGCATGTTGCTTATGGTGCCGTGTTCACCCTCTTCTTTATATACTTTGTAGTGGGTTGAACCTTTTGCCGCGATTTGAGGCAGGTGGGTTATGCTTATGACTTGCCGCTCGGAGCGAGCCATTTCTTGCATTATGTCCGCCATCTTTTCGGCCACCTTGCCGCTTACGCCGGTGTCAATTTCGTCGAATATGATTGTCGGCAATTTTACGGCACCGCTTATCATCGCTTTTAGCGACAGCATCACACGTGCAATCTCACCGCCTGAAGCGACTTGGGCAACGGGTTGCATAGGTGTGCTTGTATTCGCACTGAAAAGGAAGGAAGCGCGGTCGTAACCGTCATCTCCGAGTTCTTTGCGTTCCAGCTTGACGGCGAAGCGTACCTTTGGAATGCCAAGCTGTACAAGCCTTTCCGGTATTTCGCGCTCAATCTCTTTTGCGGCTTTTGCCCTTGATGTTGACAATTCGGCTGCAAGTTGTCCGCATTCGTCTGCAAGCAGTTTTTCTTGTTCAAGCATTGCGGTAATTTCTTCGTCGCCGTTGTCAATCCTGTCAAGTTTCTTTTCAAATTCCGCTTTGATGGAAAGGAGTTCCTCCACGCTTGCAGCGTTGTGCTTTTTCTCAAGGGAGTAAATCTTGTCAAGCGCAGTGTTTACAGCCTCAAGGCGTTGTGGGTCGAACTCTATGTTGGCAACTTCAGTGCTTGTCTCTTGCAGTATGTCTTTTAATTCTATGTAGCAACTTTCCAGTCGTTCTGCCGTAGGCTTTATTTCTGGGTAGACTTCTGTGATGTTTTCGAGAGACCGGGCTGCCTCTTTCAGTTTGTCAGTCATGCTTCCGCCAGCATCTTCGTGTCCCAATATGTTTTCGACATTATATAAAGTTGTCTTTATGTCTTCAACATGGCTGAGCATGCTGCTTTCGCGTTCAAGTTCTTCTTGGATTCCAGGACTTAGCTTTACTTCAGACAGCTCTTTCAGTTGGAAACGGATGAACTCCTCGTTTTTCTTGTTTTCATCGGCTTCGCTTTGCATTCGTCTTATCTTCAGTTTCATTGCCTTGTATTCGGAAAACTTGTTTTTGTATTCCGCAAGCAGCATTTTATTGTCAGCAATTATATCAATCACGTTCAATTGGAAATCTTCTTCATTCAACAGCAAGTTCTGGTGCTGGCTGTGGATGTCGATAAGTTGGCTGCCGATGCTCCTGATTAAGGTTAACGGAACCGGGGTATCGTTGATGAACGACCTGCTTTTCCCTGTGGCACTGATTTCACGTCGAAGGATGCAGTCTTCAGCGTCGTAATCAATACCGTTGGTTTCAAAAAAGCCTTGCATTTCATATCTGCTGATGTCGAAATGTGCTTCGATTACGCACTTTTTCGTGCTTTGCTTGATATATTTTGCGTCGGCACGTTGTCCAAGAAGCAGATTGACAGCTCCAAGGATTATGCTTTTGCCTGCGCCGGTTTCACCAGTGATGACGGAAAATCCGGGATTGAATTGGATGTCGAGCGTGTCAATCAACGTGAAATTGTTGATATATAGTTGTTTCAGCATTGTTTTGGTGTATGGGTTATTCTTTTATTTTGTCCCAGTAATTGCTTTGTGACGCATTTATGGAGAAAAGCACTTCGTAGACAGATTCTTTCTCTTTGGGAGTGCCTTTACCTTTATATATATTGCCGAGTTCGTCTTTCTTATAGTCGGTCCATATTTGCGGCAACATACTCAACGGCTTGTTTTCGTGTGCTTTCTTAAGACCTGTCTGTATCGCCGTGGTAATGTTTGTGCGTCCGCGGTCGGCGTTGTTGGCCATTTCGTCAAGTCCGTTACGGTAATAGTCATATTGGAATTGTCGGAAAGGTTGCATTGCGCCATCCATGTAGTCGTTGATTATGGCAAACCGGTTGCGGTCGTTGTCAAAGGCCTTCCAGCCTGTAAAATTAAGGTTCTGTGCGTTATTGACAAGATTTAAACAACGTTGTAAAACGTCTTCTCCTCCCATCGGTGAAAAGCTGTCCAAATCGAGTCCGATAATAAGATAAGCATAATAGGCTATCAGCGCGGTGAGCTGGTTGTCAACCATTTCCTCGTTGAATTCAAGCTGGTCGAATTGTGCGAATTCAAAATTGAAATCAGCGTCTTGGTTGTTGTATAATGTTGACGTGTATGCTGAATTGTAAATCGGCCGGTTGGCCTGTATCAATGCTGTACAGGTAAATAAGTTGGCCGATTGGTCGTATTTTGTTACAGTTATATTGAAGTTGCACACAATCCTTTCGTTCTTCTGGAATTGCAGAGATGTCCACTGTTTGTCGTTTATGAACTGTTCAAGCGTCTGCTGCAAGTTTTCAAAAACACTTGCATCTGTGCCTTGTATTTGATTGTGGTTGATGGTTACCTTGGCTTGCAGCTCTTGTGCGTTAATTCCTGTCAGGATGACGAAAAGGCATATTATTGTCAATAGCGGCTTCATTTCTTATTTTTTGATTGTTTAATTCAGCAATGTAACAAGCTCGTCTATGATATCACGAGCAACTTCAGCCTTGTTCTTCTTTTCAAATTCCTTTACTTCTGTGCTTGTGATTATTTTTATCTGGTTGTCATCTGTACGGAATGTTGTGCCTTTATTACGTGTGGAATTCAACACGATGAAATCAAAATTCTTTTTTTTCAGTTTTGCTTTGGCGTTTGTTTCCTCATTGTCCGTTTCCAAGGCAAAACCTATCAGCTTCTGATTGTCGCGTTTCTTAAGCCCCAACTCTTTGGCGATGTCTTGTGTAGGACTTAGTTTTATTATTAAATCGTCTTTCTCACGTTTGATTTTCTTTTCTGCTGCGTTGACTGGCTTGAAGTCTGCAACAGCGGCACATAGTATTGCCGCGTCGCAGGTTGTAAACTCATCAGTCGCTGCTTTGTACATTTCCTCACAGCATTCAACATTGATTCGCCGTATTGTTTTTGAACATTCAAGACTTGTGGGGCCGCTAATCAATGTGACTTCGGCTCCACGTCTTGTGCATTCTTCAGCCATTGCGAACCCCATCTTGCCGCTTGAATAATTGCCGATAAATCTGACAGGGTCGATTTTCTCGTAAGTGGGACCTGCCGTAATCATGATTCGTTTGCCATTGAGTTGACTCTTCTTTTCGTAAAAGAAATCATCCAATGTCTTTACGATGGTTTCGGGTTCTTCCATACGCCCTTTGCCTTCAAGTCCGCTGGCAAGGAAACCGCTTTGAGGTTCAATAATTATGTTCCCGTATGAGCGTAGCCTTTCAAGGTTCTGCTGTGTTGAAGGATGCGCATACATGTCAAGGTCCATGGCTGGAGCGACAAAAACAGGGGCTTTCATTGAAAGGTAGGTGGTAATCAGCATGTTGTCGGCTATGCCGTTGGCCATTTTTCCTATTGTGCTGGCCGTACACGGGGCTATTACCATAGCGTCAGCCCATAGGCCGATGTCCACGTGCGAGTTCCATGTTCCGTCGCGCTGTGAGAAGAACTCGCTGATTACCGGCTTGTGTGTCAATGCCGACAACGTTATTGGCGTAATGAATTCTTTTCCTGCAGGTGTTATCACAGTCTGTACTTCGGCGCCTTTTTTGATTAGTCCGCGTATGATGAGACATGCCTTGTATGCTGCGATACTTCCTGTTATTCCAAGAACAATTTTCTTACCTTTCAACATATTAAATGATTTGAGACCTTTTTCCTTAAATCTTTAGTTTTTATTGAATTCCCTTAATCTGATGCGTGTCAGCACCTGCTTCGTGTTATATGTGAAATCACTGCTTAGCATCCAGCTGTAATATCCCGGGTCACGGTGGAGAACATCGGCAACCCCCCATCCTTTGTATTTGCCGAAGTTGAACACTTCATACATCCGTGGCTTGCCTGAAGCATCAAGCAAAACATTGCCGTCTTTGTCTTTCATTTCTTTCCATATAATTCGTCCGGCAAAGTCGACATTGTTGTTGGTTTTTGAGAATTCAGCCAGTTCGTCCATGTCATTGTTCAATTGGCGTTCTGGTTCTTCCTGCCTGCCTGGTGCATACATGTCAAGTTCACCTTGCAGCACGCGGTAAGTTGCCTCTGTGTCTTCATCGGCTTTATGCGCAGTGAAGTCTTCTTCCATCTTTCGTCCGCAATAGAACTTATATGCCGCGGCAAGATTTCGTCTTTCCATTTTATGGAATATTGTCTGGACGTCAATGAGGCGGCATTTGCCGAAATCGAAATCAATACCGGCACGCAAAAACTCTTCTGCAAGCATAGGTATGTCAAAGTGGTTGGAATTGAACCCTGCGAAGTCGCATCCTTTGAATTTCTTTTCAAGTTCAGCCGCAATGTCTTTGAATACCGGTGCGTCTTTTACATCTTCGTCGGTTATGCCTGTGAGTTGTGCTACTTCGGCAGGTATCGGCTTTTCCGGATTTATGAAAAAGTTGCATCGCTCTTCATTGCCGTCTGGAGAAACTTTAATGTATGATATTTGTATTATGCGGTCTTTTACCAAATCAAGTCCTGTTGTTTCAAGGTCAAATACAATCAGTGGTTTTGTAAGGTTGAGTTTCATTTGTCTTTATTGCGTTATGATGTATAAGTTTTGAAGTCATGTGGCTTTACGGGCTGCCCGGTTTTATGTTTAAACCGTGTGTTCGTACACCGTAAAACTGCATGACTTCAAACTATGTAACCTTAATAAAATCAGTCGTTAAGCAACATTGGCATTATAAGCATCAGTATATCTTCGTTTTCCGGCTGCTGCGTCGGCAGTATCAGGCAGGGTCGGCTCGGGTCGGCAAGTTGGAGTTCTACTTCTTCACTGTCAAGGTTGCTGAGAATTTCCATGAGCGATGTGCCCTTGAAGCCAATGTCCATAGGGATTCCGTTATAGTCGCATACGATTTCTTCTTTTGCACTTGTGTAGAAGTCGATGTCTTCTGACGATATTACGGCTTTTCCCGGTTCAATATGGAGACGTACCTGCTGGCTGCTGTCGCTTGCGAATGGCAATACACGCCGTATTACTCCGATAAGCACAGTACGGTCTATCGTCATACGGTTGGGGTTGTCTTGCGGTATTACTGAGTTATAGTTCGGATACCGGCCTTCAATCAACCTACACGATAATGTTCCTCCGGGGAAATTTATTGAGGCATTGCGTTCGTCGAAACGTATCAGCACTTCATCTTCGTTTTTTTGCAGTACGCCTTTCAGAAGCGTAGCCGGCTTTTTGGGCATGATGAATGACATGGGCGATTCTTGTTTAACGGTGTTGTTCCGTGTGCGTACAAGTTTATGGCCGTCGCTGGCTACAATCGCCAATGCTTCTGTTGTCAAGTCGAAATAAATGCCGTTCATGACAGGCCGCAGTTCTTCATTTGCCGTCGCGAAAATGGAGCGTGATATGTCGTTAGACAAGGTCTTGGAATCGATTACGATTGACGCGGCGTTGTCGCTCAGAGGTTGCAGGCGCGGAAACTCGTTGCCGCTCTGCCCGGTAAAGTTGTAGATGCCGTTCATGTAAACAACTTTTATGCCATACGATGACATGTCAACGTCCAATGTCAACGGCTGTTCCGGCAATTCTTTCACAGCATCGAGTATGGTACGGTTGTTGACGGCGAATGTACCGTTTCCGTCAACTTCGTCTAACTGCAGTTGGGTGGTCATCACGTTTTCACTGTCTGATGCGGTTATGGTAAGTGTTTTTTCGTTGACATCAAACAGGTAGCAGTCCAATATAGGCATTGAATTTTTACTGTTGAAAACCTTTGACAACGCCGACAGGCGGCTCGCCAAGGATGTGCTTGATACGGTCAGTCTCATTATGTTGATGTTTATATTTAATTAGGTTCGTATATTATTTAATGTGTAGATTTAGGCTGTGCCAACAACGGTTCTGCGAAAAAGCGGCTTGTTTCTTTGTTGTTGTTTCCGAATGGCGTATGCCTGAAGCATTCTCGATTGGGCTTATGATAAAAGCCTTGTCTTCATTTGAGGTTTTTATTCTTTGCCTTTATTATCCACATCTTAATTGGAGACAAAAATACGAAAAAGCATGCGGTGAAACAAAAAAAATGTGCAAAAATTTCTTTATTCGCGAGTATTTTACTAATTTCGCAATCAAAAAAATAATCAACAGTAAGGAGTATTATGGAAATAGAAGGTAAAATAATAGCCGTCATCCCTGCAAGGGAGGGTGTTTCACCGAGAACCGGCAATTCGTGGAAATCTCAGGATTATGTCATAGAGACGCATGACCAATATCCCCGCCGTTGTTGCTTCAATGTATTTGGCGCGGACAAGATACAGCTGTTCAATATCCAGACAGGTGAAGAGTTGCGTGTAAGCTTTGACATTGATGCTCATGAGTATCAAGGCAGGTGGTTTAATCAGATACGCGCGTGGAAAGTTGAGCGTATAGACCCCAATGTTGCGCAGCCGGCAGTTCAGCCTGCTCCTTTTGAACAGCCTGCTCCGGTTCAGCCCGTGCAGGGCGGCGCTTCTGTGGCTTCTGCGCCTGAGGCCGCGCCATTCCCTCCTCAACAAGAGGGCGGAAGCGAAGACGACCTGCCGTTCTAAGCCGGATACAGTTTGTAATGATATCTGATTTTAGGTATAAGGGGTGCGTGAAGATGCACCCCTTTTTGTTTCCAGGCATGCGTATGGGGTGGGGTGAAACGTGGCTCGCAAAGAGCATGCAGCCGGTTTGCATGTATCGGAACGTGGCTCTGCAGTTCCCTGATGAGCAATGGTGCTTTTGACTTATTTGTAAAAGGCCGTGTCTTACATTGCAAGACACGGCCTTTTAGCTGCCAAAATGCGGCTTTTTACGGTGCAAAAGGCCGCATTTGGCATTTTATTCTGTTTTTGCTTGTTTTGCGTTCTGATGACGGCAAAATACCAGCAAGCCATCAGGCGTTTTGTTTGTCAAAAGTCGCCAGCAATTTATTTATGTATTCCTCAATGGACTCGTCTCTCATGTTTTTAAGTTTTCTCTTGTCCGTGGCTTTGGCTATGGCGAAATATAGCATGGTGAGCAGTACGCCGGCAAGAACCCCCGACAGTAATATTTTCAGGCCGTCTCCGAATCCTGACAGGATGATTACGGGCATTACAAGCAATATGCCGGGCACAAGCAGGTTCCTGCCGCGTTCTTCGGCGCGGTCGAGAATGCGCTGTTTGTCGTATATGTAATCTTTCACGTCGGCTTCGGTTGTTCCATAATCTTCCGGATGTGGAAATCCGTCGTCGTTCTTGTGGTCTTCAATTATGCTGTACACCACGTTTTCCCAATCTGATTGCATCTTTGTTTCCATAATGAAAATTTCCTCAAAGGTATGACAACTATGTCAAAACACAAAATAAATTTTGGAGGAAATGAAAATAATTACTACTTTTGTGCCATATTTAGTTGTAAACTTAAATCATGATGATATGAATTTACCAGATTTTATGTCATATTCAAATAAGTTCACGGCGAGTGAATTTATTGAAAAAATTTCAAGGATAGCCAAGAGGGCGGGTGCCAAGTTGGTCTATGCTGCGTTCATACTTTATTATACATTGCAGAGCGACAAGATATCTGTCAAAGACAAGGCGATAATCATCGGCGCTTTGGGGTATCTTATAAGTCCGCTGGATGTCATACCTGACGCCATACCTATAGCCGGGTTGGGTGACGATTTGGCCGTATTGGTGTATGTCCTGAATAAGGTGTGGGGCAATGTGTCCGACGAAATCAAGGAAAAGGCCAAGTCGAAGCTCAGCAAATGGTTTGACGAAGACGAGATAGCAGAGATAAATACATTGTTTGACAAGGATAAGGAATAAACGGGAAAGTGTTATGGTGATAGATTTTGACAGTATTAAAGAAGACTGCATAGATGGTTTCAAGGGCGGACACGGAGAGTTGCTGACGCGCAACTATGTTGACGGCAAGTGCAAAATCATGATGAGTTGCCTGCGCCCCGGGGCTTCAAGCGGCCTTCACCGGCATGATGGCAACTGTGAGATAGTTTATGTCATAAGCGGAACCGCGACGTTTAATTACGACGGCAAGGTTGAGACCGTTTCCGAAGGTCAGGTGCACTATTGCCCTGAAGGCCATTCGCATTTTATGGAAAACAATACGGATGCGGATTTGCGCTATTTGGCGATAGTGCCCGAGCACCATACGTGATTGCCGGCAATGGCGGAACGCCATTGCTTTCACTATACGGCGGATGTTTCCATTGCGTAATGCTTCTTTATAAATGTTGTAAAAGCTGCGTTTTGAGACAAAAAAGGTTGGAATGTTTTGTTTTGTCTGATACTTGCACTATCTTTGCAGGTTGATATGACACCAAGGAATTTTGACAAACATAACAGCCGGCCGGATTATGTAAATCTTGTCGTAGCCGAGGAAAACACTCTGCTTGAGTTTCTTCTTGCAAATGTGAAGCACTGTAGCCGGACAAAGATAAAGGCGACATTGCGCGGTAGGGGAATAAAGGTGGACGGGAAGTTCGTCACGCAGTTCGATTTCCCGTTGAAGCCTGGCATGAAGGTGTCCGTGAGCAAGAGAAAGCGTGATGACCTGCAGCTTAAGAGCCGCTATGTGAAGCTTGTATATGAGGACAGGTTCCTTGTGGTCGTTGAAAAGAACATCGGTGTGCTTTCAATGGCGGCAGGGCACAGTTCGCTTAATGTCAAGTCAATACTTGACGATTATTTTCATAAAAGCCATCAGCGCTGTACGGCCCATGTCGTCCACAGGCTTGACCGTGATACGAGCGGTCTGATGCTCTATGCCAAGGATATGGAGACGGAACAGATTTTGGAGCATAACTGGCATGACATTGTGTATGACCGCCGTTATGTCGCAGTTGTCAGCGGCGAGATGGAAGACGAAGGCGGTACGATAGCCAATTGGCTAAAGGACAACAAGGCTTATGTCACATATTCATCGCCGGTAGACAATGGCGGAAAATATGCGGTTACCCATTTCCATACACTTGCACGCACGACGGATTACAGTCTTGTGGAATACAGCTTGGAGACAGGCCGCAAGAACCAGATACGTGTGCATTCCGCAGACATGGGGCATCCTGTATGTGGTGATGTGAAGTATGGCAATGGCGACGACCCTCTTCACCGCCTTTGCCTGCACGCCTATATGCTGTGTTTTGTCCATCCTGTGACTGGTGAGCGCATGGAGTTTGAAACACCTATACCGTCAGCGTTTAAAAGCTTGTTTTAAGTAAAAGGACAGATTGTTTTTATATGGGAAGTTTTGTATATTATGTTTTTTTGATAATAGCGGTCATTGTGGCCGTAATCGTTTTCAAGAAAGTGGCAGGATGCTTGATGAAGTCGTTGTTCTTTGCCGTGATAATCGCGGTACTTGCGGCTTTGTATTTCTTGTATTTCAAATAGGTTTCTTGGCAGATAACCTGCCAATGTCAATAAAGCATAGAATCTATGGACGGCGTTTTTGCCTTATATAGAAATCCTTACGCAAGCGAATATACTTTTGTGCGGCAGTCAAGCGGCGGGCCGTCTGTTTTGCATTCTTATGAGGAACTCGCAGGCAAATCGGGCTTTGTGTTCGCGCCGTTCCGCATATCAGCGGAGTGTCCGCTCTTGTTGATTAGCCCTGACATAGTGGAAAGGCATAAGGTTGACATTGATGTGGATTTTGACGAAAGCCTTTTTCATGAACGTGATACGGCCGGTGAACGCAGCAGGTATGGAAAAGTCTTTGCGCGTTTTCATGAAAGACTCGGAAACGGGGATTTTTCCAAGATAGTGTTGTCGCGCTGTTCTGAAGAGGAGTCTGCAGAACCGCTTGACTGCAAAAAGCTCTTCATGCGTGCTTGCGTCCTTTATCCGCGTATGTTCATTGCTCTGGTGTCGATGCCGCAATGTGGCACATGGCTTATGGCAACCCCGGAAATATTATTGGAAAGCCACGGAAACGAATGGCATACCATGTCGCTGGCAGGGACAATGGCTATAGATGAAGGTTTTGATACTGACGCACAGTTAGCCGCAAGGAAACGTAATGGCGACATTCGCGAGTGGAGTGGGAAAAATATCCGTGAGCAAAGATATGTATCTTCGTATGTCAAGGAGTGCTTGCAGCGTTTTACCTCTGTTGTCAATGAGTTCGGTCCTTATTCGGTGAGAGCCGGATTTGTGAAACATCTGCGTAGCGACTTTTGTTTTGGCTTGCAAGATGATTGTGTCGGCAAATTGATAGGCAGTCTGCACCCTACACCTGCCGTGTGTGGAATGCCCAAGGCTGATACATACGGCTTTATCTGTGGGAATGAAGCCTACGAACGGAAGTATTATAGCGGTTTCACAGGGCCGCTGTGTTTTGACGGAAGCACACATCTTTATGTGATATTGCGGTGTATGCAGATTGACGGTTGCAAGTATCGGCTTTATGCCGGTGGCGGCCTTCTTGCCGATAGCATAGAATGTGAAGAATGGCTTGAGACAGAGGCTAAAATGGAAACGATGAGGAAATGTTTGGCAATAAGGAGAATGTAAACATATTGACATCATTGCTTGTCGGGCATGGTGTAAGGCGTGCGGTTGTGTGTCCGGGGTCAAGGAATGCGCCAATAGTCCATAACCTTAATGAGTGTGGCGAAATAAAGTGCTATCCTGTTACTGACGAGCGCAGCGCCGGATTTTATGCCTTGGGCATGTCGCTGGCTGACGATGCGCCTGTCGTGGTGTGTGTTACGTCAGGAACAGCCTTGTTGAACCTTGCGCCGGCCGTAGCCGAAGCGTCCTATCAGCATCACGGCCTTATCGTAATATCGGCTGACCGTCCTTCGGCATGGATAGGCCAGCTTGACGGGCAGACATTGCACCAGCAGGATGCGTTGGGCTGCTTTGTGTGCAAGAGCGTCAGTCTGCCTGAATGCCATGACGACGTTGAACGCTGGCATTGCAACCGCCTTGTCAACGATGCTTTGATTGCAGCCGGTGCAAACGGACGCATGTCAGTGCATATCAATGTGCCGATAAGCGAACCCTTGTTTGAGTTTGACGTCAAGGCACTGCCCATGGAACGTAAGATTAACGTAGTTGAGCCTGCATTGGACGTGGCGGCATTTGAGCGTTGCGTGCTGTCGCCGATGTCTGAGGCCAGGCGTCCGATGCTTGTTGTGGGGCAGATAAACCGCAATGTGGAACGTATCGGCAAGGAGCTTGACTTCATCAGCAGGCATATTGCAGTCTTATCTGAACCGTTGTCGGGTGGAACGCAGACGCTGGCAGACTTGGCTCTTGCCGGTATTGACGACACGGCAGATTACCGCCCCGACTTCTTGCTTTATGTCGGGGATACGATTGTAAGCAAGAGGATAAAGCGTTTCCTTAGAGAAGCTGGTGCCAGTGAAGTGTGGTGCATCGCCGAAGACGGCGAGGTGCATGATACCTTTATGTGCCAGACCGGTGTCGTCAAGGGAAGTCCTGTGGAAGGAATTTCGGCTTTGTCGGCTTACCTGAAGAACAATGGTGGAGCCGGTACCGGGTTTGCAGACTTGTGGCGGAAGCGCATTGACCATGCTGCAAGCCGGGTATGGAGCTATGAGCCGGCGTTTTCACAGATGGCGGCCGTGAGGGAATTTGAAATGTCGCTTGCCGACATGGATTATCCCTACCATGTACATTACGCCAACAGCAACGCCATAAGGCTGGCCTGCATATATGCGTCGCGCCATGTGTGGTGCAACCGTGGTGTCAACGGCATAGAGGGCAGCCTTTCCACTGCTTCCGGCTTTTCAGTTGCAACGGCGGATTTGGTGTTCTGTGTGATTGGCGACTTGAGTTTCTTCTACGACCAGAACGCGCTGTGGAATACCAACCTGAAGGGCAACCTGCGCATCATATTGCTGAACAATAGTTGCGGCGGCATATTTTACAGTTTGCCGGGACTGCGTGAGAGTGCCGCGTTTGGCAGGCTGGTGAGTGCCGGCCACAACACTGACGCAAAGGGGATATGCGCCCAGAACGATGTAGGCTACATGTCGGCCCGTTGCATGGAAGAGCTAAGGCTGGGCCTTGCCACGCTGCTCACGGCCGACGCTTCGCGCCCTATGCTATTAGAAGTTTTCACCGACGCGGAGGATGACAAACGTGTAATAAGTAATTTCATTAAACATATAAAGGGATGAAAAACAGGACATGGACTCCCATCGAGGGGTTTGACTTCAAGGAGATATTGTTTGAAGAGTTCGAGGGCATAGCCAAAATCACCATCAACCGCCCGCGTTACCGCAACGCCTTCACGCCAAGGACAACGTGGGAGATGAGCCAGGCGTTTGCATATTGCCGCGAGGCACAGCGCATAGGCGTCGTAATCCTTACGGGGGCAGGCGACAAGGCGTTCTGCTCAGGCGGCGACATGCATGTGAAGGGGCGTGGCGGATATGTCGGTGAGGACGGCGTGCCGCGCCTCAATGTCCTCGACGTGCAGAAGCAGATACGCTCGTTGCCCAAGCCCGTCATAGCAATGGTCAACGGATACGCCATAGGCGGAGGCCATGTGCTCCATGTAGTCTGCGACTTGACAATAGCAAGCGAAAACGCCATATTCGGCCAGACTGGACCCAAGGTCGGCTCGTTCGACGCAGGCTTCGGGGCTTCATACCTTGCACGCATAGTTGGGCAGAAGAAAGCCCGTGAGATATGGTTCATGTGCCGGCAGTATTCGGCCCGTGAGGCCGAGCGCATGGGGCTTGTCAACTGCGTAGTGCCGTTCGACGAGCTTGAGGATACATGCGTTGAGTGGGCGCAGACGATGATGGAGCGCAGCCCGTTGGCGTTGCGCATGATAAAGGCCGGACTCAACGCCGAGCTTGACGGGCAGGCCGGCATACAGGAGCTTGCAGGCGATGCAACCATGCTCTACTACTTTCTGGACGAAGCGCAGGAGGGCGGCAGGGCCTTTCTTGAAAAGCGCAAGCCCGATTTCAAGAAATACCCCAAACTGCCTTGACAGGCGCAACATGGCATTAGATATGTTCAAGATAAACATAATACCGAGGACTTTCCACTTCAAGCAGCCGGCCGGAACTTCGCGTGGCGTATATACCACAAGGCGGTCATGGCTTCTTGAACTTACCTCAACGACGGCCCCCGGCCTAAAAGGGGTGGGGGAGTGCGCGCCTCTGCCCGACTTGAGCTGTGATTACAGCAGTGATTATGCCGGGAAGCTGCGCAGCTTCTGCGACAGGTTCGAGGCTGAAGGCGAAATAGATTATGAGCGGATGAGGGAGTACCCTTCAATGCTTTTCGGCCTGGAAACGGCGTTGGCGCATCTCAACGCCGGGACAACCGCCTTCTTCGACACCCCGTTCAGCCGCGGCGAGGAGGGCATACCCATAAACGGCCTCGTATGGATGGGTTCATACGGGGAGATGCTCGCCCGGATGGAGGATAAAATAAGCCAGGGCTTCCACTGCGTGAAACTGAAAGTCGGGGCGATAGACTTTGAGAAAGAATTAGACTTGGTGAAGCGCATACGCGACCGCTTCACGCCCTCGGAAATAGAGCTGCGCCTCGACGCCAACGGCGGCTTCACCCCCGACGAGGCCCTTTACAAGCTCGAACTGCTGTCGCAGTATTCCGTGCATTCAATCGAGCAGCCCATTAAGCCGCACCAGTGGAGCTACATGGCGCAGCTGTGTCGCGAGTCGCCCCTGCCCATTGCGCTCGACGAGGAGCTTATCGGAATAACCGACCCCTCGATGATGGCCTACATGCTCAACGTAGTCAGGCCGGCATACATCGTGCTCAAGCCCTCGCTGCACGGAGGCATGTACGGCACAAGGAAGTGGATTGAGGCCGCGGCCGGCAACAACGTAGGGACATGGATTACCAGCGCGCTTGAAAGCAACGTGGGCCTTAACGCCATAGCGCAGCTCGCCGCCTGCGTCTACGGCCCCGGCATAACCATGCCGCAAGGCCTCGGCACCGGGCAGCTCTTCACCGACAACATTGACATGCCGATAGAAATCCGGGGCGAAAAGATTTACTGTAACGTGAAGCCTTGAAATGGATTTGCAGGATTTCCTTAACGACTGGCACAACGGTTCACCAACCGTGCCAGTGCATACAAGCGGGTCTACCGGCGCTCCCAAGCCGCTGCGCGTAGAGAAGCGCAGGATGGAGGCCAGCGCGCGCCTTACGTGCGACTTTCTCGGCCTTGCGCCCGGCGACACAGCCCTGCTGTGCATGCCCCTTGACTATATCGCAGGCAAGATGATGGTAGTGCGTTCCCTCGTCAGGGGGCTGCGCCTCGTCAGCGTAAAGCCCTCAAGCCGCCCGCTCGCCGGGCTGGACGAAGCGCCGGTGTTCGCCGCCATGGTGCCCATGCAGGTGGCATGCAGCCTGCACTGCGCCAAAGAGCGCAGGCTGCTTATGGGCATAAGGCACCTCATCATCGGCGGCGGAGCCGTTGACAAGGCCTTGGAAAAGGAGCTTCGCAGTTTCCCCAATGCCGTGTGGAGCACATACGGAATGACAGAGACCCTCTCGCACATAGCCCTGCGCAGGCTTAGCGGCCCTGACGCCGACAGCTGGTACACACCGTTTACGGGTGTCGGCGTGAGCCTCGGTGCCGACGGCTGCCTGGTTATCGACGCGCCCTTGGTGTGCGACGGGACGCTGCACACCAACGACTTTGCCGAGCTTCACCCCGACGGCCGCCGCTTCCGCATACTCGGGCGCAAGGACAACGTGATAAACAGCGGAGGCGTGAAAATCAGGATGGAGGACGTCGAGCGCCTGTTGAGTCCGCACCTGCACGCACCGTTCGTCATAACGAAGCGGCGCGACGCACGCCTTGGAGAAGCCGTGGCGATGGTGTTCGAGGGAAAAGAGGCCGACGTCCGCGGCATAAGGGCCGTCTGCGAAAATGTCTTGCCCGAATACTGGCGGCCGAGAACGTTCGCCGCCGTTGACAAAGTGCCGTTGACCGGAACCGGCAAGCCGGCAAGAGCAGAAGCGCAAAGGATGGCGGAAACGTCAACAGAAAATACAATTTGACTTAGCCGTGTTGGTGCGTTCGCCGGCAAACCCGGAGTTCACATACACCTGCTCGCCCTCGCCGCTGGTCTTCACCGTGCGCTCGCCGTCCGCGTCGTACCAGTAGTTCGTCACGAATCCGTCGTCGTCGGAGGCCAGCAGGCGGTTCTCCTCGTCCCACTTCAGTTTGCGCTCATGGGCTTTCTCGTCCGTTCCGCCGTCCTTCTTCACGCGCCCGGTGTTTACGTAGACGAGGTTGCCGTTGGCGTCATATTCGTAGGCGTGGCTGTTGGTGACTTTTCCGTCCTCGCCGGGAGTCGTTTCCGTGCGGTAGTTAACGTCGCCGACATTGGCAAGCTGGAACTTCTTTCCTTCCTCCTGTCCGTAGGTGTACGTAAGGTCGTAGCCCACGTTGAGCGTGCCGTCGAACTGCAGGTTGTCCTGCGTGAGGTGCTGGCTCTTCGACGTGATGCGGTGCATGTTGTCGTAGCCCATCGAGAGCGTGTAGCTTGCAGTCTTGCCGTCCGCGCCCGTGTAGGTGCCGGTGGCGCCTGTCAGACGATATAGTGCGTCGTAGGTGTAGCTGTGGCTCATCTGCCCGCCGGCCTTGCCGCTCTGTGGCAGGGCCGCGCCGTTTGTAACGCCGATCACGTTGCTCACGGCGTCGTAGGTGTAGGCGTTGTCCATTATGGTGCGTCCGCCGGCATTCACTTTCAGGCCCTGCAGCCTGCGCCGCTGCGGCTCGTAGGTGTAGAACGTCTCCGCGCCGTTGCAGTATTTCATGTACGTGCGCTGCCCGAACTTGTCGTAGCCTATGCGGCTGACGTAGTCGTAGCCGTATGACTTGTAGCCGTGGACGTTGGTCAGCTGGCCGCCGAGGTCGTAGGTGTAGGTCACCTTCTCCTCGTCGGGGTATATCATCTCCAACAGGCGGTTGTGGCTGTCGTAAGTCCACTGCGTCACGTAGGTGGCTATCGCCTGGTTGGGCACAATCAGAGTGCGGCGCGTCTTCGTCACCTCGCCCGTCTTGCCGTAGAAGTATTCTATGGCGCCCGTGCCGTCCTCGCGGAGCATCAGCCTGCCGATGCGGTTCTGGGAGGCGTTGCGCCCGCCGTAGTAGTACCTTACGTTGTTCTCCGGGTGGTCGGGGTAGTTGATGTAGTATGCAACTCTGCTTCATGACTAAAATTTTAGAGTATTTAAGAGACGGCCTTTGAGGCCGCAAAAGACGACAAACTGAAGCTTAAAAAGCCATCAAATGCGAGCCATTGGGCTATCTCTTTTTATTGACATCTGATATAACTGTTATTTATTATTCATTGAAAAGATTTCAACAATGCTATTTGTATAAATTTATGATTGGCTAATAGCTATAAAATATTTACAAAATAAATTATAGTACACGCACTCATATTTAAGAAAACATATTTTATCTCATCATTTTTATTAAAAATTTTATATAAGCCATTGGAATTCTTTATATACGGGTATATCTCCGATTGCTTCCACATGGTAGGGTCATATTCACAGAAGCCGCTTGATTTGAAAACAGAACCATATCGCTTTAAATATTTTTGACTAATATGATAAACTTCTATTTTATAGCCATTGCCATTAAAGTCATTCCAATGACATTCGTCACAAATTGGATTTAATGCTTCTTTCATGGGAATTCCAACCAATTCTTCCATTTCAGAAATGGAAGAATTGGTGCATGAAGTCCACATAAAAAGAATTAAAACAAATACACAGTAAATTCTATTTCCTATTCGAATATCCATATCTTATCGCAAAAGGTTTGGCAGAATTAGGAGATGTATATCTGACAGCACGAGTTATTACTTCACTCTTAAAACTACGTGTGCCCCAAGATTTTGGATCAAAATCGTAATAGTCATAAAATCCTACCACATTGTCAAATTCATTTTTGTAAACGGTGGCTCGACCGAATACTAAACTATATTCTGAACTATTATAAAAATCAGCTATATTTTTAGTTCCTTTTGACAAACTTCCATCTGAATTTTTTAGAATAACAGCACCACTTTTTGTCATTGGTATTTTACCTGTTTTAATATCTAACAAAATTCCCGCAAAACGTTTCCCTGTGAGTTCCACATCTCCGCCACCTGTCCAATAATTTTCAAACATATTTTTGCTGAAATTGGATCCGGCATAGTTACGGATAGAATTTCCCAAAAAAACAAGATCAGGCCGTTTGCTTTCTTGTAAAGTTCTTTCTACTTGGAATATGCTTCCTTCTACAATATTAATTGTTCCATTTTTATCTACAAATCCTTGCTCGGATAACATCTTAACAGAAATATAGTAACTGGTATTAAGATATTCGGCCAAACTCTTAGCATCATCTTCTTTATTTGCTACTAAATTTCCATCAGAATTTTCTTCCCATTCCCCATTAGGGTCAGTGAAAGTTATCGGATTATTAAAGAATGCTCTATATGGTGACCAAGAAGGAGTTTCTTCTGATCTGGGATCTACGCTCATCCACACGCTCAACCTCGGGTCGTAGTACCTCGCACCGTAGTAGTACAGTCCGGTTTCTTCGTCGAACTCCTTGGCATTGAAGAGGTAAGGAGTGTTCCACGTGTTGTTCCGTTCTTCAATGAACACCTCGCCGAACGGCACGTACTCTACGTGCTGCACAACCTCGCCGTCAAGGTTGGTGATGTAGCTCGTACTGCCCAGGTGGTCTGCATGGTAGTAGAACTGTAGGTTCTCGTAGGCGTCGCCTTCCTGGAAGTTGCCGTCAAGCGCGTTGGCCTTCGCCACCGCTTTTGCCTGTGCCGCTTCCAAGGAGCCGTCGTCGCAGCAGAAGCCCTCGCCGTTCACATAGTCGTCGTTGTCCGTTCCGTTGTACGGCACGCCAAAGGTAGCATAATTTTCCTTTATGGCCTGAAGCTGTTGACTATATTTAACATCGTAGTCAACAGTTACCGCGTCGGCCTCACTGCCGGCGTACTCTATGCGTCTCGGGTCGGGGCCGTAGGACGCGAAGTCGCCGATTTTCGAGACGATGCGTTCGCCGCCTATGTAGATGTGCTTGGTGTAGCGCCCGCCTTGGTTGGCAACAAGGTGATATATGGTATACTTCATAATTGTGCTTTTTTATATCGATTAGGTATAAGAATGTCAAAAAGGTTGTGGAAGCAGAATATTTAAATGTCTTTATGGTTGCAATCATATACATCCATACCACCTGATAAGTGCAAATTTAATGGAATTTTTCTGTATTTTTTTATGAATACGGAAAATATTTTGATTTTACATGAAAACAAGTTTGCTATGCCGGTAAACCTGTTGAGGGGCTGTTGTTAACAAAGCGCGAGATAAAAGGTCATGGTTATAAATCGTACAGTTTATTCCAAACAACATGTTGTATAACCGATTTGTCGGGTGGCAGGCTGAAGCCGGGATATGCCTGATGTTGTTTTTATTGGTTATGTACCTTGTGTAAAAGTGCGTTTGGCTGCTTTATCAACAGACATTAACCATTCTTTGCTATCCATTTGAAAATCAGCGAGTTACCAAAAGATGGCATTTTGCCGTATGAAAGATGGCCTTTTGCGTTGTAAAAGGTGGCCCTTTACAACGCAAAAGGTGGCGTTCTGTAAAACGCTGGCCGGTTGGTTTTACAGGGTTGAAAGATATTGCCTGAAGTCGTCGTATCTGTTGGTCATCGGTATGGATTGCTTTCTGCCGTGCATGAAGGCGGCCAGGCGCGGCGGAACGCTGACGGGCGCCCCTATGACAGGCTCTATGGTTTCTTTGAACTTTGCCGGATGCGCGGTTTCGAGGAACAGGCCGGTTTCGCCGGGTTGCAGGCTTTCGGCCAGCGCGCGCCAGGCGCATGCGCCGTGGGGGTCGGTAAGGTATCCGTCAGCCTTGTAGCACAGGGCGACGGCTTCGCGTATCTGCCCGTCTGAAAAGGCGGCTCCGCTTATGTCGGCCGTAATGCCGGCGTGTGAATTGTGGTACAGCTCGAGTATGCGTGCGAAGTTGCTGGGCGCGCCCACGTCCATGGCGTTGGCTATGGTCTGTATGCTGGGGCGCGGCGTGTATGTGCCGGTTTTGAGGTATTCGTAGAACACGTCGTTGGCGTTGTTGGCCGCAATGAAGCGTTTTACGGGCAGGCCCATGCGGCGGGCGAACAGTCCGGCGGTGAGGTTTCCGAAGTTTCCGCTCGGCACGCTTACAACGATGCCGTTGCCGCAGCCCTGCTCTTTCAGCCTTGCGTATGCGTTGAAGTAGTAGAAGGCTTGCGGAAGGAAGCGCGCCACGTTGATTGAGTTGGCCGACGTGAGGCTTGTCAGCCTGTTAAGCTCCGCGTCGGCGAAGGCGTCTTTTACAAGTGCCTGGCAGTCGTCGAACGTGCCGTCAACCTCAATGGCTGTGATGTTGCGCCCGAGTGTGGTGAACTGGCTCTCCTGTATGGGGCTGACCTTGCCCTTGGGGTAGAGCACGTGCACGTGTATGCCGTCAACGCCGAGGAAGCCATTGGCCACGGCGGAGCCTGTGTCGCCGCTTGTGGCTACGAGAACGTTTATGCCGCCTGCGCCCATGCTTGCCGGGCGGCCTGTCCTGACGAGGTGTGAAATGGCGCGCGCCATGAAGCGTGCGCCTACGTCCTTGAAGGCCAGCGTAGGGCCGTGGAACAGCTCAAGCGCCCAGATGCCGGGGCTTACGTTGACTACAGGACAGTCGAACGACAGCGTGTCATACACTATGCCACGCAGTTCTTCTTCATTTATGTCTTCGCCGAAAAACGCTTTTGCCACTTCAAAGGATATTTCACGGAATGACAGGTTTTCAATGTTCCTGAAGAAACTTTCAGGCAGGCGTTCTATCCTTTCCGGCATGTAGAGGCCACGGTCGGGCGCAAGCCCGTGTATTACCGCCTCGGCTAATGTCGCCTCGGGAGCGGTATGGTTTGTGCTGTAGTATTTCATTGTTGTAATGGGGGTTATGGGGGTAATGGATGTAATGGGAGCAATAAGAGCAATGGGGGCAATGGGTGTTAAGGAGTAGAGGATGTCAGTCTCTCAGGAACGTCTGCATGAACTCGCCGAGCTTCAGCATTCCGTAACATCCGCTGGCACAACTGTATTCGTCAAAGCAGTTGACCGTGTCCGGCGTTATTTCGTTGTGCCATATCGCAAAGGGCACAGGCTCTTTTACGTGGGTGCGTATTTCCACTGGTGTGGGGTGGTCTGGCAACAACGCTATGCTGACAGGCTCGCCTTGCCACGTCCTTGTTTCCTCGAAAACCGGGCGTACCACGAGACGGTCGAGGTTTTCAATAGTCTTGAGCTTCAGGCTGAGGTCGCCGTCGTGTCCGGCTTCGTCGCTTGCCTCTATGTGCAGGAACACGAAGTCGCCGTGCCGCAACGCGTCGAGGGCGGCCTGCACCTTGCCCTCGTAGTTTGTGTCGGCAAGTCCCGTAGCGCCTTCCACTCTGATGACCCTTAGTCCGGCGTAATGGCCAATGCCGCGTATAAGGTCGACGGCGGAGATGACCGCCCCGCGCCTTATCTGCGGATATATGTCGCACAGTTTCTGCATGTCGGGCCTGTATCCTCCGCCCCACGGCCATATACTGAGCATGTCTTCAGAGGCATGTAAGGAAGCATGTCCGTTAAGTATTTCCTGCGATTGCAGTATAAGTCCGTTTATCAGGTCGGCCGTTTCCTTCCCGGTCATACGGTCGCCGTCGTGCTTGTGTTCCCATCCCGGTTCTGGCTTTGCCAGCAGTGGGCGCCAGCAGGCGTCGGGGTTGTCGTGTGGCGGTGAGCACACAACATGCTTGTTGCCGCGCCGTATGACGAGGAGGTTGCGGTATTGCACGCCTGTTACGAACCTGATGCCGTCGCTGCCCAAGCGGTCGTTAAGGCGTTTTATGAGCGCGTCGCTCTCTTCCGTCGTCAGGTGTCCGCCGTGATGGTTCTTTATCCTGCCGTCGGCCAGGGTCACTATATTGCACCGCATGGCCAAGTCGTCGGGGCGCATCTCGTAGCCGATGCTCGCCGCCTCAAGAGGCCCGCGGCCTTCGTAGACTTTGTCGAGGTCGTAACCGAGTATGGCGGTGTTGGCCACTTCGCTTCCGGGATGGTAGCCTTCGGGTATGGTGACGAGGCGGCCTGTGCGTCCCTTGCGTGCCAGCATGTCCATATATGGCGTGCTAGCGTACTGCAATGGGGTTTTCCCTCCAAGCCGTTCTATAGGGTGGTCGGCCATGCCGTCGCCGAGTATTATGATGTGTTTCATCGGTTTCCGGGAATGTTTGGCGTACAAAAATCAGATGTTGGCAATGCTCATTATGTTGGCGAACACACCGGCGGCCGTCACGCTTGCCCCTGCTCCGTAGCCTTGTATGAGCATGGGGTATTCCTTGTAGCGTTCGGTTGTCAGCATGACGATGTTGTTCGAGCCTTCAAGGTTGTAGAAGGGATGTCCCTTCTCGACTTCTTGTAGTGACACGCTGGTGTGTCCCAGCTCCATTTTAGCTACAAACCGCCAGCGTTTGCCCTCGGCTTCGAGCTTCTTGCGGCGCTGTTCGAAGTCAGCGTCCAGCCGTGGCAACTCACGCCAGAAGTCTTCCAGCGTGCCGCTGAACAGGTCGTCAGGAATGAACAGATGCTTTTCCACATCGTTTATTTCCACCTTATACCCGGCCTCGCGCGTCAGTATCACGAGCTTGCGTATAACGTCGGTGCCGCTCAGGTCGATGCGTGGGTCAGGCTCGCTGTAGCCTTGTTCCTTGGCACGCCTTACGGTCTCGGAGAACGGCACGTCGGCTGAAATCTCGTTGAATATGAAGTTCAGCGTGCCGCTCAGCACCGCCTCAATCTTCAATATGCGGTCGCCAGAGTTGCAAAGGTCGTTGATTGTTCCGATGATAGGCAGTCCGGCGCCGACGTTTGTTTCAAAACGGAACTTCACGCCGCGTGCCAAAGCCGTTTTTTTCAGTCTGACGTAGCTGCCATAGTCTGACGATGCCGCAATTTTGTTGGCTGCAATGACTGATATGTTGTGTTCGAGGAACTCCTGATATATCGCGGCAACGTCCTTGCTTGCGGTGCAATCAACGAACACGCTGTTAAATATGTTCATGCTGATGATTTCGTCGCGCAGCCGGGCGGTGTTGCTTTCCTCCGAGTTCTTAAGCTGTTCGTGAAAGCTGTCGAGGTCGATGCCGTCGCGGTTGAATATGGCTCGCGTGCTGTTGGCAATGCCTACCACGTTGAGTTTCAGCCTTCGGTTTTGCTTCAGCTCTTCGTATTGCAGCTTGATTTGTTCGATAAGCTTGTTGCCCACCGTGCCTACGCCGCAAATAAAAAGGTTGAGCACGTTGTATTCAGACAGGAAGAACGAGTCGTGCAGCACGTTGAGTGACTTGCGCAGGCTTTTCCCGTTGACAACGAACGATATGTTTGTCTCTGACGCTCCTTGCGCACAGGCAATCACACTGATGCCGCTGCGTCCGAGAGTGCCGAAGAGCTTGCCCGAAATACCCGGGGTATGCTTCATGTTTTCGCCCACAATGGCGATTGTGGCAAGTCCGCTTTCGGCACGCATGGGGTACATTGCGCCGGTCTCTATTTCCTTGGCGAACTCCGCGTCAAGCACTTTTACCGCCTCTGCCGCGTCGGAATCCTTTACGGCTATTGACGTGGAGTTTTCCGACGATGCTTGACTTACAAGGAAAACGGAGATGCCGTTTACGGCAAGCGCGGTGAAGATGCGCCGGTTAACGCCGATGACACCAACCATAGAGAGGCCGGTTACCGTTATCAGGGTTGTTCCGCTGATGCTCGATATGCCCTTGATGGCCTTGCGGTCGTTGCTTGCCTTTTCTTTTATTATAGTGCCGGGATTGTTGGGGTTGAAAGTGTTTTTTACCTTGATGGGTATGTTCTTTACGCATACCGGATATATAGTAGGGGGATATATTACTTTCGCGCCGAAGTTGCACAGCTCCATCGCCTCCTTGTAGCTTAGCTCATTGATGGTGTATGCGGTGCGTATAACCTTCGGGTCGGCGGTCATGAAGCCGTCAACGTCAGTCCATATTTCAAGCACTTCGGCGTTGAGTGCCGCTGCTATTATGGCCGCCGTATAGTCGCTTCCTCCCCGTCCGAGGTTGGTTGTCTCGCCGGTGCGTTCGTCGCAGCTGATGAACCCAGGCACTACGGATATTTTGGGCAGCTCTTCGAACGCCTTGCACACCAGCTTGTTGGTGAGTTCGCTGTCAAGCGTGTGCTTGTTGTTCTTGTGGCAGGTCTTTATAAATTCCCTCGCGTCATACAGCTTCGCGTTCTTTATCAGCGCGGCCGTGATGTTTGAGCTTAGGCGTTCGCCGTAGCTTACGATGGCGTTCTGGGTCTTTTCGCTTAAATCGTGGATGAGGTAAACACCGTAATATATGCTTTTCAACTGTTCGAAAAGCGAGTCAACGGCGTTGAACAGGTCCTCGCGCTTCTTGGGTTCGGTGAAGATGGTGTCAATCATCTGGTGATGTCGCGCTACCATCGCGTCAAACTCTTCTTTGTAACTTTCGTCACCGTTAAGTGCGAGCTGGGCAGTAGAGAGCAGTTTGTCTGTAATTCCGCCAAGTGCGCTTACCACCACAACAACCGGCTGGCGTTTGGCTTCTTTCTCTACAATTCTTTTCAGGCAAAGGATGCTTTTAACGGAACCTACGGATGTTCCTCCAAACTTTAATACTTTCATTTTTGGTGAATTTTTGTTTTGAGAACCCTGAAACAAACAGGGCTTTATTCTCGATTAATGAATGCAAATGTAGCAAAATTTATTTTCATGGTGACATTTTTGTTCGCCAAATTGAGAAAATTGAGTGAAAATGTATGATTTTGTTACTATTTTGCATACGCTGGTACGGTCTTGTTGGCCGCCATGTATGACGCCGCCCACGATGTGTGAGCATAATGTCAGCGTATCTGGCAATTTGCTTTCATATTGAATTTGCTTGACGCTGTAGAACAGCCTTGCCGTAAAATATCTTGTTCTTGTATGCAAATAGGCGGAAATGAAGCGTGCAGACGTAATGTGCAGGCAGTCAGGGCGTTGCGTCTTTTGCAGCCGGAATGTGCAATGAAAACGGCGGCAAACAGCCGCAATAACGGCAAAAACGACCGTAAAAGGCGGTGTTTTGCACTGTCAGAGATGGTGTTTTGCAAGCTGAAAAGCGGTCTTTATTTGGCCGAAAGAGCACCTTTTACAGTCGCGTTTGCCGAAATACAAGACAAAAGTAGTTGTTTTTGGTAGTGAAAAGGACAAGTCCTGCAGGTGTGGTTTATCTGTTTCGACAGAAAATCCGTACAATTACGGTTTGACAAAATGCAATCATAAAGCCATTGGTAATTAGCATGCTGATTTCATGATTGCAATCTTTTCGATGCAGAAAAAAGTTTGTTTTTTTGTCAGTTCGGCATATATTGTCCGTAAAATCGTTAATTTTGCACTAAAACAAAGACGATTATGCCATTACTAAAAAACAAACGCAGGGTTTTATTCATTTCGTTTTTATTGGTCTTCACTGTTGTTTCGGCGCAGAAAAGGGAACGTTACGAGTTTTACAAGGACTTTCCGGTGTATGCCGACAAGCTGTTGGCGCAACTGACATATCCCCTCGCATGGGGTAACAGCGATATAAAGGATTTCAGTGAATGGAAGGACACAGCGCGTAAAAAAGTGCTGGAGTGCATGATGACACCGCCTCCGGCGCCGAAGAGCTACGACATGACGGTGATAGGAGAGGAGCGGCGTGACGGATACACGGCACGCAAGATAGAGCTCAACCTTTCCGATTTTTACCGTGTAAGGGCGTATGTGCTTGTGCCTGACGGCAAAGGGCCGTTTCCTGCGGTGAACCTGCTGCACGACCACGGGGCGCATCTGTATATAGGAAAGGAGAAGATGATACGTCCGTTTGACGATGACTCGCTTGTCATTGCCGATGCCGACAAGTGGGTGGCCGACCTCTACGAAGGGCAGTTCTTGGGTGATTATCTTGCACGCCACGGCTATGTTGTCTTTTCAACCGACGCTCCGATGTGGGGCGAGCGTGGGCGCAAAGAGGGCGTAGACAGGAACAAGTATGACATAATAGCCGGCAACATGATGATGTACGGGCGTGACCTCAGCGCGTTCATGACGTATGACGACATCGCCTCGACCGACTTTCTTGCCACGCTCCCGGAAGTAGACCCGTCGCGGATAGCCTGTGCAGGCTGTTCGATGGGAGCTTACCGCGCATGGATGCTGGCGGCATTGTCTGACAAGATTGCCGCCAGCGCGGCTGTGTGCTGGATGGTGACGACGGACGTGCAGATGACGTGGAAGTACGGAAGGAAGGAAAACGGAGGCTTCGCCAATTGCATACCGGCGCTCCGCCAGTATCTCGACTATCCCCACATCGCCAGCTTGGCATGTCCGAAACCGGCTTTGTTCATCAACGGTACGCAAGACAAGCTGTTCAAGGTGCCGGGCGTAGAAAAGGCGTTCAAGATAATGCATGATGTATGGGACAGCCAGAAAGCAGGGCAAAATCTTGAGACTGAACTGTGGCCTATACCGCATTCATGCGGCGTTAAGGCGCAACAGCGTGTGCTGGAGTTTTTTGACAAGCACCTGAAAAAAATGAATAATTAATAATGAATAATGAAAAATCCGGATGCCTGAAGCGATTGATTTTTCATTATTCATTATTCATTTTTAATTGAAAAGATATGATTTACGAATATCAGTTGCGGCTGCTTCCACAGCAGGCGGCCAATGAGACGACAATAAAGGAATACATCTCCCGTGACAAGGGGCTTGACGTAAGGACAATTACCCATGTGAGAGTGTTGCGCCGCAGCATCGACGCGCGCCAACGGACGATATATGTGAACCTGAAAGTAAGGGCGTATGTGAACGAAGAACCTTGTGACGACGAGTATGAACACATTGAATATCATGACGTGTCGTCGGCAAAGTCTGTGGTTGTGGTCGGCTGTGGCCCTGGCGGACTGTTTGCCGCGCTGCGGCTTATAGAGCTTGGGCTGCGCCCTGTTGTCATAGAACGGGGTAAGGACGTGCGTGAAAGGAAGAAGGATATAGCTTCAATCACGAAGACGCACAAGGTTGACCCCGAGAGCAATTATTGCTTTGGCGAGGGAGGCGCGGGAGCGTATTCTGACGGAAAACTGTACACTCGCAGCAAGAAGCGCGGCAATATACGCAAAATACTAAACGTGTTTTGCCAGCACGGTGCTTCCACTTCGATACTTGCCGACGCCCATCCGCATATAGGAACGGACAAGCTGCCGCGTGTTATCGAAAACATGCGTAATACGATAATAAGTTGTGGCGGTGAGGTTCATTTCCAAACTAAGATGACGGGGCTTTTGCTTGATGCGGACGAGACTGTTGTCGGTGTTAAGGCGAAGTGTTTGCAGACGGGTGAGGAAAAAGAGTTCCGTGGCCCGGTAATACTCGCGACAGGGCATTCTGCACGCGATATATACCGTTATTTTTATGACAACGGCATAGAGATTGAGGCCAAAGCCTTGGCCGTGGGTGTCCGTCTGGAGCATCCTTCCGAGCTGATAGACCGGATACAGTATCACAGCAAGTACGGGCGCGGACGCTGGTTGCCGGCGGCAGAGTACAGCTTCGTCACTCAGGTTGAAGGAAGGGGCGTGTATTCGTTCTGCATGTGTCCCGGCGGTTTTGTCATACCGGCAGCAACAGGGCCGGGACAGATAGTTGTAAATGGCATGAGTCCGAGTAACCGTGGTTCAAAGTGGTCGAACAGTGGGATGGTTGTCGAGGTGCATCCCGAAGATGTTGACGGGGCAGGCGATGCTCTTTGCATGATGCGTTTTCAAGAAGAGTTGGAACGGACGTGCTGGCAACAGGGCAACATGCGGCAGACGGCTCCGGCACAGCGCATGGTTGACTTTACGCGTTCAAGGCTCAGTTACGACCTGCCTGCCAGTTCTTATGCTCCCAGATTGATTTCAAGTCCTCTGCATTTTTGGCTTCCGCCAATTGTAGGAAAGCGCCTGCAAACGGCTTTCGGCGTGTTCGGCAAGTCCAGCCGGGGCTTCCTTACCAACGATGCTGTGCTCATTGCTGCCGAGACGAGAACATCGTCACCCGTCCGTATTCTGCGTGATGACATGTCATTGCAGCATGTCCGTTTGCATGGTCTTTTCCCGTGTGGTGAAGGTGCGGGCTACGCCGGCGGCATTGTTTCGGCCGGAATAGACGGCGAACGGTGTGCCGACGCAGTGAAAGAATATATAGGTTGATTGTTTGGCGGCAGGTTTGCAAACTGCAAACCTGCCGCTTTTTGATTTTATAGTTTATTCTTTTGTTGTCTTGTCGTCAGGCGACATAAGCTTTTTGTCTGTCCTTGCATTGAAGATGTCATTGAAAAACACGCTGAATGCGTTTTGCATCGCATTCGGCATTCTTTTCGTTTTATCGGCAAAAGGGTTTATTATGATTTTTATGCCTTTGTCTCTTATTGATATGTCCACATCGCTGTCGGTCATTACAGGTTCTCCGTCATAATGAATAAAGCCTGGTTTCTGACGGTGTATTTGTATGTGTTTGGTTTTGAAAGTCTTTATTTTGGAGTTTTTGTCGAGCGTCTTGTTGAACATGTCGATGCTGATTTGCGGAGCATCGAGAATGTCAAACGGTTCCATGATGATGACATCCAGCAGACCGTCACTCATTGATGCCTGTGGTGCTATATAGGCGTTGTTCCCATATTGTGAAGCGTTGGCGCATGATATAAGGAACGCACGGCACAGAGAAGAGCCGCTTTCGTCCTTTATCTCGTAAGTTTCCGGCTTGTATTTCACGCCCTCGCGCAGTATGTTTTCCAGATATGTAACAGGGCCTCGTCGGCCGGATTCGGCAAACTTCATACTGATGAAAGCGTCGAACCCCATGCCGCATGTGCAGAAGAATGGAATGTCGTTGATGACACCGTAGTCGAGGTCATGTATAGTGAAAGCATTTATTACCTCAACGGCCTTTGCTATATCCATAGGAAGCATCAGATGCCGGGCCAACCCGTTGCCGGAACCACACGGAATGATGCCAAGAGCCGTTTCTGAATGCGTGAGAGCTTTTGCTACATCATTTACGGTTCCGTCACCTCCGACGGCGACAACTGCGTCGTATCCATTATCTTTGGCTTTGACAGCCAGTTCGCAAGCGTGGCCGACGTATTTTGTCTGCTCAATCTCAAAGTCAAAAAGTCCCGTATCGAGAGTTGTTTCGATAATCTTAGGAATGCCTGTTTTCTTGGCATTTCCAGAGATGGGATTCATTATGAATAGAATTTTCTTTTTTGCCGCCATAAGTGCTGCAAAATTAATAATATTCGATATAAATACATTTTCAGTAAGACAATATTTTCATTTTTACGATACTTTTCCGCGTTTTTTCTTATGCGTTCACCATTTTTTTGTATCTTTGCAGCCTGATTTAATAATGGAAGTAACAATGGGTGATTTTGAGGTGTTGGATATTACAAAACTCATGCCCCTTGTACACTGGTAAAACCGTTAATGTAGTAAAACTGCACCTTTTATTTAATTATGGGATTATTACAAGAGAGATACAAAAATTATCGTGAACCTCAAAAGTTCATGGAGGCCGGCGTTTATCCTTATTTCCGCGAAATTACAGGCAAGCAAGGCACTGAAGTGCAAATGGAAGGGCACAATGTGCTTATGTTTGGCTCAAATGCCTATACCGGACTCACAGGAGACCCACGTGTTGAAGCTGCAGCGAAAGCCGCACTTGACAAGTATGGTAGCGGTTGTGCAGGAAGCAGGTTTTTGAATGGTACGCTTGACCTTCATGTCAGACTGGAGAAAGAGCTTGCTGAATTTGAGCATAAGGACGATGCTTTGTGTTTCTCTACAGGATTTTCTGTAAACGCCGGTGTGCTGGCTGTAGTCTGCGGGCGTGAGGATTATATAATATGTGACGACCGTGACCATGCAAGCATTGTTGACGGCCGTCGTCTTTCATTTGCTACATGCTTGAAATACAAGCATAACGATATGGAAGACCTTGAGAAGCAATTGCAGAAATGTAAGCCTGAAGCCATAAAACTGATTGTTGTTGACGGTGTATTCTCAATGGAAGGTGACTTGGCGAATTTGCCCGAGATTATTCGTCTTAAAAAGAAATACAATGCGTCAGTGATGGTTGACGAGGCTCATGGACTTGGCGTTTTCGGCAAGCAGGGTAGGGGCGTATGCGACCATTTCGGAGTGATTGACGATGTAGACCTTATAATGGGCACTTTCTCAAAGAGCCTTGCCAGCATAGGCGGGTTTATTGCAGGCGACAAGGATACGATTAATTATCTGCGCCATACATGCCGTACATATATATTCAGTGCTTCCAATACTCCGGCTGCAACTGCCGCTGCCATGGAAGCTTTGCATATTATCAAGAATGAGCCGGACAGGATTGAAAGGCTTTGGAACGTGACGAAGTATGCGTTAAGGCGTTTTAAGGAAGAAGGATTTGAAATCGGCGATACGGAAAGCCCCATCATTCCGCTGTATGTGCGTGATGCGAAAAAGACTTTCCTGGTTACCAAACTGGCATTTGACGCAGGTGTCTTCATTAATCCGGTTATACCTCCGGCTTGTGCGCCACAAGATACGTTGGTACGTTTTGCCCTTATGGCGACTCATACTACTGAGCAGGTTGAACGTGGAGTGCAGGCACTGAAAAAGATATTTGTAGAGCAAGGTATAATCAAATAGTTCTTGAAAAACTTGCAGGTTTTATAGAAAAAACGTACCTTTGCATCCGCAAAAACAAAGGTACGTTTTTTTTCGGGGTGTAGCGCAGCCCGGTAGCGCGCCTGGTTTGGGACCAGGTGGTCGCAGGTTCGAATCCTGTCGCCCCGACAAAAAAGAGGATCATGTCTCATGACATAATCCTCTTTTTGTAGTTTATAAATAAATCATTGGTGGGTAATCTTATACCAGTTTGTCTGCGTCTTTACATTTGCAATGCTTCTGTTAATGGATGGGTCGGAGATTGTAATGCCGGAAAATATGTCTATTGGACATCGTTCAGCTTTATAAAACAAATTGGTGTAATATGTTTCTGTATTTGCCTTATAAATAACCAAGCGTTCGAGCTGTTCATTAAATTCAGCCAGCAATGCAGGGTCGTTACACAGGTGTGATACATAGTCACCAAAATCAAAGAATATAGTATTCTCAAAACCATCAAGGTCTTGTATGTCGGTTACGTCGCATTGCAAATTTGGACAGGTAGCATTGATTTGTTGCATTATATACGCCATATATTCAACTTCGCGGCAGTCGGTCACTCCTATTGTTCCACATGGAGTACTATAATTTGAAAAATAATCATAAAATCCGTCTACAACGCCTTTATAATTATTTTCCAAAAGACTGATGCCTATCTGCTCATATGGCATTCCGATATCTATGATTTCACACGTGGATGCAATCAGGTAATTGGTGACATCTTTCAAATCGTATGCGATTTCAATGTTAGACATATAGCAATCATCAAACAAGATGTATTCCATCTTTAAGCCAGTATTCATAATACCTTCTGCAAGCGTTGTTATGTCTGTTTGATAAGTGTTGTCGCCTCCGATTCCAGTGCCGAAATATCTGGTCTGTTGTATTTGCTTGTTGCCTATATTCATCATAGCAGCTCGTGTGCCGATGTTTGTTCCGACTGGAATCCATCCTGCGCCATGACAACCTATTGCCATGGCGTATTTTTCGGCAGGAGCGGCTTCAATGGCATCATTTATTATTTGGGTAATGCCGTTGGCTTCTGTATAATCGCATGTACTGAAATCATATTGTTTCAATGTGTCACGTTGGCATGTCCCGTCACGATAATAGATACGTATGAGATTTGACTGCTGACTGTTTTGTGATATGAAAACAAGTAGTGCATTACCTTCCGTTCCATGGTTGTTTTCTATAGCACGTTCAAAAGACCTGATATTTTCAAGCAAGAGCGAATATAGGTTTTCCGACCATGGCATGTAAATTAATAATGTTTGTTTGGCAGGTTCTGTTAATCCCGCTATGCCCGAATCGTTTTCAACATCATCATCAGCGCATGACGAAAATACGAAAGGAAGTGCAATGATTGCGATTAAAAATGATATTTTTTGTAAGAAGTTCGGTGCTTTCATAATAAGATTTAGGATTATTGTTTTATCTGATTAGAACAACCAAAACCGTACCGAGTGTATTATTTCCCGGCACGGTTTGGTTGGATTGCTTTATTTCTTGCTTTTTAGCTCGTCCAAAGAAAGCTTTAATGCGGCGATTTTTTCTTCCGAATCGCTTTTCTTTTTCCTTTCCAATGCAACGACAGCTTCTGGCGCATTGGCTACAAACTTTTCGTTGGCAAGCTTTTTGTTTATTCCTGCAAGGAAGCCTTCAAGATGCTTCAGCTGTGCCTCTTGTTTCTCTATTTCTGCAGCAACATCAATAAGATTGCCCACAGGCACGGCAAATTCATCTGTTCCAATCATGAATTGCACAGTATCGGCAGCCTTTTCATTTACAATGTTTATTGCCGTCAAGTTGGCCATCTTGATTGTAACGTCGTTGTAAGTGGCGTATTTGTTCTCATTTATCGCCAGCAATTCAAGGCTCTCCTTTGGAGATATGTTCTTTTGGTTTCTTACTGTCCTGACATTGCTTATGATTTGTTTAACGCATTCAATGTCGTCTGCAAGTTTTTTGTCTTCGTCGGTCGGGGCCGCGATAGAAAGGTGGTCTAACATGATGCTTTCTCCATCTTTGCGGTCGTATATGTGTTGCCACAGTTCTTCTGTGATGAACGGCATGAACGGATGAAGCATTTTTAGCAGGTTGTTGAAGAAGCTTAGGGTCATGTCGTATGTCTCACGGTCGATAGGTGACCCGTAAGCCGGTTTTACCATCTCAAGGTACCAACTTGAGAATTCATCCCAGAAGAGACGGTATACAGCCATAAGGGCTTCTGATATGCGGTACTTTTTGAACAAATCGTCAAGTTCGGCATTTGTCGTCTTGAGTTTTGACTCAAACCATTTTACCGCTATTCTGTTTTCATTTGGTTGTGTTTTGTCCGCTACTTCCCAACCTTTTACAAGGCGAAAGGCGTTCCAAATCTTATTGTTGAAATTACGTCCTTGTTCGCACAGGCTTTCATCAAACAATATGTCGTTTCCAGCAGGTGCAGACAACATCATGCCCATACGCACGCCGTCAGCCCCGAATTTCTCTATAAGCTCAATCGGGTCGGGGCTGTTGCCAAGGCTTTTGCTCATCTTGCGGCCGAGTTTGTCGCGTACAATGCCTGTGAAATATACATTTTTGAAAGGCATCGTACCACGGTATTCATATCCAGCCATTATCATACGGGCCACCCAGAAAAATATAATGTCAGGCGCTGTTACAAGGTCGGAAGTTGGATAATAATACTTGATTTCTTCATTTTCAGGGTTGTTTATTCCGTCGAATACCGATATGGGCCAAAGCCATGATGAGAACCATGTATCAAGGCAATCGTCATCTTGGCGCAGGTCAGATACAGTAAGATTGTCGTTGCCGCATTTTTCCTTGGCCAGTTCAAGCGCTTTTTCTGGAGTTTCAGCAACCACATATCCTGCGTTGTTAGGAAGATAATACGCAGGGATGCGATGCCCCCACCACAATTGTCGGCTGATGCACCAGTCTTTTATGTTTTCAAGCCAGTGCTGGTATGTATTCTTATATTTCGAAGGATAAAATTTGATATCGTCATCAATTACAGGCTTAAGAGCGAGGTCTGCGAAATGTTGCATTTTCAGGAACCACTGTGTTGAAAGCTTTGGCTCTATGGGGACGTTCGTTCTTTCAGAGAAGCCTATTTTATTGGTGTAGTCTTCCACTTTCTCCATCAATCCGGCTCCCTTCAAATCTTGCTCGATTTGCTTACGCACGTCCATGCGGTCCATGCCTACGTATAGGCCGGCAGCTTCGGATATTGTGCCGTCATCGTTGAATATGTCAATTGTTTCAAGATTGTGTTTCAAGCCTAAAGCATGGTCATTGACATCGTGTGCAGGAGTGACTTTTAGACAGCCCGTACCAAATTCAATATCAACATATCCATCTTCAATGACTGGAATCTGACGGTTTACAAGGGGAACTATTACGTGTTTTCCTTTCAGCCATGCGTTTTTGGGGTCGTCCGGATTAATACACATGGCTGTGTCTCCCATTATAGTTTCAGGACGTGTTGTCGCCACAATTGCATATTTCCCAGGTTCCTCCACAACCATGTACCTAAGATAATACAGTTTGCTGTGTTCTTCTTTGTAAATGACTTCCTCGTCGCTAAGCGCGGTTTTGGCCTTGGGGTCCCAGTTTACCATGCGAACACCACGGTAGATAAGCCCTTTGTTATAAAGGTCGCAGAAAACCTTTATAACCCCTTCAGAACGCTTTTCGTCCATAGTGAAAGCTGTACGGTCCCAATCACAACTGGCACCGAGCTTCCTTAACTGTTTTAATATTATTCCTCCGTGCTCATGAGTCCAGTCCCACGCGTGTTTAAGAAATTCGTCACGTGTAAGGTCGGTTTTCTTTATTCCTTGTTGTGTCAGCTTGTTGACGACCTTTGCTTCTGTCGCTATGGACGCATGGTCGGTTCCGGGCACCCAACAAGCATTCTTGCCTTCCATTCTTGCACGTCTGACAAGAATGTCTTGGATTGTGTTGTTAAGCATATGTCCCATGTGCAATACTCCAGTGACGTTTGGTGGAGGTATTACTATTGTGTATGGCTCTCGTCCGTCAGGTTTACTGCTGAACAACTTGTTGTCAAGCCAATATTGGTACCATTTCGATTCAACCTCTTTCGGGTCGTATTTACTTGCTAATTCCATTTTTGTATGATGATATTTATTTTATTCAATAAAAAACGATGCAAATTTACTAAATATTCATGGAAAATATCTACATTTGCATTATTAAATTGTTATTTATGCATACAAGAGAAGAAAAATTGGAAGCTTTCGGCAGGCTTCTTGATGTATTGGATACTTTGCGGGTGAAATGCCCGTGGGACAGGAAGCAGACAACTGAAAGCCTTAGGCCAAATACAATAGAAGAAACTTTTGAATTGTGTGACGCATTGATGAAGGGCGACACTAAAAATGTCTGCAAAGAACTTGGTGATGTGTTGTTGCACGTATGCTTTTATGCTCTCATCGGTAGTGAAACCGGCGAGTTTGACATTGCGGATGTATGCAATATGGAGGCAGACAAGCTTATATTCAGGCATCCTCATGTGTATGGAAATGTACAAGCAGATACAGCTGACAAGGTAACGGAGAATTGGGAACAAATCAAATTGAAGGAAAAAGACGGAAATAAAAGTGTTCTTTCCGGAGTTCCAGACGCCTTGCCTTCTTTGATTAAGGCATACAGGATACAGGATAAAGCAAGAAATGTCGGATTTGACTGGGAAGACAAGGGCGATGTATGGAAAAAAGTACGTGAAGAGCTTGAAGAACTTGAAACGGAACTGCGAAAAGAGGATAAAGAAAAGTCTACCGCAGAGTTGGGCGATTTTTTGTTTAGCGTAATTAATGCTGCACGGCTTTACCATTTAAATCCAGATAACGCGTTAGAGCATACCAATCAAAAATTTATAAGGCGTTTCAATTATATAGAAGACCATTCAATAAAAATAGGTAAGCCTCTGAAAGACATGAGTTTGGACGAAATGGATAAACTATGGAATGAAGCGAAAGAATTTGAAGGACAATAAAAGTGACGGAAATGAAAACATTTAAGCTTCTATTTATATCATTGTGTGCAATGGTTGTTATAGGTTGTGCCGATAAGAAAAAAAATCTTCCGATAATAAAAGCCGTAGGCGATAGCACTGTTGTCGATTCAACGGTTTACGGCCGGTGTGGAGAAGGAACAGCGATGCACACGCTTGAACTTGTTACAGACAAAGGTGACACCGTTGTTTATACACTTGAGGGTGTTGACACTTGTGCAAATGTACAAGGAGGGCTTTTCGTCGGAGACAGGATTGCTGTAATAGGAGAAAAAGTGGAAGGCTTGAACGAGGAAATGTTTGCTAAGAAAGTGATAAATCTTACATCTTTGCTTGGAACATGGAGCAGTCTTGAAAAGAAGTTTGAGATAGCTGAAGGTGGCGCAGTTATAAGCAATACCGGGGAGCCTAAGCCTTATGCCGAATGGAAAATATTAAACGGAAAACTGGTACTTACGCCAGATACATTTGACATTTATGAGTTAGGCCCGGATTCATTGTACTTGGAAAACGACAAAGGTATTTATGGATATAAGCGTTTACAAAAACATATTGTTACTATAGAAGATGTTAAGAGTGACAAATAACAATTTCGGAAATTTATATGCAACCATTTAATGTCCGCATTCTAGGCTGCGGCAGTGCATTGCCGACTTTAAGGCATTATGCTTCTTCCCAAATTGTTGAGGTAAGAGGCAAGGCCTTTATGGTGGATTGTGGGGAAGGTACGCAAATCCAGATTAGAAAGGCAAGAGTGCATTTTAATAAAGTTATTGCTGTTTTTATCAGTCATTTGCATGGCGACCATTGCTTTGGTTTGATTGGCTTGATTTCCACTTTCGGAATGCTTGGGCGTACGGCACCGTTGCATATATATGCTCCGAAAGAATTTGAGGAAATCTTGAAGATGCAAATGGATTTCTTCTGCAGGGGATTGGAGTATGAAGTCTTTTTTCACAGTGTCGATACAACCAAGGCAGATGTCGTATATGAAGACAAGAGCATTATTATAAAATCTATCCCTCTTGACCATCGGATAAATTGTTGCGGCTATATGTTTTCTGAAAAACCAACATTGCCGCATATAAGACGGGACATGATAGACTTTTACAATATTCCCGAATGCTTCAGGAACAACATCAAAAACGGCGCGGATTGGGTGGCTTCTGATGGGAGTGTGGTTCCCAATTCGCGTCTAACGTCGCCGAGTGCCCCTCCGCGTTCTTATGTTTATTGTTCGGATACAAAATACATGCCTGCCCTTTACAAACTTCTTGTGGGTGTAGATTTGCTTTACCATGAGGCGACCTACGCGAATGACAATGCGGACAGGGCTGATTTGTATTATCACAGTACGGCCTGTCAGGCTGCGACAGTAGCCTTGAAGGCTCAGGCGAAAAAACTTGTTCTCGGGCATTTTTCCGCCCGTTATGAAGATGAAAAGATGATACTTGAGGAAGCCCGTTCAATATTTCCCAATACGTATCTTGCCAATGAAATGGAAGTTTTTGACGTGTAAAAGTGTAAAAAACTTTCATTAAATTTTGATTTGTAATAAATTAAATGTATCTTTGCCATGATAAAATGAATACTTATGACAAAAAAGTTACTCATAATACCATTTGTTGTGGCTTTATCGTTTGTCATTCCGGCATATAGTCACACTGTAGCTGCGGTGGAGATAATTGATTTCGACAATCAGGAAGTCAATATTTCAGTTAAGGCTTCAAAGATACATATTACAGGAGCTGAAGGTGAAACCATGCATATATATAATGTCGCAGGCGTGCGTGTCATGAGTGTTAAGGTTGGCAGTCAAGATTGGTATTATGACTTAAGCTTGCCAAAAGGTTGTTACATCGTAAAGGTTGGTAGAACTACAAGGAAAGTATCAATCAAGTAGCATTAGTCTTTTTGTCTTGTCAAGAATAGCATCCATTTTGTTGCTTGGTGTTCTTGTGCTTCTTTCTTGTCGTGAGAAAACAAGCAATCCTAATAAAGAACTTACGCTGGACGCTTTTTCCGAATTGGAAGATGAGCGTTACCGTATCGATGTAGGTGAAATCCGAGAGAATATTGCCGGCTTGGCAGGGAAGGACAAAGCCTTGTCGTCAGTTGACAGGCAAGTCGGAAAATACTATTCAGACAGCAACCCTTTTATTTGGATTAACCGCAACGGGCTATATGACCGTACAGACACGCTTCTTTCAATAATCAGTCAGGCTTCACGGCAAGGACTGAGCTTAAATATGCTGAGGGTTGCCAGGATACAGAAAGACATAAAGCGCATCCGCAATCTGAATATTGATGCGGACGGACAAAGTATCAATATGGTTTTGGCGCGATTGGAATATAATCTGACAAGGGCATATTTCCGTTATGCTTCATATACGCGTTTCGGACTTGTAAACCCGGACTATTTTTATAATAATCTTGAAGAAGTCAGAGAAGATTCTGTTGTTACAAGGTATAAAAATCTATCTGAAATCCGTGCCGAACGTCCTAACAGGGCTTTTTATGAATGTGCTGTATCAAAAGCATTCAATGACAGTATCGGTGAATTTCTTACGGCATTGCAACCACGCAATGAGCTTTATGCCAAATTGATTAAGCGGCTTAACAGTGAAAGACTTTCAAAGAGCGAACGCATTAAAACTATTTGTAATATAGAGCGTTGCAGGTGGAGATTGAAGTTATTGTCAAAGCAGTCATTTCCTGATAAATATATTGAAGTTAACATACCTTCATATTCGTTGCGTGCAATCGACAACGGGGATGTGTTACAGATGCGTGTAGGATGTGGAACGGTGGCAAACAAGACGCCTTTGCTGGCTTCCCGTATAACACGTATGGATGTAAACCCGCAATGGATAGTTCCTAAGAGCATATCCAAGGGGTTCGTCAGCAATTATGAGTATATGCACAAGATGGGAATGTTTGTCTTTGACAAGAAAGAAGGCAAACTTCCGCCAGAGCAGGCTTCGTATGAAAAAGTCATGAACGGAGAGCAATACATTATCCAGTCTGGAGGTCCGAAGAATTCGTTAGGGCGAATTATTTTCCGCTTTGACAATAATTTTTCGGTATTTCTTCATGACACTTCTTCGCCTTGGGTTTTCCAGAGGGAGCGGAGGGCTGTGAGCCATGGGTGTGTAAGGGTAGAGAAGCCGTATGAGCTGGCAAAATTCTTGTTGGGGGATATTGACAGTGAAACGGAAGAAAAACTTAAGTATTCAATGACGGTAAGGCTTGTGAACGATAATGACTCCTTGGCGAAAAACAAGGTTGACCGAAAGCGCCTTGTCAACTCATTATACGTTAAGCCTTCTATTCCCTTGTTCATCACATATTTCACAGTTTATTACGGCGGTAACGGGGAACTTGCTGACTATCAGGACGTTTACGGGTATGATGAAGCTTTGGCTGAGAAGTTGAAACCATATGTAGAATAAATATGGCAGAAATCGACGAACAGATATGCAAGTTGCTTGCGTCAGAAAACACGAGGCTTAAGGCTTTTGAGATGATTGTAAAGTCTTATAGCGAATGCTTGTATTGGAAAATACGGTGCATTGTGCTTACTCATGAAGACGCCGATGACGTTTTGCAAAACACATTCCTGAAAGCGTGGAGCAATATAGACTCTTTCCATGGCAAGTCCAAATTGTCAACGTGGCTTTATAGCATAGCCATAAATGAAGCTCTCGACAATCTTCGTAAAAGCAAGAATGCGTTGAAAGTTGGCGGGGCGGATGATGGCATGTCTGTTGCGGGGAAGCTTCTGGCTGATGAATATTTTGACGGTGACGAGGCGCAGGCTCTGTTAATGCAGGCTGTAGCCATGCTTCCTGACGTACAGCGTACAGTGTTCAATCTCCGATATTTTGACAATATGAAATACAGCGAGATGAGTGCTGTCCTGAATACGTCAGAAGGCGCATTGAAAGCATCTTATCATATTGCCGTAAGGAAGATTTCCGAATATTTGCATCTGCATGAATGATTTTGTCCGCAAGGATTAAACTTTCTGTGCTAAGAAACGTCAGAAGTATAAAAGGAAATTGCTATGACAGATGAACTTTTGCTGGAACAGAAATTTGGCAAACGTCGGCCGTTCAAAGTTCCTGAAGGATACTTTGAACGTATAGAAAGCGATGTGATGTGCAAAGTCATGCATAGGGCCAAGCTCCGCAAGCGTAACGGCCTTCGTTTCATGCGTCCTGCGGCATGGGCTGCTTGTGCGGCCGCTGTGATAGTGGTTGGAATATTATGTATAGGAAAAGGCGGAACTGACAGCAACCATATTCAGGGGACTGATTTAAGCGGCGTCATGACTTCGGCAAGCGCTGACTACATCATGGATGAAATGTCTGATTACGCAATGTTTGACAATGATGATTATTATTCTTTTATTGCAGATGAGTGATATGTTTTTTAGGCGGTTGTTGTTTTCCCTGGCACTGCTTTGCATCGCCGTTTGCGCTGATGCGCAAGGCAAGCACGGCAGGTTTACTCCGGAACGCTTCCAGGCAGAACTTGAGCAATATATCGTGAAAAAGGCATGCCTGACGCCCAAAGAGGCTGCTGCTTTTTTTCCCGTTTACCGGGAGATGCGCGACAAGCAACGTCTTGTACATAAAAAGATGAAAGGCATGAAGCGCATAAAGCCGGTTACTGATGCTGAATGCAAGAAAAATATAAAGATGTGTGACGAAGCGGAGATTGAAATAAAAGAAATACAAAAAGCATATCATGACAAGTTCATCATGATGCTTCCTGCAAAGAAGGTGTATGATATTCTCAATGCCGAAGACAGGTTTCATAGGCAGATGTTCAAGCGTACAGCCAATAAGAACAGGAAAAAATAAATGGCGGTTGGCCATGCGTGGCCGTGCAATGGCTTGCCGGCTATGTTCCAGCCTTTTCCGGGCATGGATGCAAAAGGCCGTGTTTTGCAGCGCAAAACACGGCCTTTTGTCTTATGTTTTGCCTTGTATTGCATTGTAATATGCGGTCTTTTATAAATCGGTATATATTCATTTGCCAGCTTTGCGTTCTTTGTTATAATTAAAATTAGTATCTTTGCACCCCATTATATTTCCGTCAACTAAAAAATTTCTGTTATTGATGAACTCAAGGCTGAAAGGTATTTTGTGTGGTGTGGGGGCAGCCGTCAGTTATGGCATGAATCCTCTTGGAGCATTGCCGTTGTATGCTGATGGAATAAACACAACTACCGTGTTGTTTTACCGGTACGGACTTGCGGTCATACTGCTGGGTCTGTTCATGGCTGTAGAGCGTAAGTCGTTTTCCATAACGCTGAAGGAATTTGCAATTCTGGTTCCGCTGGGTGTTTTGTTCGCCCTATCGTCATTGACTTTGTTTGCCAGTTTTCATTTTATGGATGTCGGAGTGGCAAGTACGCTCCTGTTTGTTTACCCTGTCATGGTGTCAATTATTATGGCTATTTTTTTTAAGGAACGCATAACATTTGTAACGGTTTTATCCATACTTCTTTCGCTTTCCGGCATAGCATTGCTTTACCGCGGTGGTGATGGGGGTGTGCTTGATACCACAGGTGTGCTGCTTGTAATGCTGTCGTCGCTTACATACGCATTGTACATAGTTATAGTTAACAAGTCGTCATTGCGTATGTCGTCGTTAAAACTTACGTTTTATGTGCTTCTGGTTGGTGTGTTGTTAATCACGTCTTGTTCGTTTTTTGGCGACGGCGAAACACGAATACAAATTCTCACCACTCCGAGCATGTGGCTTCATGCGTCGATTTTGGCGGTATTTCCAACCATCGTTTCGCTTCTGCTTATGGTCGTAGCCGTTCATGAAATCGGTTCCACGCCGACGGCAGTGATTGGCGCCCTTGAGCCGTTAACTGCTGTAATGCTGGGAGTTACGTTGTTTGGCGAAGAACTTACTTTACGTCTTTCCGTTGGTATAACGCTTATACTTTCTGCCGTGATATTGATAATATTGGGCAACTCGATTTCATTGAACCGTATAACGGTGGTTGTGGGCAATTTCGGACATCTGCTGGCGAAGTATTGGCGTTGGAAATGAAAATCATATAGTATGCCGGAGCGTGAGATTATCCATATAGACATGGATGCTTTTTTTGCTTCAGTAGAGCAGAGAGACAACCCTGAACTTCGCGGCAAACCTATTGCTGTGGGCTTTGACGGACCGCGTGGGGTAGTGTCTACGGCAAGTTATGAGGCGAGAAAGTACGGTGTGCGCTCGGCTATGTCTATAGCTAAGGCCAAGAGGCTGTGTCCGCAGCTCATAATCGTTTCTTCAGACCATAGCCGTTATAAGGAGGTTTCCATGCAGGTGCATGAGATATTTGAAAGATTTACTGACATTATTGAGCCTCTTTCAATCGATGAAGCCTTTTTGGATGTTACGGCAAATGACAGTGGGTTGTCTGCTTGTGAGATTGCTGAGGAGATAAGGCGCAGCATAAGGGAAGAACTGCATCTTACGGCTTCGGCAGGTGTGTCGTATAATAAGTTTCTTGCAAAAATCGCATCAGACTATAACAAGCCTGATGGAATGTTTGCCGTAAGCAGGGAGCAGGCATCTGATTTTATAGATGCATTGCCTGTCGAGAAGTTTTGGGGAGTAGGGCCGAAAACGGCATTGATGATGCATAAGATGGGGATTTTTTGTGGTAAACATTTGCGCCAATGTTCGCTGGGGCACTTGGTGGATGTATTCGGTAAGCCAGGAGAACTGTATTATAGTTTTGCACACGGGATAGACAATCGCTTGGTTGAGCCGGTCAGGGAACGTAAGTCTGTGGGCTGTGAACAGACTTTCCTGGAAGATATAAACAGGAAGTCTGCCATAATAATAGAGCTTTACCATATAGTGACGGAACTTTCAAGACGGTTGTGCAAAAGCGGTTTTGAAGGTTGCACGTTGACACTTAAAGTGAAGTTTTATGATTTTACACAGATGACGAAAAGTCTGACAGCGGCTAAGCCTTTGAAAAGTAAAGATGAGATATTGCCTATTGCCAAACAGCTGATGGCGCATGTCGATTATGAAGCAAAGCCAGTACGGCTTATAGGCCTTTCCGTTTCAAATCCACCTGATGCGTGTAAACGTGCGGAATGGGTTGAAGGGAATTTCGACTTCAAGGATTAGCATGATTTTAATTGGCTATGGCTTGCATTTATAGAATTTGTTTAGTACTTTTGCAACGATTAAAAAAATATCAAATAAAATTGCAAGATGAAACAGACTAAGATTGTAGCTTCGATAAGCGACCGTAGATGTGATGTGGATTTCATCCGCCAATTATTTGATGCCGGTGTGAATGTTGTAAGGATGAATACCGCACATGCCACACCAGAAGGTATTAAGAAGATAATAAGGAATACGCGGGCTGTCAGTAAACACATCGGGATATTGATTGACACGAAAGGCCCCGAAGTGCGGACAACAGACAATGATGCTCCGATTGATTACAAGACGGGAGATGTTGTAAAGATATTCGGACGTCCTGAAATGAAGACGGAGCACGACATACTCAACCTTTCTTATGAGAATTTTGCAAATGATGTCCATATAGGTGACGACATCTTGTTTGATGACGGCGCGATAGACATGAAGGTTATAGGCATCAATGGCCCTGCAGTTGTTGCGCAAGTGCAGAATGACGGTGTACTTGGTTCGCACAAGAGCGTGAACGTTCCGGGTGTACATATCGACCTGCCGGCATTGACGGAAAAGGACAAACGCAACATTCTTCTCGCCATTGAAGAAGACATTGACTTCATTGCGCATTCATTCGTCCGCAGCAAGGATGATGTCTTGGCCGTGCAGAAAATCCTTGACGAGCATGGAAGCGATATAAAGATAATCTCAAAAATCGAGAATCAGGAAGGGGTTGACAACATTGATGAAATCATTGAGGCTTCGTATGGCATCATGATAGCTCGAGGCGACCTTGGAATTGAAGTCCCGATAGAGAAGATTCCTGGCATACAGCGCATGATTATACGCAAATGCCGTATAGCGAAGAAACCCGTCATTGTGGCTACGCAGATGCTTCATACAATGATAAATAATCCGAGACCGACTCGTGCAGAAGTTACAGACATTGCAAATGCCATCTATTACCGCACGGATGCGCTTATGCTTAGCGGCGAGACGGCAAGTGGCAAGTACCCGGTTGAAGCTGTCAGGACAATGGCGTCTATTGCCGAACAGGCTGAACAGGATAAAATGTTCGACCATGACTTTGACTTTAGCATGAGCAACGATTGCGACGTAACGGAGTTTCTGGCACGTAATGCCATCGAAGCTACAGAGTTGCTTGGCGTTAAGGGTATTATAACAGACAGCAAGACAGGGCGTACAGCGAGAAATCTTGCATCCTTCCGTGGCCCCAACCCGGTGTTGGCTATCTGCTACAAGGAAAAAGTACAACGGTGGCTGGCATTGAGCTACGGTGTAATACCTGTAGCACAGCATGAGCAAATCGGTCCGCAGCAGCAATTTCTTGCAGCCTTGCGTATGTTGCGGCAAAAAGGTTACATCTGCATGGATGACAAGATTGCATATTTGAGTGGTAGTTTCGGCGAAGGAGGAGGAACAACCTTCTTGGAAATAAACAAGGTTTGTGATGTTTTCAACCGGACTTACGAGTTTCATCTGCCCAATACATACAGGTAAGATGAAAGATATTTAAAATGAAAACGGCCGCATCATCAGATGCGGCCGTTTTCATTTTAGCTGCTTATTTAACAGGTATCTTTCCGACACGGCGTTGATGACGTCCGCCTTCAAAAGATGTCTTGAAGAAAACGTCAAGTATTTTCTCGGCGGTGTTGTTGTCAATAAACCGTCCCGGCAATACTATAACATTGGCATCGTTGTGCTGACGGATAAGCTCGCTGATTTCAGGAGACCATACAAGACCTGCTCTTACGCCTTGGTGCTTGTTCAGGGTTATGGCCATGCCTTCTCCGCTACCGCAGATGCCTATGCCTGGATAAACCTCGCCGCTTTCTATGCCTTCGGCCAGGGCATGTGCAAAATCAGGGTAGTCGCAACTCATATCGCTGTAAGTTCCGTAGTCTTTATACGGGTATCCGTGTTGCTCAAGATATTGCACTACAAACTTTTTTAGAGGGAAACCAGCATGGTCGCATGCTATTCCGACTGTCTTAATTTCCATAATTTAGTCCTCCATGAATGCTTTAACCTGTTTGTATACGTTTTCGGCTGTGTATCCGAGTTTCTCGTCCAACACCTTGTAAGGAGCAGAGAAACCGAAGCTTTGCATACCGAATACCTTTCCGTTTGTGCCGACAAGACCTTCAAGTGTGACAGGCAGACCAGCCGTCATACCGAATATCTTGGCTCCAGCCGGAAGTATGCTTTCCTGATACTCCTTGCTTTGGCTGCGGAACAGGCCTTCGCTCGGTACACTTACGATGCGGATTTTCATGCCGTCCTTGCGCAATAGCTCGGCTCCGGCAACAAGGGTTGATACTTCTGAACCGTCGGCAAGCAGGATTATGTCAAAGTCTTCGTCAGACCCTGCAACGACATAAGCGCCCTTGCGAGCTTGCTCGTAGTCGTTCCCGGCCGGCAGTTTTGCTATGTTCTGGCGCGAGAAGATGAGGGCTGTAGGTGTCTCGGTGTTCTCCATCGCCATTGCCCAGCATACGGTAGTCTCGTCTGCATCGGCCGGGCGGAATACGCGGACGCTGTCCTTTCCGTGGTGGTTCTTGAGCTTTTCCATAAGCCTTATCTGGGCTTCCTGCTCAACAGGCTCGTGTGTGGGGCCGTCTTCGCCTACGCGGAATGCGTCGTGAGTCCAGATGAACTTGATTGGCACTTCCATCAAGGCTGCCATGCGTACCGCAGGTTTCATGTAATCGGAGAATACGAAGAACGTACCACATGCAGGTATCACGCCGCCGTGCAGGTACATACCTATACACATGCAGGCCATTGTAAGCTCGCTGACACCAGCCTGGAAGAACGCTCCTGTGAAATCGTCCTTGGTGAGAGATGTGGTCTTTTTCAGGAAACCGTCTGTCTTGTCGCTGTTAGACAGGTCTGCCGATGCGCATATCATGTTGGGCACTTGCTCTGCCAATACGCCGAGGCAAGCGGCTGATGCAGCGCGTGTAGCGGCTCCTTCCTTTTGTACAAGCACGCTCCAGTCAACTTTGGGCGCGTTGCCGCTGAACCATTCTTTCATCAAAGCGGCCTTTTCCGGGTTGGCCTTTGCCCAGGCCTCTTCAGCTGCACGGCGCTCTGCTACGATTTTTTTCAGTTCCTCTGCACGCTTAGCATAAAGTTCCTTTACTTCAGGGAATATCTGGAACGGGTTTTCAGGGTCGCCGCCGAGGTTTTTCACAGTGTTTACATAGGCGTCGCCACCAAGCGGTGCGCCGTGTGTCTTGATGCTGTGCTCGTAGCTTGTTCCGTCGTCCTTGAGTGCGCCTTTACCCATGACGGTCTTGCCGATGATGAGGGTGGGGCGGTGTTCTTCTTTCTGTGCGGCGGTCAATGCTGCGCGGATTTCGTCGGGGTCGTTGCCGTTAATCTTGATGACGTTCCATCCCCATGCCTTGTATTTTGCCTCGGTGTCCTCGTCCATAACGGCGCTGCATTCTGTAGAAAGCTGAATGTCGTTGGAGTCATAGAACATGATGAGGTTGTTCAGGCCGAGTATTCCGGCGATGCGTCCTGTGCCTTGTGAAATCTCTTCCTCAACGCCTCCGTCAGAGATGTATGCGTAGATTTTGTGCTGCATAACCTCTTTGCCGAGACGTGCCTCGAGGAACTTCTCTGCAACTGCGGCTCCGGCGGCAAACGTGTGTCCCTGTCCAAGTGGGCCTGACGTGTTTTCTATGCCGCGCTCTATGTCGCGCTCGGGGTGTCCGGGAGTAGGAGAACCCCACTGGCGGAATTCTGCCAGTTCATCGAGTGTGAACTTGCCTTGCAGGCAAAGTGCGCTGTAAAGCATGGGCGACATGTGCCCCGGGTCAAGATAAAAGCGGTCACGGCCTGCCCATGACGGGTTTTCCGGGTCATAGACTAAGAATTCAGAGAAAAGTACATTGATGAAGTCTGCACCTCCCATGGCGCCACCTGGATGTCCTGACTTTGCTTTTTCAACCATTGAGGCTGCCAAGATACGAATGTTGTCAGCAGCCTTGTTCATTAATTTTTTGTCGTTCATTGGATAAAATAGTATTAAACGTTAGTAAGCTGAGGTTGGTTCCGGCCACGTGGGTTACATGGCGCAACTTGTTGTTGCATGAGATAAGCTGCGTTTGCAATTCGGGGCATGTCCGCAGTGCGCCTACTCGCATAGTCCTTCTGCAAAGATAATGCAAACGGGTGGCAGGCGAGCTTGCTTGCATTTTCCCGAATGCTGCTTATTTTCTGCAAAGATAAGAAAAATTGTGCCAATTACAAAAGAAATGGCAGCTTAAAAACACCAAAAGCTTAGATGAGTACAGAGGGCATTTGTATTCGTTTCATTTTTGTTATTTTTGGTTTCATGTCGGGCTTGTCTGCAATGTACGGCTTGCTTCTGCGGCTGGAAACTTGTCATTACGCTTGACAGCCAGCCCGTATGCCTGGCGTTGTTTCCGCCGCGTTTCATGTCCGGCAGGGTGCTGTCAGGTTGTCAGTGAATGCTCAACAGTAATGTTTTTCCTAACTTCCTGGTTTGCAGATGGTTGCGGCAGCGCATCCGATGCGGTTGCAAAACGCCGTGTTTTACACTGCAAAAGGCCGTCTTTCATAATACGAAAGACGGCCTTTTGCAGTGTGTTTTGATGTGTCTTTGCAGGCAACGGCCTGTTGCTGACAGTTTGTCAGCCAAGCCGTTGCAGATGTACTATTCGTTGAAAAGAGCCGTCTCGGTGAACTTCCCTAACTCCTGATACTTATTGTATAGCTCTGCGTAAGCCTTTACGTTGTCAGGGTTGGGCTTGTATTCTTTCGAGAAACCGCTGTTCATGTTGGCTATCGCGTCTTCAACCTTTGTGTAAACGCCGGCTGCCGTCGCGGCGAACATTGCGGCTCCGAGGGCGCAGGCCTGGTCGGTGTTGCAGACTTTGATAGGCTTGTTGATTACGTCGCACATGGTCTGCATCACAAACGGCGACTTCAACGCAATGCCGCCGATGCCGATAACATTGTCAATCACCACGCCTTCATGCTCGAAGCGGTCAACGATGGCTTTTGTTCCGTACGCCGTGGCCTCTACCAATGCGCGGAATATTTGTGGAGCTGTAGACCCAAGCGTGAAGCCCGCAATTGTTCCTTTTAGCAGCTGGTTGGCGTCAGGTGTGCGCCGCCCGTTAATCCAGTCTGTGGCAATCATGGTGCTTTCGCTTACAGGTACTTTCTCAGCTTCTTCCGTGAGGCTGACTATTATCTTGTCACATGTGTCTTCAACAACCTTGCTTATCTCTTCTTCAGACAGTTTTCCGCCTATAGCCTGCGGCAGAATGTTGCGCACGGGGAATTCAAGTATGCGCCTGAACATGGCATACACATCGCCGAAGCTCGACTGCCCGGCCTCAAGACCTACCATGCCGGGAATTACGCTGCCGTCAACCTGGCCGCAGATGCCCTTGATGCACTTTGTGCCAATCTCGTCATACGATGCCACCATGACATCACAGGTTGACGTTCCGATGACACGTACCAGCGTGTGCGGCGTAACGCCTGCACCCACTGCACCCATGTGGCAGTCGTAAGCACCGCCAGCGACAACAACGTTTTCGCTCAATCCGAGCCTGTCGGCCCACTCTTTGCAAAGGTGGCCTACAGGTTTGTCGGCGGTTTCGGTGTTTGTAAACAGCCTGTCGCGGAAACCTGCAAGTTTCGGGTCAATCGATGTGAGGAACTCTTCGGGCGGCAGTCCGTTCCAGTCAGTGTGCCACATTGCCTTGTGTCCGCAGGCGCAACGGCTGCGCACAATATCCTTGGCCGATTTTACTCCGGTGAGAACGGCTGGCAACCACTCGCAGTACTCTACGATTGAATATGCCTTCCTGGCTACCTCCGGGTCTTCACGGAGAATGTGCAAAGCCTTAGCCCAATACCATTCAGCCGAATATATGCCGCCCTCGTATTTTATGTAGTTCACGTCCGATTTGGCGCAAGCGGCGTTAATCTCTTCGGCTTCCTTGATGGCGGTGTGGTCTTTCCATAACACGAACATTGCGTTAGGATTTTCGGCAAATTCGGGAAGCATCGCAAGCGGTGTGCCGCTTTCATCAGTAAAGGCAGGGGTTGAGCCTGTAGTGTCGAACGCTATGCCGACAACGTTTCCGGCAACATCCTTTCCGCATTGTCCCAAAGCATCCGTAACGGTGGCTTCAAGCACTTCGAGGTAGTCCTTGGGGTGTTGCCTCCATTGGTTTGCCATAGGGTCGCAATACAATCCTTTCTTCCATCTCGGATAATACTTTACGCTCGTTGCAAGTATTTCTCCGGTTCCGGCGTTTACGACAAGGGCACGTGCCGAGTCGCTTCCGTAGTCAAGTCCGATTACGTATTTGTTCATAATTCAATCTTGTTTGGAATTAAGAACGAAGAGTCAAGAATTAAGAAAGCATACAAACGTGAGCATCTTAATTCTTGACTCTTCATTCTTAATTAGTTCAACGCTTTGTTGAGCATGTAATAAACGTCGTTGAAGCGGAGTTCCTTGCGGAATTCATCCACCTTTGTGTCGTTGTTGATGAACAAACATTCGATGCCTGCTATCTCTGCATAGTCCTGCCAGTATTCGTCGGTCAGGTCGTAAGAGAAGCAGCTGTGATGTGTTCCACCAGCGTAAATCCAGCATCCTGCACCAACCTCGAAGTTGGGTTGAGGTATCCACAGGGCGGATGCCACGGGCAGCTTGGGCAGCGGCTTCGGCTCTATGCAGTCAACATCGTTCACTATCATGCGGAAACGGTTGCCCATGTCTACGATTGTAGCCGTTACGCCTGTGCCCACTTTTGATGTGAATACAAGGCGTGCTGTCTCGCTCTTCCTTATTCCTATGCCGAGGAAATGCACTTCAAGACGTGGCTTGGAGGCGGCGATGAGCGGACAGACTTCAAGCATGTGAGACTGCAGGATGGCACTTTGCTCGCCGTTGAAGTTAAGCGTATAGTCCTCAAGGAACGAGCATCCGTTCTCCATTCCCTGCGTCATGAACCATACAGTGCGGTAAAGTGCGGCCGACTTCCAGTCGCCTTCCGCTCCGAAGCCGTAGCCTTCAGCCATGAGCCGCTGTGATGCGAGACCGGGAATTTGGTCGAAGCCCATGCCGCTATGTTCAACGTCAACGTCGCCAAGGTCGTCAAAGTTTGTTGTAAAGCCCTTCGCTCCCTTGTCCTTCAATATGGCACGCAGTGCGAGTTCTGCCTTTGCCGAGTTCCAAACCTTCTTGTATGCTGCGGTTGATTTGTCTTCAAGTTCAGCGTCGTGGTCGTATTCCTTGAAGTATGTGCTGACGAGAGCGTCAACGTCTGCATCCTTTACATTCTTCAAGTATTCAAGAACCTCGCTGAAGGGACAATAGTCAACGTGGTAGCCAAGCACCTGTTCAGCCGCTACCTTGTCGCCGTCAGTCACGGCAACGTTGTTCATCTGGTCGCCGAAACGCAGTATGAGCATGTCCTGAGAGTCTGCCCATGCGGCGCATACACGCTCCCATACGGCGATATGGTCTTGCGTCTTGGCCTCTTTCCAGTAGCCCACGACGAGCTTGCGGCGCAGGCGCATGCGTGCTATTATGTGGCCGAACTCGCGGTCGCCGTGTGCGCTTTGATTCAGGTTCATGAAGTCCATGTCGATTGTGTCCCATGGAATTTCCTCGTTGAATTGCGTATGCAGGTGGAGTAGGGGCTTGTGCAGTATCTGCAGTCCGTGTATCCACATCTTGGCAGGAGAGAATGTGTGCATCCAAGTTATTACTCCGATACATTTCTTTTCATTGTTTGCTGCGGCGAAAAGGTCGGCAACTTCCTTGCTACTGTTTGCTGTACCCTTGTACACAACCTTGATGGGCAGACGTCCGGAATTGTTCAGTCCTTCAACCATAATTTTCGAGTGGCCGTCAACTTGTGCCACTGCGTCGCCTCCATAAAGAAGCTGTGCTCCTGTTATGAACCACACTTCAAAGTTCTCAAATGCTTTAACCATAGTATTGTTTTATTAGTGTTTTTGTTTATTTTTTTGTCCGTAATATGCGTTTGGCCCGTGTTTGCGGTTGAAATGCTTTTCCACAAGCAGAGGGTTCATTGTCGTTTCCGGGTTGACACACAGCGAGACGAACGCCATTTTTGCCACTTGCTCCATTACAACGGCGTTATATACAGCGTTGTCAGGGTCTTTTCCCCATGAGAAAGGCCCGTGGTTCTTCACCAATACGCCCGGAGTGTGTACATAGTTCAAGCCCTTGAAACGCTCGACTATCACTGTTCCGGTTTCTTTCTCGTATTCATTCATCTGTTCCGCGGTCATGTCAGCGGTGCATGGAATGTCGTCATGGAAATAGTCGGCGTGGGTCGTTCCGATGTTGGGAATGTCCTTGCCGGCCTGCGCCCATGCCGTGGCGTATGTCGAGTGAGTGTGTACCACGCCGCCAATCTCGGGGAATGCGCGGTACAAAGCCAAGTGTGTAGGAGTGTCAGAGGATGGGTTCAAGTCGCCTTCCACTGTCTTGCCGGTCTCCAAATCAACGACAACCATGTCGGAAACTTTCATCGTGTCGTAGTCAACTCCTGACGGTTTGATTACCACAAGACCTTTTTCGCGGTCAATTCCTGACACGTTGCCCCATGTGAATATTACCAAATTGTGTTTGACCAAGTCCAAGTTGGCCTTGAACACTTTTTCCTTAAGTTCTTCAAGCATAATCTTATAGTTTGAATATCGGGTCTTCCATGTAAGCCTCTTTGTTGAAACGGTATAGTGCCGCACCGCGTTTTGACGACAGTTTGTCTATAAACTCCGTTTTCTCTATGTATTCAATTGTCTTTATCCTTTTCCTGAAATTGCGCTTGTCTATTGGCTCGCCGAGTATAGCCTCGTAAACATATTGCAGTTGTGTGAGGGTGAACATTTCAGGCAAAAGGTTGAAACTCAACGGTTCTGTGGATATTCTCCTGCGCAGAAGGGCGATGGCTTTCCTTACCATGTCGTTGTGGTCGGAATATAGTTTGGGCATATCATTAAGGTTTACCCATTCCACCTGGTGCGTATCAAGCAACTTTTTATCGTAATCCTTTACGTTGATAAGGGCGCAATATGCTACAGATATGACCCTTTCTCCTGGGTCTCGGTCTGTCGCACCGAATGCTCCAACTTGCTTCATGTAGAGGTTTTTCAATCCGGTAAGTTCGTATAATACCCTGTTGGCGGCATCTTCAAGGCTTTCATTTTCACCTACGAAGCCGCCATAGAGTGACCATTCATCCCTTCCCGGGTCCATCTTTCTCTTTCCGAGGAGTAGTTTCAGTTTCCTGTCTTCGAAGCCGAAGATTATGCAGTCAACGGAGACGAAGACTTTGGAATGTTCGCTATAATATTGTGTCATCTTTATCCTTTTTGTCTTTGTTTGCCATAATTACCAGAAATAGGCATAGAATGCCGCGCACAATGCTATGACTCCAAGTGTGGCGATTACGTCCCACTTGTTCCAACTCTTGAGAATTGACGCCTTATAGTCTTTCGTAAATGTGATGGCTTCAATCTGTTCAGCACTTGGCTTTGGCGTGAACATTGAGACCACAATCATGAAAGCTATTATGAAGACAAGCAGCCAAACCTCGAAGATGAGCCAGTTTGTTTGCCAGAACCATGCGGTATATTCCCAGAATGCGCCGTCCATAACGGCTTTGCCTGAATTGGTGATGACATTGGTGAGCAGTCTTAACATTCCGATTAGGAAGCCGCCGATAAGTCCCCATTCGCCGGCCTTGGGCGTTATTCGCTTTGAGAATATGCCGAGTGTGAACACTGCAACCATGGCCGGGGCAATGAGCGACTGGATGTCTTGCAGATATGAGTAAAGGTTGCCCATGTTCATCATAATCGGCATCCATGCAAGACCCAGTATTACGACTACAACCGTTGCGATGCGGCCAACAAATACGTAATGGCTCTCGCTCATTCCTTTCTTCATCGGCTTGTAGAAGTCTTCCGTAAACAACGTGGCGCAACTGTTGAAGAACGCTGCCAGCGAAGCCACAAGTGCGCAGATGAAACCAATTGTAACCAATCCTTTCAAACCGGCTGGAAGAATATTCTTTACCATCATTGCGAATGCTCCGTCAGTGTCGTGCGTATTTGTTATGTCCATCACGATGCCGCTGCCTGTCTTTTGTGACAAGGCGAAGGCCACCATACCGGGAATGAGGAACATGAATACGGGTAACAGCTTGAAGTAGCCTGCGGCTATGGTACCGCGACGGGCGCGCTGCATAACTTTGGTGTTGTCTTCCCCCTTGGTCTGTCCGAGCACACGCTGCACGATATGCTGGTCGGTGCACCAGTACCAGAAACCTATGATTGACGCGCCAAGGAACACAACGTATCCCGGGAACTGCGGATACATCGGGTCGGCAGGGTCGGTGTGGAACATGTGTGTTGTTCCGAAACCGTCATGTGCGGCGTTGCAGACAGCCATCATCTGCTCCCATCCCTCGGCTATGCTTCCGTTACCGAGCATGCTCAATCCGAGGAACAGCACGAGGAATGAGCCTATAATAAGGATAGGGGTCTGTATGGCAGAGAGGGTCATCACGCCTTTCATACCGCCAAACACGGTGAATACAGCCGTTATGGCAATCAGGCCGATGGCTCCGTACCAGAACGGCAGGCCGAGCAGATACTCAAAGAATATGCCGCCGGTGAACGCCGTCACCGATACTTTAGTCAGCACGTATGCTATGAGCGTGATTATCGACAGCCAGGAGCCGGTGCGCTGTGTATAGCGGAACTTCAGGAAGTCGGGCATCGTGATGATTTTGCCCAACTTGTTGTTAAGCAACTGATAGAACGGCACGAAGAGCCATCCCAATATCAGTATCATCCAGCCCTGCATTTCCCAGTGTGCCATGCCCACGCCATCCTTTGCGCCGGTGCCCGCAAGCCCTACAAGGTGCTCAGAGCCGATGTTTGCAGCGAAAATGGCCGCACCGATTACATACCAAGGTTCGCCTTTGCCAAAGAGGTAGTCCTGGCTGTCGGCCCCTTTCATTCTTCTTTTGTCTTTTTCTATTGCACGGTACACAGCCCATATTATGGCTACGACACCAATGCCAAGTACGGCCCAGTCAAGCCAGATGAATTCATTTGTATTCCAGTTCATTGTAGTTTAAGGTTTTACGTTTATTGGGTTATACGGTCTTACGGTTGTGTAGTTATACGGTTATGCGACTATAAATTCTTTATTTAATAGAGAACTTATAGGCCACATGGCTGTAATACTTTTCGCCCGGTTTCAGATAGGACGACGGCCAGTCTTTCTTGTTCGGAGAATCGGGATATTTCTGGCTTTCCAGGCATACCGAAACATGCTTGGGGTATTTGATGCCGTGCTTGCACGCCACACCTGTTCCTTGGAAATTGGCGGTGTACATCTGCACTCCCGGTTCGTTCGTAAACATTTCGAGCAGTATGCCGGTTTTAGGCGAATACAGCGATGCGGCCACAGTTTTGTCGTCGCCCTTGCCGTCCTTGTACGTGTTCAGGCACCAGTTGTGGTCGTAACCTGATGCGTACCTTATTTGCGCGAACGTAGTGTCGTTTACGGTTTCGCCTATAGTGCGCGGCTTGCGGAAATCCATGGGCGTGCCTTCTACCTTGCTTATTTCACCCGTCGTCATGTATGTCGAGTCGGCAGGAGTATAGTTGTCGGCGTTGATATAGAGCACCATGTCCATTGCCTCTTTCGACGGGTCGCCGTTTAGGTTGAAGTAGCTGTGGTTGGTCATGTTTACCACAGTCTCCTTGTCAGTAGTCGCATCGAATGTTATGTCGAGCGTGTTGTCAGCCGTCAGCCTGTATGTGGTCGTAGCCTTAACAGTGCCCGGAAAACCGTTGTCGCCGTCGGGTGACGTTATGGTTAGCTGCAGCACTGAGTCGTTGGCCTCGGTTACATCATAAACCTGGTACATCCATCCCGAAGGCCCTCCGTGCAGACAGTGCCCGAAGTTGTTTGTCGGCAGTTGGTATTCTTTGCCGTCTACCGTCAGCTTTCCGTGCTTTATGCGGTTGGCGTAACGGCCTACCGACGAGCCGAAATCGCTCGGACTGTTCACCGTGTCGGCATACTGGGCTATGTTGTCATAACCGAGCACAACATCAGTGGGCTTCCCGTCTTTGTCTGGCACAACGAGCGAAACCACTCGTCCGCCGAAGTTTGTTATGCACACCTCCATGTCGTTGGAGTTTTTCAGGGTGTAAAGCTTTACGGCTTTCTGATTGATTGTTGTGTCGAAAGCGGCCGGATCAAGTCCTGATACGGTAAGACTGCCGCCTGTTTCAGTTGTGCATGACGACATCGCCATAAATGCCATGCCCATGCCTGCGATGAATGCTATTGTGCCTTTCATTTCGCTTAGGTGTTAAGTATTAGTTGATGTTAGCGTTAATTATTGGGTGTAAAAGTACAATTTATTTTGCTATGTTGTACTTTTGTCCCTTGTGTTTTATGCTATTAAAATGTTTTTTTACAAGTTTTAAGCCTCATCCCGGCAGTTTGCAGCTGTATCATAAGGTAATATGATTAAGCTGGAAATTGGCAAAGTGTCAAAACGAAAAAGTACGGAAAAGTACACGAAATAGGGTTTCAGTTGCCGCATAAAGCGGCATCCATACTGCTGTTTGTGGCATTTTGGAAGCCAGAAGATGGCGTTTGCCGATGCAAAAGGTGGCCTTTTACGCTCTAAAAAGCCTTCTTTTTAATACAAGACAACGGCCTTTACGGTTTCAAAAGACGGTCTTTTACAACAGAAAAAGCCGCTTTTACCTTTGTTCTATGCTGTTATTATTGCACAAAACAGCCATGTATCGACGCAAACAACACAATGTCAACGCCTTACGTTTGCACGCTTTTCCTCACGGTTTTTCCGATAAAGCATTTTCAAAAACAGAATAATGGCACTGTAGAGTGTCAACGGAAATCAATATGCAAGTAAAACATTGATTTTATTTCACCGTATTACTATTTATTTTGTCTAAGCGGAATAGAATAAGGCTGCGGTATTCCGAACTTTGTATTTATCTGTTTTCTGCATATTCCCAGCCGTTGTTAGGATATTTAAAATACTTGGACAATGCGATGATAATAAAAGGAAAGCTAACATTATGGCACAGATTTTGGAACTGTAGCATAAGAAATAATGTTTTTTTCAAAATCAGGTCTTGGACTTGTCAATAGAATTTGATAAATGGAGCATGCAAAAATCCGGCCACCTCACAACGTGAGATGGCCGGATTTAATATTAAATGATAGACTGTAATTTAGCAAATCTTGCGTGCGCCGTCGCTTATCACTACGTCATAAACCTTCGGCTGTTTGCCGAATTTCTGCTTGTATTCAGCCGTTGCGTCTGCAATGAACTTGTCATAAAGCTCGTCTTTTACAAGATTGATGGTGCATCCGCCGAAGCCTCCACCCATGATGCGGCTGCCGGTGACACCGTGCTTGCGAGCCAAGTCAACCAAGAAGTCAAGTTCTTCACATGAAACCTCATAGTCTTTGCTTAAGCCATCATGCGTCTCGTACATCTTTTGGCCTACGGTGTCGTAGTCGCCCGCATTGAGAGCATCGCACACTGCGAGTACACGGTCTTTCTCTCCAAGTACGAATGTGGCACGCTTTATGTCTTCAGCACTTACGTCAGCCTTAACAGCCTCAAGTTCGTCCCAGCCTGCATCACGCAGGGTGTCGAAATGTTTGTCGGGGAATTTGGCGTTAAGCGCAGCAACAACGTTCTCACAGCTCTTGCGCCTGTCGTTGTATGCAGATGAAGCCAGTTCGTGTTTCACTACGGAATCAAGCAGAACGAGCTTGTAACCTTTCGGCTCAAACGGGAAATACTCGAACTCGCGGCTGCGGCAATCAAGGCGCATAAGTTTGCCTGCCTGTCCGAATACGCTGGCGAACTGGTCCATAATGCCGCAGTTTACTCCACAATAATTATGCTCTGTTGCTTGTCCTGCCAGCACCATATCCCATTTTGAAACCTTGTTGTCACCGAACAGGTCATTCAGTGCGTAAGCAAAACAGCTCTCCATTGCAGCTGATGAGGACATTCCTGCGCCGAGTGGCACATCGCCGGCGAAGGCTATATTGAAGCCTTTTACGTCAACACCGAGTTTCTTCATTTCCTGTATTATGCCGTAGATGTAGCGCGCCCAGCTTGCACGCGGACCGTTAGGGTCGTCAACTTTGAACTCTACTCGGTCTTTAAGGTCGATGGCATAAGCCATTACAGTGTTTGTGCCATTGGGACGTATCTCGCACATTATGCCTTTGTCGATGGCTCCGGGGAACACATAACCTCCGTTGTAATCCGTATGTTCACCGATGAGGTTGATGCGACCCGGTGCCGCGTATATGTTGCCTGTCTTCCCGTCAAAGTGCTTGATGAAGCGGCTTCTTACGAAATCTATGTCCATGGTTGTCGTTGATTTAATGGGTTAGTATTATTTTTCTACTGTGAATTTGTATATTGTCTTCTGCTTATACTGGTCTCCTGGTTTGAGGATTACCGAGGGGAAGTATGGACGGTTGGGGGAGTCGGGGAAGTGCTGTGCCTCGAAACATACCGCACTGCGCCGTGGGAACGTTGCACCATGTTGACCCTTGTAGCCGTCGGCCCAGTTGTCTGTATAGAACTGCATGCCGGGTTCTGTTGTGTAAACTTCCATGACACGTCCGCTTACCGGCTCTTTAACACGTGCGGCAAAGCTAAGTTCGCCTTCCTCTTTTTTATTGAGAACGAAGCAATGGTCGTAGCCGGCACCGTTGCGTATCTGCTCGTTGTCAGCATTTATGTCTTGACCTACCGCTTTGGGAGTACGGAAATCGAACGGTGTGTCTTTGACAAATCTTATTTCTCCGGTCGGAATGGAAGTTTCGTCTATTGGGAGATAAAAGTCTGCGTTGATTTCGCAAATGACGTTGTCAACAGTTGGAGTGGGATTGGCAATACCTGCCAAGCTGAAATATCCGTGACTTGTAAGGTTTATTACAGTTTTCTTGTTTGTTGTTGCCATGTAGTCGATAATCAATTCATTATCGTCATTGAAAATGTAAGCAACTGTCACTTTGACTTCGCCCGTATAACCTTCTTCCCCGTATGAAGATACATAATTGAGGATGAGCGTTTCGTCGTTCATGCGCAATGCATCCCATACTTTCTTGTTAAATCCAGCTTTGCCTCCGTGCAGGGAGTTCGGGCCGTTGTTTATCGCTAATTGGTATTCCTTGCCGTTGAGTTGGAACTTACCCTTGCATATCCTGTTCCCGTAGCGGCCGATGAGTGTTGAGAGATACGGTTCAGGACTGTTTATAACGTCTTGGATGTTGTCATGTCCCTGTATCACATTGGCATAATTGCCGTTTTTATCGGGAACCATTATTGCGACAATTGCCCCTCCGTAGTTTGTCACGGCAACCTCATTGCCCCATTTGTTTTTAAGGATATATAAATCTGTATTTTTACCGTTTATTGTGGTTTGAAAGTCCTCACGTTTCAAGCCACATATGCAATGTGTTTCATTTGTGCTCATAATATTACTTTTTAGTGGAAAACTTATCTGCAAAGTAACTTAAAATAGTTGAGAAACACAAATGAAACGAATGAAAATATTTCAGTTTATTGTTAAAAACGATTAAACACAATAATTCAGAAAGTCTGCAACAATGTAGCTGCTTCCTCCAACAAAGATGAAATCGTCATCGGAAGCGTCATTCAACGCTTTGATATATGCGCTTTTGACATCAGGATAGCATGTTGATTGCAGGTGCAGTTTTTCTCCTAAGCACATTATATCGTGTTCGTCAATGGCACGTTTGTTGTCGGCTTTGGTGAAATAATATATTGCGTCTTTAGGTAAAAGTCCCATTACGGTTGCGATATCTTTGTCGTCAACCATGCCGAATACAATCCTCATCTGTTTGCAACGCTGCATCCTTAGTTGCCGACCCAAATATTCCCAGCCGCCAACATTGTGCCCTGTGTCGCATATTACGAGAGGACATTCTTTTATTTTTTGCCACCTGCCAAGTAATCCGGTCAAGCTACATACATTGGCAAATCCTTTTAATACAGCTTCTTTGCTTATGTCAATGCCTGTTCTTTGCAACTGCTTAATTGCGCAAAGTATTGTCTGCGTATTCTTCTTTTGATATATACCGCCCAGTTCTCCGTATAGTCGTCCGAAACTTTTTGTATCATAATATATTCCGCCTTGGTCGGCCATGGCAGAGCTGATGATGTCGCCATCGTCTTCAGCAAAAAGAATCAGAGACCCGTTTTCCTTTGCTTTTGCCAAGAAAACAGGACGAGTCTCATCAACGCTTTCACCGATGACAACTGGTACATCTTTTTTTATTATGCCAGCCTTTTCGTAGGCTATCTTTCCAAGCGTATCGCCCAAAAACTGTGTATGGTCAAAACTGATGTTGGTAATTATCGAAAGTTGTGGAGTTATTATGCTCGTACAGTCAAGCCGTCCGCCAAGTCCCACTTCTATTACGGCAATGTCAACTTTATTGTCTGAAAAATACTTGAATGCCAAAGCAGTAGTCAGCTCAAAGAAACTCGGACTTAACGGCTCAAAGAAGCTTCGCTCCTTTTCCACGAAATCAATTACATATTTTTCACTTATGCACTCACCGTTAATCCTTATGCGCTCGCGGAAATCTTTTAGGTGTGGTGACGTATAAAGTCCAACCCTGTAGCCCTGAGCCTGCAATATGGCCGCGATGGTGTGTGAACAAGAGCCTTTGCCGTTAGTTCCGGCTATATGTACTGTCTTATAAGACTGGTGGGGATGTCCGAAATGCTCGTCTAACTTGACGGTATTGTATAATCCCTCTTTATAAGCAACAGCGCCCACTTTTTGAAACATAGGGACGCTGTTGTACAAATATTCTATCGTTTCGTTGTATGTCATCCTTGCAACCGCTTTCCTTTAGCTGAAATAGTTTCTGAACTTTTGGAATATCGTTTGTTTTGTTGCGTTGTCTCCCTTGAAATTGGCACTGTCCCGCATTCCTTCAAGTGCGGTGCGTTCATTCGTGCTTAGAGACTTCGGCACATATACACTGATGTTGACGACCATGTCACCAACACCCCTGCCATAGCCTTGTACAGCCGGCAGACCCTTTCCTCTCAGCCTTAGTGCCTTGCCGGGCTGGGTGCCAGGCTCTATCTTTATTCTGACACGTCCGCCGTCTATGGTCGGTATTTCAACAGTACCGCCAAGTGCAGCTGTGGGGAAGTCGAGCAGCAAATTGTATATTATGTCGTTGTCATCACGCACAAATGTGTCGTTAGGCTCTTCTTCAATGTAAACCTGAATATTGCCCGGAACACCGTTGTGCCTTCCTGCATTGCCCTTGCCGGGAACGTTTACAATCATGCCTTCAGACACTCCTGCCGGGATGTTTATTTCAACAACCTCCTCGCCTTTTACAACACCGCTGCCTCCGCATACACGGCACTTGTTCTTGATTACAGTGCCTTCACCGCCGCAAGTGGGGCATACGTTTTGTGTCTGCATCATGCCGAAGAGGCTTTGCGTCGTGTGTGTTACAACGCCGCTGCCGTGACATGTCGGGCATGTCTCCTTCGCACTGTTGCCTTCAGCTCCACTTCCGTGGCAGTGGCTGCACGTAACGTCTTTTTTGACCTTGAACTTTTTTGTTACGCCGGTAGATATTTCCTGCAACGAAAGCCTTACTTTCAGGCGCAGGTCAGAGCCACGGTGTTGTGCCGGACGGCGTTGCCCACCGCTGCTGAAGCCGCTTCCGCCAAAGCCGCCAAAACCTCCCCGTCCGCCGAATACGTCGCCGAACATCGAGAAAATGTCGTCCATGCTGAAACCTCCGGCACCGCCAAAGCCGCCAAAACCACTTTCGCCGCCCGGTCCGTTAAAGCCGAACTGGTCATATTGCTTTCTTTTCTGTGGGTCGTGCAGTACGTCGTAAGCCTCTGCGGCTTCCTTGAACTTCTCTTCCGCCTCCTTGTTGCCCGGATTCCTGTCGGGGTGGTATTTGATGGCTATCTTCCTGTAAGCCTTCTTTATTTCGTCTTCAGAGGCGTCTTTGCTCACGCCAAGCACCTCGTAATAATCTCTTTTTGCCATAATTCTTACCTCTCACTTTCTCTCCTTCTCGCTTTGTCACTGACCTACGGCAACCTTTGCGTGCCTTATCACCTTGTCGTTAAGGGTGTAACCGGTCTGCACGCAGTCAAGCACTTTGCCTTTCTTGTCATCGCCCATGCCGGGAACCATGGCTACAGCTTCATGGAAGTTCGTGTCGAAGTCAGCATTTTCAGTGTCTATCTTTTTTACTCCAAGACTTTCCATTATCTTGTTTGTCTTTTGGTAAATAAGCTTCATGCCTTCCCTCAAAACGTCAACGTCTTCGGTCTTTTCAGCGTTGGCTATGGCACGTTCCATGTCGTCAATGACAGGGAGAATGGCCTGTACTGCTTTTTCCGAGCCGTTCAATATAAGTTCGGCCTTCTCCTTTAATGTACGTTTGCGGTAGTTGTCAAATTCGGCGACCGACCGCAGGTACTTGTCTTTCAGCTGTTCTATTTCTTCTTGGGCTACAGCCAAAGGGTCTTTTGCCGTGTTTTCGCCGGCATTGCCATCTTCATTGTCGTTGCCAGGCTGCGGTTCGGCATCATTGTTTTCACCATTGTCACCTTCAGGTGCGGCTGTGTTGCCGGTATTGTCGGTTTCTTTTTCAGGAGCCTCATTGACGGCTTCTTCTTTCTTTATTTCTTCCTTGTCCTCTTTTTTCATGATGCAATTATTTTTATAAATGCCTTAGCAAAAATCTTGCCAACGTTGTGCATCGTGCCATTTATTCATACATCTTGGCGCGTTGTTCTTTCAGTTGCTCGTCATAGATGTAGTCGTCATACTGCATAAGCTTGTCTATGGTGCCTTTTGGAGTAATTTCTATGATGCGGTTTGCCACGGTTTGTATGAATTCGTGGTCGTGGCTGCTGAACAAGATGTTGCCCTTGAATGAAATGAGGTTGTTGTTGAACGCCTGTATGCTTTCCAAATCGAGGTGGTTGGTAGGAGTGTCAAGAATGAGGCAGTTGGCGTTTTTCAGCTGCATACGTGCTATCATGCAACGCATTTTCTCACCACCGCTTAGCACGTTGACTTTTTTCAGCACTTCTTCGCCGCTGAACAACATGCGGCCGAGATAGCCTTTCATCATCACCTCGTTGCCGGTGCCGAATTGGCTGAGCCAGTCTACAAGGTTGAGGTCGCTGTCAAAGAATGCAGTGTTGTCAAGAGGCAGGTAGGCGGTAGTGATTGTGACGCCCCATTTGTATGTTCCGGCATCGGCCTGACGGTTGCCGTTGATGATTTCAAACAGTGCCGTCATCGCCTTCGGGTTGTGGCTTAAGAACACAACCTTCTGTCCTTTCTCTATGTTGAAGTTGACGTTGTCAAACAGTACTGTTCCGTCAGTGTCGACAGCCTTTAGGCCTTCAACCTCCAAAATCTGGTTGCCCGGTTCACGCTCCATCTGGAAAATGATGCCCGGATACTTGCGTGAAGATGGACGGATTTCGTCAACTGTAAGTTTGGCAAGCATCTTCTTGCGGCTTGTTGTCTGCTTGCTCTTTGCCACATTGGCAGAGAAGCGGCGGATAAATTCCTCCAGCTCTTTCCTCTTTTCCTCGGCTTTCTGCCTTTGGTTCTGAGCCTGGCGCAAAGCCAGCTGCGAGCTTTCATACCAGAACGAGTAGTTTCCGGCAAACACTGAAACCTTGCCGAAGTCTATATCGACGGTCTGTGTGCTGACAGCATCGAGGAAGTGACGGTCGTGGCTGACAACGAGCACAGTCTGTTCAACGTTGCTCAAATATTCTTCCAGCCACTGCACCGTGTCGAGGTCGAGGTCGTTGGTAGGCTCGTCGAGCAGCAGGTTGTCCGGGTTGCCGAACAAAGCTTTTGCCAACATTACACGCACCTTTTCGTTGTTTGACAGTTCGCTCATCAGCTTTTGGTGCATGTTTTCCTTCACGCCAAGGTTTGAGAGCATTTGTGCCGCATCGCTTTCGGCGTTCCATCCTCCCATTTCGGCAAATTTCTCTTCAAGTTCTGCCACGCGGTTGCCGTCTTCATCGCTGAAGTCTTCTTTCATATAGAGGGCCTCACGCTCTTTCATGTTCTCCCAAAGCGGCTGGTGCCCCATGAGCACAGTGTCAATCACGCTGTACTGGTCGTATTTGAAGTGGTCTTGGTCCAATACGGAAAGACGCTCGCCCGGGCCAAGTTCAATGCTGCCCTTGTTCGGTTCAAGCTCGCCGCTTATGGCTTTCAGCAGGGTTGATTTGCCGGCTCCGTTGGCACCGATTACACCGTAAATGTTGCCGTTGGTGAACTTGATGTTCACGTCTTTGTAAAGCACTCTCTTTCCAAATTGGATTGCAAGGTTTGTGACTGTTATCATTCTTTATTTACCTTAAATATTATATTTGCGGCGCAAAATTACAACAATTTATCCGATATACCAAATTTAATGATAAAACAAGGATTTTCTTATGCTTATGTTCTAATTTACAGAAGCTTATATCCATATTTGCGCCAAGTGTCCAAAGGCTTTTCCCTTGTTTCGGAAATTTGCTTTTACTGTAAAATTTGTTGCATATTGTCAAATCGTAAAAAACCGTCTTGGATGTCGGAATAGAACGGTGGAAAGACGGATTACGGCTGTTTGAATCACGACTGATGCCGGTTTAGCCGCCAAAACATGGCCTGTTGTCGTGCAAACGGTGGCTTTTTACGATGCAAAAAGCAGTCAACGGCAAGCTTTTAATCTGTCCGAACACTTTGTTTAAGCGGCCGGAAGGTTGTGAAATGCTGTTTTTTGAAGCAAGCTAAGGCAATCTGCATTGCACAGTTACACATTGTTTCGACGCAACGTCCTGAGCCAAAGGCCGTTGCGGATGCGCACTTTCTATAGCTTTATTTACGTCCGTTGGTGTTGTTTTTTACAGCAACGGCGTTGTGGAGCGTCATGCAAAATCAGAAAGAAAGCAGTTGGACGGAATTTAACTCAAAACGAAAGTATGGCATGTTCCGTAGAAGATGCAAGTGAAAACGGAAAAAGCAATCCGGGAAATGCATGCATAAAATGCGCCGTTCCCGAATTGCGGTTTGTGTATTTGGTGTCGCCTTTATCACGGCAAAGGCAGTTTCAATATTGTCTTAACGCTCCGAGCAGTGCGCTGTTTTCATCTTTGTTGCCGATTGTTATTCGCAGGCAGTCAGCGCAGAGGCTTACATTTGTCCGGTTTCTGACTATGATTCCTTTGGCTTTAAGGTAGTCGTAAACGGCCTGGGCATTGTCGAATTTCGCAAGGAAGAAGTTTGCATCAGTAGGATATACTTTCCTGCATGAGGGCAACAGCTTGAATGCGTCTATCATCTGGTCACGCTCAAGCAGTATGATTTTCACCCACTTTTCTACCGTGTAAGGTTCTTTCAGGACTTCTTTTGCCTGTTCCTGGGTTAGCGTATTTATATTGTAAGGATACTTGACCTTGTTGAACACCTCGACAATGTCGTTTTGCGCGAAGGCCATGCCGAGCCTTATGGCGGCGCACCCCCATGCCTTACTCATCGTGTTGAGCACTATCAGGTTGGGATATTTGTCCAGGTCAAGCCGTAATGGGCGTTCTGTCGAGAAGTCGGAATAGGCTTCGTCTACGATTACCAAGCCGTCAAAGCCTTCCAAGGTTTTTACAATTTCATTGCGGTTTATGTTGTTTCCCGTAGGATTGTTTGGCGAACAAATCCAAATCAGCTTTGTATTCCGGTCGCAGGCGGCAAGCAGCTTGGCGGCAGTTGTCTGGAAACTGCCGTCAAGCAAGACTGTACGGTATTCCACATCGTTTATTTCTGCGCAGACCTTATACATGCCGTATGTCGGCTCGATTGCCACGACATTGTCTGTGCCCGGGCGTGTAAAGCATCGGTAAGCAAGGTCTATCGGTTCGTCGGAACCGTTGCCAAGGAAAATGTTTTCCTGCTTAACCCCCTTTACTGAGGCTAACTTTTCCTTAAGTTCTCTTTGTAATGGGTCAGGATAGCGGTTGAACGGATTGTTGAACGGATTTTCGTTGGCGTCGAGAAATACGGTCGCATCTTTTCCGTTGAACTCGTTTCGTGCACTGCTGTAAGGTTCAAGTGCAAGTATGTTTGGGCGTACCAGCTGGTTTAACGGTCTCATGGCTTTCATTCGTTTATGATGTCTTTTATCCTTAGCGTCATGGCGTTCTTATGTGCGTAAAGGTGTTCGTTCTCGGCCATCACCTCTACTGCGTGGCCTATGTGCCTTATGCCTTCCTCCGTAATATGCTGGAACGTGATTTTCCTTACAAAGCTGTCAAGGTTGACACCGTTGTACGCCGTCGCATATCCGTGTGTAGGCAGTGTGTGGTTTGTTCCGCTTGCATAGTCGCCTGCACTTTCGCAGGCATATTTCCCGAGGAACACGCTACCGGCGTTGACAACCTTTTCAGCCAACACGGCGTTGTCGTCGGTTGCTATTATCAGGTGCTCTGGGGCATACATATTGCTCAATGCCAGCGCTTCTTCCTTGTTTTTTACTATCACAATCTTGCTGTTGCAAAGCGTTTGGGCGGCTATGTCCATGCGTGGCAGTGCCTTCAATTGTCCGCTTATCTCATATTCCACTTTGTCTGCCATGCTCTCGGACGTTGTGATGAGCAGCACTTGGGAGTCAGAACCATGCTCCGCCTGCGACAGAAGGTCGGCAGCTACGTAGGCTGGATTGCTTGTGTCATCGGCTATGATGCACACTTCTGAAGGACCTGCCGGCATGTCTATGGCTACATCTTGCAGCGAAACAACCTGCTTTGCGGCCATTACATAGCTGTTGCCCGGGCCGAATATCTTGGACACTTTGGGTATGCTTTCCGTGCCATAAGCCATTCCGGCGATGGCCTGCACGCCTCCGGCTTTGTATATCCTGTCAACTCCGGCTATCTTTGCGGCCGCCAATATCGCAGGATTAACAGTGCCGTCCTGTCTTGGCGGAGTGCACATTATTATGTTGGGGCAGCCTGCTATTTTCGCAGGAGTTGCCAACATGAGCACCGTACTGAACAATGGCGCAGTTCCTCCGGGAATGTAAAGGCCGACTGTTGTTATCGGCACGCTTTTCTGCCAGCACACAACTCCGGGTGAAGTCTCGACTTTATGTGTAGCGACATGTTGTGAGGCATGGAAAGAGGATATGTTCTTATGCGCCAAGGTTAGCGCGTCCCACAGTTCCGCGGAGACGCTTTTCATTGCGTTGTCAATTTCTTCGGCACTGACAGGGAGGCTTTCCAATACGGCATGGTCGAACTTTTCTTCATACCGCATTATCGCTTTGTCACCTTGTGTCCTTACATCTTCCAGGATGTTCCGCACCGTTGCGTGCAGTGCCGCCGTGTCGGTGTGAGGACGTGCTGTTATAGATTTCCATTCGTCAGGCGATAGATATTTGTATCTTTCCATAATAAAGTCCCTGTATTTGTAGGTTACTTACAATATCATTTTTTCTATTGGGGTAACCAGTATGCCTTGTGCGCCAAGTTCCTTCAGCTTCCCTATGATTTCCCAAAAACGAGATTCGTCAAGCACCGTATGAACCGAGCACCACTCATTGTCGGCAAGAGGTATGATTGTAGGGCTTTTCAGGCCTGGCAATACATTGATGATTTCATCCAGGCACGACTTCGGAACGTTCATCCTGACGTATTTTTTGTCCTCGGCATTGCGCACGGCCTTTATGCGGAACAACAGCCTGTCGAGAATGTTACGCTTTTCCGTGTCAAGGGCCTTGTTGCCTATGAGTACGGCTTCGCTTTCCATTACGACTTCAACTTCCCTCAAGTTGTTGCTTACAAGTGTGGAACCACTGCTAACAATGTCGAATATACCGTCGGCCAGTCCTATTCCGGGGCTTATTTCCACGCTTCCTGTTATCATGTGGATGTCGGCTTTTATGCCTCTGCCTTCAAGATATTTGCGCAGTATTACGGGGTAGGATGTGGCTATTTTCTTGCCGTTAAACCATTTCACCCCGTTGTATTCTATTGTTTTAGGTATGGCAAGCGAAAGCCTGCATTTGCCGAATCCCAAGCGGTCTACAATGTCGGCAGCCTCGCATTTCTCTGCAAACTCGTTTTCACCAACCACGCCTACGTCGGCCACTCCAGTGGCAACGCATTGCGGAATGTCGTCGTCGCGGAGATAGAGCACTTCTATCGGGAAATTGGACGACTGGACTAACAATGTCCGTTTGCTTGAACTTATTTTGATGTCAGCCTCGTTCAACAAGTTCATGGTGTCATCGTAGAGACGGCCTTTGGACTGTACAGCTATGCGCAACATAATTATAAATTTATTAAAAATGTTGGGCAAAAGTAAGTTTTTTGAAGCACATTTGCAAGAAATGTTGTACTTTTGTACGCAAATAAATAAAAGTAACAGCATATTTCTGTATTTTTGTCATTGAAGGATGTGTCCTGAAAGCAACGGAACTTTTACATTGATAGTAAAAAATGCTTTTGTCAAGCATGCAGTCCTGCGGTTATTGCCGTACATCTTGTTGCCGGCAGCACTTATTGCCGTATTTTCTTGCGACGGCAATAAGAAAGAGAAGATTGTAACCCCGTGGGGAGAAGTAGGGGAGGACAGCATCCCTAAAAACACAAATTTCACTGTAAGCGACATCGTAAGCAACGGAGAGCTTATCATCCTGACGCTTTCCGGGCCTGAAACATATTATGACTACCGCGGCCGGGGAATGGGAACGCAATATCTGCTGTGCGAGAAGTTTGCACAGAAATTGGGCGTTTCGTTGCGCGTGGAGGTTTGCAAGGACACGGCTGAAATGGTCAGCCGCCTTGACAACGGCGACGCCGACCTTATCGCCTTTCCTCTGCCGAAGGACAAGAACCGTGGCAAGGGACTTTTGTTCTGCGGTGCAGGAGTTGACAGTCTGGGCGTACAATGGGCTGTGGCTGACGGCAATAAAGAGCTGGCCGACAGTCTTGATGCTTGGTTCAAGCCGTCAATGTATGAAGACATAAGAAAGGAAGAGCGTTATATGCTTTCCGCCCAGAGCGTCAAGCGACATGTTTATTCTCCGTTCTTGAACAGGCAAGGAGGCATAATATCTCATTACGACCATTTGTTTAAGAAGTATGCACCCCTTGCACGGTGGGACTGGAGGCTCATGGCCGCGCAATGTTACCAGGAATCGTGCTTTGACCCGAAGGCTCGTTCGTGGGCGGGGGCGTGCGGACTGATGCAAATAATGCCTTCAACGGCCGACCACCTCGGACTTCCGCGGTCAGTGATTTATGAACCGGAACGCAATGTGCGGGCGGCTGCAGAATATCTGCGCGAATTGTCAGGGTATTTCCGTAGCGTGCAGAGCATGGCCGAACGGCAATTATTCGTGCTGGCAGCTTACAACGGCGGATACTTCCACGTGCAGGACGCAATGGCGCTGGCGCGTAAGAACGGTCGTAATCCGAACCGCTGGAAAGACGTTGCGTATTATATTCTGGCACTGGAAAGACCGGAATTTTACAATGACCCGGTGGTAAAATACGGATATATGCGTGGCTCTGAAACCGTAGGCTATGTTGACGGTATACGCCAACGCTACGCCCAATACCGCGGAGTTGCCTATGGCGGAGCGTCAGTAAAGGGTTGGGACGGCAAACAAGGTTCTGACGGTTCGTTCAGTCCCTTCACTCCACGCAAGGCCAAAAAGAAGCACCGTTTCCACCTTTGAAACAGTATAATATCTTTGATGCTCGGTATGACTGATACAAAACAAAGGTCGAACAAACTGTGTCCTTATTTGCTTAAACAGTATTTTGCAACTTCACATGCGGCAAGCAGGAATGCTCCCACTCCAAAGTCTGCCGTTGATGCCGCGTCTATTACCTGTCCCGGTACGGCACGGTCTCCTATCGGTTGGACATATCCAACTGTGCCATCTGGCTGCAAGGCTTTTTCTGTCAAATAAGTCCAAGCCTTTCGTATTACAGGTATGTAAACTTTGCCGTCAAGCAACCCGTTATTGACACCCCACATTAAAGCGTATGTAAAAAAGGCCGTGCCGCTGGTTTCCGCGCCGGGAGCGAAGTCCGGATCGAGCATGCTGCGTGTCCAATAGCCTTCCGGCTGCTGGCAGTCTGCAACAGCAGAAGCCATCTGCTTGTAACGATTTATGTAAATGCTGCGGTGTATGTTGTCTTTAGGCAAGTCAAACGTTCAAGTATTATGTCAAAGCGTTGCATGCGCCTTAAGGCAGTGTCAAACGTGCATGAAGGCCCGTTCCATATCTTCTTTTTTCCGCCGTCAGTAAGCACGTCAAGGCATTCCACGAACATTGGATGTAGCACATAGCTGCTGTAATAATCAAATGAGAAAGCCGGTCCGTCACAGTACCATCCGTCACCTGCATGCCATTCGTCCACCTTCCGCAGGGCTGACACAATACGGTACATGTCGAAACTTGCCCCGGCCTTCATGAGAAAGCACTCTATTGTGGCCGAAAACAGCAACCAGTTGGTATAAGGAGGATTGACATGCCGCAGCTGTGTAAATTCCGTGATATAGCGTTGCTTGGTTATTGAGTCCAAAGGTAGCCACAGAGCCTCATATCCACGGATAAAACTCTCTGCTATATACGCAGCGTCGACAAGGGCTTGGTCGTGCTCACGCCACAAAAGGTAGTCGGGGCTTCCCGGATCTACAGCATTGGCGTAACTCTTTAGTGCCCACTCTTTCAGTTGCTGCCTACGTTTGCCTTCATCTGTATTATCGTCAGGCAATGACAGCCATGGTGCAAGCCCGGCCATCAGGCGGCCGAAACATTCCATATATGCAACCTTTGGGTTGCGGCCGTCCCATATTGGACTAAGTTCAACGTGCATATCCGCTTGCAACCTGCTTTCGCTCATGTTTCTCAATACAGGTTCGGCCATCTTGTATAACACGTCGGCCCATATCTCCCTACATTCCTGATGTTCCGCCTTGTTTTCAGCATTTACTGTTTGCATTGCAGCCACGAGGCATAAGGCTGCCACCAACATTCTCTTTAATAAAGTCATAGTATTTGTTTATGATAAAGCAATGTGATGTTCATAATCAATTTACCGACAACGTAAAAACATCATAGCCACCAGACATCTTCCGGTGTTTGTTTTTTGATGCTTCATGGATATGCAAAGCTACAACAAATTGTATGTAAATACAAATTTTTACGTCATTTTATTGAAATAATGCGTTTCATCTGCCATCTGCCATGTTGTGGTGTAAGGCACTGACTATCAGTAAAATATGGCAAGTGTGCAGGATGACTGTGTATCTTCGTTTCTAAAAGATGGCATATTATCGTATAAAAGACCGTCTTTTATCCTGCAAAAGGTCACCTTTTACGAGCTAAAAGGTGACCTTTTGCAGGATAGACTTTTCTTCTTTAGATTCATAAGTATTATTGCCCTCATGGTAAAAACTGTTTTCTTGTGCCAAGTTTACGTGAGAAGCGTCTTTCAGGCAAGCGTTTTTCAAACTAATGTAAAATTACAGCCCCGTCTCACTAAGAGCCGTTAATAGCGATATTTTTAGTGTTAAAAGAGGACAAATCTGTAGGACAAAATGACAGATTAACAAAAATTGCGTCTAAATTTGCATCAACGAAAATCAAAATGAAAGTACTAAAAAGTAAAATAAAACAAGCAATGGAAATGAAAAAGTTATCTAACTATTTTGTCTATGCGATATGTCTTATCGCAGTGGTGTTCTCCGCAGGAGCTTTCATCAAAGTGAATGCCAATACCAACAACATGCCGGCGGCTCAGTCTCAACCGGTAGACTTGACATTCGCTTCGGAGAAAGCGTTGCCAGCCGTTGTGCATATCAAGTATCTGCAGAACAGCAAGGTGCAAACAGTAGAAATGGATTCTGACCCTTGGGGCTTTGACCCGTTCGATTTCTTTTTCGGAAACCCCGGGAACGGTGGCAGGCAGCAGCGTAAAATACAGACTCCGAAGAGGGAAGGTTCGGGTTCTGGCGTGATAATCTCGCCTGACGGATATATAGTTACAAACAATCACGTTGTTGAAGGAGCTGACGAACTGACAGTGACGCTTGATGACAACCGTGAGTTCTCGGCACGCATCATAGGAACTGACAAGACCACAGACCTTGCCCTTATAAAAATTGACGGAAAGAACCTGCCAGCAATAACAATCGGTGACAGCAACGAGCTTAAAGTGGGCGAATGGGTTTTGGCAGTAGGCAATCCGTTCAACCTCAAGTCTACAGTCACAGCCGGTATCGTAAGCGCCAAGGCACGTAATATAGGCGGAAGGCCGAACTCTATCGAATCGTTTATCCAGACTGACGCAGCCATCAACCCCGGAAACTCAGGCGGCGCTCTTGTAAATACCCGTGGCGAACTTGTCGGAATTAACACCATGCTGGTATCATCGACGGGAAACTTCGCAGGCTATGGCTTTGCTATACCTACAACAATCATGAACAAGGTTGTTGATGACCTGAAGAAATATGGAACCGTACAGCGTGCAGTGCTCGGAGTGAGCGGCAATGATGTAAGCGTTTATTATGACCAGATGAAAGAAAAGGGCGAAGAGGTTGACCTTGGAACAATGCAGGGTGCATACATCTATACAGTTGAAGACGGTGGTGCCGGTGCTGAAGCCGGATTGCAGAAAGGCGATGTCATTACTGCAATCGACGGAAAGAACGTAACAAAGATGGCGGAACTTCAGGAATATCTCGCCAACAAACGTCCGGGCGACAAGGTTACGATAACATTCTTGCGTGACAAGAAGAAAAAGACTGCCACAGTTACACTTAAGAACCAGCAAGGCAACACTGATGTTGTTAAAAACGCGGACCTCGATGTGCTTGGTGGCAATTTCCGCGAAATCAACAATTCGGAGAAACAGCAGCTCAATATCAGCACGGGACTTGTGGTGATGAAGGTTAACAATGGTGTTTTGAAAGATGCAGGTATCAATAAGGGCTTCATAATACAGAAGGTCAACGACGAGCCGATGAAGACCATTGCCGACCTGCAGAAGGCTGTAAGGGACGCTTCAACAAGCAAAGACCCGGTACTTTACATACAGGGTATTTATCCTACAGGAAAGAAAGCTTACTTCGCAGTTCCTTTACAAAACGATTAAAGCCAAAATAAAAGTTTACGATAGTCCCCATCCCATCGGCAACATGATAACGACGGGATGGGGATTTTGTCATTCTTATGACACAATGAATATTTCATAAAGAAAAAGGTTTGAAAAGTTTGTAGATTAAACAAAAAATCACTAAATTTGCAAGTGCTTTAAATTTATACGCTGATGAGACAACTGAAAATCACAAAATCAATAACCAACAGGGAAAGTGACTCGTTGGATAAATACCTGCAAGAAATAGGCCATGAAGAGCTTATTAGTGTGGAAGAAGAAGTAGAGTTGGCTCAACGTATAAAAAAGGGAGACCGCAAAGCCCTTGAGAAACTGACAAAAGCCAATTTGAGATTTGTGGTATCTGTGGCAAAGCAATATCAGAACCAAGGTCTTAGTCTGCCTGATTTGATAAATGAAGGTAACGTCGGTCTGATTAAGGCTGCTGAAAAATTTGACGAGACGCGGGGGTTCAAATTCATTTCCTATGCCGTTTGGTGGATTCGTCAAAGCATCCTTCAGGCTATTGCGGAACAAAGCCGCATAGTGCGTCTGCCGCTAAACCAGGTAGGCTCCGTCAATAAAATAAACCGTGTTCTCAATAAGTTTGAACAGGAACATGAACGCCGTCCGAGTATTGATGAAATAGCGGACAATGTGGATATTCCTCATGACAAGATTGAGGAAGCGATGAAGGTAAACAGCCGTCACGTGTCAGTAGATGCCCCGTTTGCAGACGGAGAGGACAACAGTCTGCTGGACGTATTGCCTAACAATGACTCTCCTATGGCGGACAGGAAGCTTGTTCTGGAGTCATTGCGTGAGGAAATAAACCGTGCCTTGCAAACTCTGAATGAGCGGGAGCGTAATATTATTGAGGCGTTTTTCGGTATAAACCAGCAAGAAATGACGCTTGAAGAGATTGGGGATAAATACGGTTTGACGCGTGAGAGGGTGCGGCAGATAAAGGAAAAGGCTATCAGACGCTTGCGCCATAATACGAAAAACAAGCTTTTGAAGTCATATCTTGGGCAATAAGGTAAAGCAAAATAGAAATATATATCAACGTAAACAATAGGTATGAAGTTATACAAAAACGTTATTGCCGCATTGACATTACTTGTCGTTGCAAGTTCATTTGTGGGAGTTTCGGCCAAAATAGTTTGTGTGCCGAAACTGTATGCTTTTGGCTTTTCTGCTTCCTTCAACGATTCCATAGTATATTTTACCGACATACAGGAAATCGACAGTGCATGGATTAATGACAAAACGGATTTTCTTGTAAGTAGAGACAATTATTCGTATCAGTTGAAAAACTATTTTACGAATATCGGTCAGGAGCACAGAACGTGCGTAATAAGCTTTGCCCTTAAGCGCAAAGACATCGAAAAGAAATACAAGAAAATGAAGGGAAAATATGTCAAGGCAGGAAAATTCTCAATAAAGACACTTGGCAAAAATGATTTCCAGTTCACGACAATAAAGCCGGACGATTATGAACTGGAGAATTTCAAATAAATGATAAATGTATTTTAGGGCATAAAGTAATTAAATAAAAAGCGTTGGACAGTCAGTTTATTAATTGCTGTCCAACGCTTTTATCATAAGGGGACAAAAGTTATTATTATCCGTTTGCCTTGCAATCCGAAAAAGCATAGACACTATTGAACCACCTTGAAACGTATTCTGAACGAATGTTTTTCCTCGTCCCAGTTTGTTCCCAACAATTCAAAGCGTCCGATTTGCGATGTAGAGCGCACGTGTTTGCCTATACATGGGCATACGTCATAATCGCCGATGCGCACCAAGCGTAAGGTTTCCGACGCGTCATCGGGCAATCTGTCCAACGGAATTCCGGCAGGAACGTTGTCACGCGATACAAACTCATAAGTTACGGGTAAGTCTTCTTCTATAAGTTCGTTCATGCGTTTTTCTATTTCCTTTTCTTCATGCCGGCTCGGCTTATGATTGAGTATGTAGCTGATTTTGCTCTTTTTCCTCTCCACGTGGGCGTTAGTTGAGCGTTCACATCCAAACATCCTGACCATCGTCTGGTTCAAAAGATGCTCGGCTGTGTGCGCCGGAGGAAACTCGTCCTTATTGTGGACGTTAAGGCTGAAATTGTCTTCCATGATGCAATTCAACAAAATTATTATGCAATTATACCTTAAATTTATATATGCGTCCGCCGCAACCGGGTACAGACATGTGTGCAAGGCAATCCGGTTTCAGTTCGAATGATATTGCATTCCCTTCTGAAAGTAGGTCTGAAGCGGTAACGGTCTTCTCCGGCAAATTAAGATATTCAAATGCGTGATGCGGCAAACGCACACTGCATTCAGCCTCTTCCTGTGAGAAGTTTGCCACAACCAGCAACACCTCATTGGAACATTTACGCAAAAAAGCATACAGGCTTGATTGGTTGAAAAGGTTTCCGTCTTGGTTGGCATACATCAAATCAAAGAACAGTCCATCACTTATGGCTTTCTCCTTGTTCGCCAAATTCAACAACATGGAATATTTTTTCTCCAACGACTTCTCTCCGTCGGTAAGCTTGCGGCGGTTTACATAGCCGTGATAAAGTGACTGTACAGTCCAATAATCAAATATGGTCGTGCGTCCGTCAAGTCCGCTGAATCCCTCTTTGTCCATTCCGCGTTCGCCAAATTCCTGCCCTGCATAAAGCATGAACGGGTTTTTGTTCATCAATATGCTCACTATTGCGGCTGGAACTCCACGCCTTGCATCGCCGGCCAGAAAATCGCTTGCAATGCGAAGTTCGTCATGGTTTTCAAGGAAATAAAGCATATTGTCTTTTATGTCGTCAACCGATTGCCATTGCCTGGTTATTTCCGACGCCCGGCAGTGTCCGCGCATAACGCCGCAGAGGCAGTCGTACATGCCGACCTTGTCGTACAGATAATCGAAGCCGCATGCCACAAAACTCCTGTAAAGCGAAGGATTATAAACCTCGCCGATGAACAGTATGCCGGGATGGGCAGACTTGACTTTAGCTATCGCCCAGCTCCAGAACTCTGTGGGCACCATTTCCGCCATGTCACAACGAAAACCGTCAATCCCTTTTCCGGCCCAGAAACTGATGATGTCAACCATCTTTTGCCATGTGTCGGGTATCGGGTCAAAGTGATATGAGCGCCCTCCTGCATCGCAATAGTCAATGCCGTAATTTAGCTTTACTGTTTCATACCAGTCGTTTATGCCCGGATGACTGTCAAAATGGTCGTTGCCTGTCGCCTTTGCTGGAAACTCGGAGTAGGGCGTACCAGTCTCGTCGTTCAGGTCGAAGTAAGGCTCAAACGGAGTGTCTGTGCAATAATAGAAATTGTTACGCGGCGAAAAGCCCATGCCTGTGTCGTCGGTTTCGCCAAGGTCTTTGACGCCTTCAGGTTTTTTCACGGATTTATACTGCCTCGCCACGTGGTTTGGCACAAAATCGATGATTACCTTCAGTCCTGCCTTGTGCGACCTTTCCACAAGCTGTTCGAACTCCGACATCCTGTCGTCAATATTGTCAGCCAGGTCAGGGTCAACGTCGTAGTAGTCTGTTATCGCGTAAGGCGAGCCTGCGTTGCCTTTCACTACGGCCGGATGCTGGTGGGGAATGCCGTATGCAGAATAGTCGGTTTTTGAGGCATGGCGGATTATTCCTGTGTACCATACATGTGTTACGCCGAGTTTTTTTATCCTGCGCAATGTCGCAGCGTCGAAAAAACTCATCTTTCCGCATCCGTTTTCAGCCAATGTCCCGTTTTCTTTCCGCGTTGTATTGCTGTTGCCGAAAAGCCGCGTGAACACTTGGTATATGATGATTTTATTGTTCATGGCTATATATAATAAGGTGTAATGGATAAAAACAATAAAGGAGCAAGCGTGGCGACGTTAGTCTGTAGCCACTTGCTCCTTCATTTCCTATCTGCTTGTTGTCTTCAAGACGTTACTACATTCAGTCTATTCCGTGAGCCGCCACGTTCTTGTCAATCCTGCCAATCATGCCCTGCAAAGCCTTGCCGGGACCGCATTCTGTGAAGTCGTCAGCTCCGTCGGCAATCATTGACTGTACGCATTTTGTCCATTTTACCGAACTTGTGAGCTGCGCGATGAGGTTAGCCTTGATTTCCGCAGGGTCTGTGTGCGGCATTCCGTCAACATTCTGGTAAACGGGGCACTTCGGCGTGCTGAATTCTGTCTTCTCGATAGCTGCCTGAAGCTCGTCTTTTGCAGGCTGCATCAGCGGAGAGTGGAAAGCTCCGCCCACCTTCAGGGGCAGCGCGCGCTTTGCGCCTGCGGCCTTAAGCTTCTCGCAAGCCTCGTTGATAGCCTCTACATTGCCGCTTATTACGAGCTGTCCCGGGCAGTTGAAGTTGGCAGGAACGCATACGTGGCCTTCCTTGTTCACTTCCGCGCAGATTTCCTCAACCCTCTCGTCAGGCAGGCCGATTATGGCCGCCATTGTAGAAGGAGCTGCCTCACAGGCCTTCTGCATAGCCATTGCACGGGCATATACCAGTTTCAAGCCGTCTTCGAAGCTCAATGCGCCGGCAGCAACCAGTGCCGAGAACTCACCGAGCGAGTGGCCCGCAACCATAGAGGGAGCAAAGTCGTCGCCCATGCACAATGCGCTGATTACGCTGTGCAGGAATACGGCAGGCTGTGTAACCTTTGTCTGTTTCAGTTCATCGTCAGTACCGTTGAACATGATTTCGGTGATGTTGTAACCGAGAATATCGTTGGCCTTATCAAAAAGTTCCTTTGCCAAAGGATTGCTGTCGTACAGGTCTTTACCCATTCCTACAAACTGTGCTCCCTGTCCGGGAAAAACAAATGCTTTCATTTCTTTAATTTATTTATAATGAATTATTTAGCGTGCAAAGGTAAGTTTTTTTTTCAATACATGCAAGCAATCAGGCATTTATGAGCCGTTTTCAAGTCCGAACCGTGCCGATACGGATGCGTTGAGCCGTCCAAACGGCAAGCTTTTGCCGTGAATGCTCACCATTTGCGCCGTCAACGCGCATTGCTTTTGCGGCGTTAAGGCTTCAGTTACGTAACCCGTTGATTTACAGGTTGTCTTGTCCTGGCAAAAGTTGACACATTTATGAACAATAAAAAATGTGTAAAACAATGCGAAAGAGTCCAACAAAGTACAGCGATGAGTTCAAATTGAGCGTCCTTCGTGAGTATTACTCGTCAGGCATGAGCAAGCGCAAGTGTGCAAAGAAGTATGGCCTGTGTAATCCGACGTTATTGTCG